>TARA_R110000772_G_scaffold181707_2_pt1 | contig 10419 bp, 16 predicted proteins | sample TARA_R110000772 | Tara Oceans TARA_R110000772 (sample SAMEA4397948) | marine metagenome | biome: Polar Biome; feature: [SRF] surface water layer (ENVO:00010504); material: water (ENVO:00002006), including particulate matter (ENVO:01000060) such as... | depth 5 m | reverse complement strand
GGACGCATTGTATTTGGTGCGAACTTAAACAACTCTGATCGTGTAACTGTACGCGGATTCATCAACGATTAATCTTCTCTCATTCCAACCCTTGAAGCCTTGATCATCCTCTGATCAGGGCTTCTTTGTTTTAGGCACTCACTGAATAGATCAAAACAACTTTGGATCCCTCTTCAGGAGCAACGGCAAACGTGATCCCGTTCTCGTCTGTGTCTTCTGTGTAATCGTCGTTTTGAATCTGTAAAACGCCATTGTAGAACACTTGCGCGCTATCCTCTACAAAGATCGCAGTAGTTGAAAAGTTGATGTTAGAACCGTTTACTTGCGCGCTCAGATTGTCGATCTTGAGTGTAGCCGATCCACCTGCATTGTCTGCATGTGTTCCGCCGTTTCTATTGATGATCTGTACAACTGACATTATCGATCTCCCTGATACGTGATCTCAATGAAATCTATATTGCATGAACCAGTATTCAGTTTGACAAACGCATACAGATCGCCAGCCCGATCCAACTTCACAAAACTATTCAGAGCAAAGATTGCTGATCCTTTTGTGGCTGTTGTTATGCCTGTGTAGATGTCTGATACTGTATCTGTAATGATCATTTCGTCACCTGCCTGATCTCTACATACTCGAAGTGTGATCTCTGTGCCTGTGCTGATTGTGGACAGTTGCAAGACGATCAGAGATAGATACCCCTCGAAGTTTTGAGACGGTGGAAACATCTCCATATCAATGTCGATTCTTTTGGCGAGATCAAACGACGATCCGATCCCCGTTACAGCCGTTCGACTTGTAACTCTGTTAATACTTTTCATATTCATGAGATCAATCCTTTGAAGCGGGCGATCATCCCTCTAAGACGAAGATACGCAATAAACTTTGGAGAGGGTGGGCACATACACCGTAAGATCTTAATACAATCTTCGCAATCTGAAAGCGCTGTATGTGCCTTTCTGCGCTCCCATCCTAGAAAGATACATATATTGTCAAGTGACATGCTAGAACAGCCGTAAGGGGCTAGATTAACCCTGCATATGTCTCTTGTGTCTATGTATGGAGTCGGGATCATGTATTCAGTTTGATACTCGTCAGCGAAAGCCTTCAGAAACTTGATGTCGAAGTTTACATTGTGGCCAACCAAGATCCCATCCTGATGCGATATGAGAAAATGCTTTATGATGCTGTTAGCGTATTCTCCTTCAATAGCATTTTTCCATCTATAGGGGGAGTAGCCGTTGACCTGCAAAGCCTTTGGATCAGCCTGATCAATATTGCGAGGTCGGATCTTTACTTCTATCGTTTCAGTTATTACCCCGTCAATCATTACCATTGCACCCAGTGAAAGCATCTCATGTTTGCGAGGATCGAGGCCTGTTGTCTCTGTGTCTATGACTATGTATTTCATTATTTGCTCCGTTGTTGTGTATTCTATCTAAATTATATCGAAATCGCATAAGAAGCGCCTGAATTCATTGTACAAAATAGACCGAAACACAAACACCCCACAAACTGCCCACAAATACCCCACAAACTGCCCACAAATCTAGTCACCTAAACCCCTGTAATCATTGCACATATTTTTTTCAGCCCACAAGTAGCCCACAAACACCCCACAAACTGCCCACAAGTAGCCCACAAATAAAGTGAAAAAGTGCAATGATTACAGGGGGATGTACCGACATAATAATAATAACTATAATTACAATAATATATATAGCCAGTTAGATAGATAGAAAAAAAGTGAGGTGCTCCAAATTATATAGAAGATCCTAAAAAGATAAAAGGGGGATCTTTCGTCTACGTTGTCCATTTTTACGACGTATTCTATCTGTCTATCTGTCTATATCTCTATTTAATTTCTTCTATTTGTATAGATATGTTGGCATTGTAAATATATACATGCTATAAATATGTATACAACAACAACGGAGCACAAAATGACTATTACAATGAAAATCAACAAGCCAAATCTTGATCCTTATTCTAGCCGTCAATGGAATGCAGACGTCTTCTGCGAATGCTGTGGGCGGGGTATTTCAAATAGAGAAACTGCATATGCAGTTATTAACGAATACAACAAAGAAAGCGATACATGGACATTCAAAGAAGTTGTGTGGAGCGTACTCAAAGGAAAAGATCCAGTACAGTGGGGCGGTTTTGTTGGCAGTCACTGCGCTAAGAAACTACCTGCAACACATAAAGCAAGCATGAAAAAAGTAATAAAAAACTTAATCATTGACTAATCAACAACAGGGGGAGCAATCCCCCGCGCCAACAACAACAACGGAGCATATCATGCATACAATCAACAAAATAATTCTAGTCACTTACTACGACGGCAAAAGAGAGTGGTATTCATTCACAGAGCAAAGCATGAAAACACTTGAGTTAACAAAGAGGAGATTTTCACACATTACAGACATTCAAATTATTGAGCAAGGTCAATAACACAACAACAACGGAGCACACAATGCATACAATGCAAACAATCAATTCACACTATCGAGCGATCCCATATCAAAGATTTCTCGGCATGTTTGGAAGCATCCCACAAAATAAAGATCACACTTTCAAGGCCGAGCGGTGGTACGTACTTTCAGAATGTGGAAATCATACTTATTCAATAGTGATCTACTACTGTACATTTGATCGCTGTATCCAGTACCACGCACAGCGGGTTCGATAATGGATCTTTATGTCAAGATGCCGATCAGCCTTCTAGGAGAAGATAAAGAGGCTGTATGGCATTACTCACACTTCTATTTGATGCTACTCAGGCGACAAAAGATCAACTTGACAGCATACGCAAAAGAAAACAAACTATCATACAATACTGCTAGACGATTATTAAAACTAGCAAAACAACAACGGAGCAAATAATGAAATGGATTATGAATCCCGACTATACAGGCAAGCCGATCAAAGTTGACTGGGCAAGCCTTGCAGGAACTCTTAAAACCACATTACAGCAACTCAATACAGACTGGAACAATGGAAGTATCTTTGTATTCGATGGACTAGACGCGATCTGTAAATTCTATCAAGAGTGTGATCTTGATACTCCATCATCGGAACTTTTGAAGCAGGATCTCAAAGAAGGATCAGTAATATATACGCAACATTTATTTTTCATGGTAGCATAATCAACACAACAACAACGGAGCACGAAATGAATAGAATGAAATACCCCGACTACGTCACAAGCAAGCGAGGCCAGATCATATTTAGATTCCTGTCAAACCTTGCAGACCACTACAACAAAAATACATTCTGGATCAAATCTCAATATGGATTGTATCTGAAGAAGTTTAAGAACATCCCTGAAAACTGGCTTATGAATTTATTCCAAGATTATCTAATCAATGAAATGGAATGGTTGCCTACGATCAAGAAAGTTTCAGAGTACATGACTAGCCGACATGACTTTCAAATGCACTGGCATAGCGTACCACTTGATCAAACATATTGCGAGAATTGCAGGACAGACAGCGAGGGCAAAGAGGGCGGATTTCGTGAAGTTTACTTTTATGGATTCCGTCAATCCCTAAACAAAAAAGCAGAGGCCCATTACAAGGGATCTTGTAATTGCACGTTGGCATCAAAAAGCAATCACAAATCGTATCTTGAGATCATGGACTGGATGCGAGCACAAGATAATTTCGGTGAGATCCACTGCTCATATTTCGATCCTGACAGCAACAGAATCGTAACAGCACAGGAGCAGAGCAAACACCACTGGGACAAGAAGATCGCATTTGGAATAATCAGACGCGGAGATCCTGAACTTGGAGAGGATGAAGGCGCTGTATTTGCTTGTTGGGATCATCCACTTTGGATCAGTGTATACGGGGAGGCAATGTGTGAACGATACGGGATCGAGATGCCTCCTGAAATTGTTGAGAAGTTTGAGAAGACACGAAGAGACATCAAAGGATATACAGCAGGGCGGAACATTCGAAGCCGTGAAAAAGTACAATCCAAGATCGACGAAGATCCTAGAAAGTATGCTCCCCCTGTATCGCTTGCTGATGCTATGGGCGGGTCAAAGGTAAGCAAGCGCATAACAGGATCAACAGAAGAACATAAGAGCCGAGTACAGGCGCATATTGAGCGCAATATGACCTATGTACCATCGGATACAGGGCGAAAAAATGAGCAATAAAATTACAATTGGATCATTATTTGCGGGGATCGGTGGATTCGAATTGGGAATCGAGCGGGCTATTCCAAACAGTAAAACAATTTGGCAGGTGGAACAAAATACATTCTGTCAGAGCATACTGTCAAAGCACTGGCCAAAAGCAAAAATCTATGATGATGTTAGAGACATCACAGTCAACAACGTCGAGCCAGTAGACATATTGATCGGGGGCTTCCCCTGTCAAGATATATCAATACAAAACAACCAAGCAAAAGGAATACACAATGGGAAAAAATCAAGTCTTTGGTGGGAAATGCATCGAATTATTAGGGAACTACAACCTCGAATTGTCATCATGGAAAACGTTGCAAACATCCTTCGAGTGGGAGGACTTGATGTTGTTGGAAGTCTTGCCGAAATCGGGTATGAGTGCGAATGGACAGTTATTCAGGCTTCAGATTTCGGAGCCTGCCATCAAAGAGCGAGATGGTTTTGTGTTGCCTACCCCCGTTGCAAGACTCCCCGCAATGGAGCCGAAATGGGTATCCGTATGGAAAAGAAAATCAGTAATGGGTGTCAAGGCTTGCCAGCACTATGGAATAACAAAAGAGAAAGCGATTGGGGAGGGGTTGGTAGTCAATCCGCAATTTGTAGAGTGGATGATGGGCTTCCCACAGGGATGGACAGATCCAAACATAACAAAATCAGACAAGAACGATTAAGAGCACTGGGCAATGCAATTGTTCCTCAGTGCTCTGAATGGATCGGGCTGCAGGTGCTAAAAAGTGGATTGCTTGATAATCTGATAGATTGACATGTCTTAAATACTTCTATATAGTGAGGGGATCTTGATGATTCCCTTTTTCTATTGGAGCACTGAATGCCAACAAAACGCAAAACAAAAGAAATTAAACAGACAGACAGAGAGCAAGCCCACAAGCAAGCAACATCAACAGAAAAAACACCTGTTGAATTCTTAGGGCTACACATTGAATTGACACCTGTACAAATGCAGCAGATCAACGTACTGGCTCAAGTTGCACACAACGAAGATCCATCTGTGTATTGTAGAAAGATCATACTTCAGCACGTAGCAGATCGCTTGTACTTGGTGCGACGGTGAGCGCGTGCCCTGCTTGCGATTGTGATCCCTGTGATTGTCACGGGGCAACAGTGAAGACAAAGAACATCTGCATATCAATGACACCTGATAGCATAAAGCAACTGAAAGAACTACATGACAGAACAGGCAAAAGTAAAAGCAGAATCGTAAGGGATGCAATCAAGAAAGAACATAAGGGGATAAAATGAGTACAGAAGATCAGAAAGTGGGCGAGTATGTACGGATCGACAAACTCCATCCACACCATAAGAATCCACGTCACAACGATCACGCTGTTGACAGCATCGCAAACTCGATCAAGCGCTTCGGATTCACTTCTCCAATTGTAGCCAACAAAGACGGGACGATCTTGGCAGGTCATACGAGATTTAAAGCAAGCAAGCAGATCGGCCTTGAAACTGTGCCTGTTGTCTATGTTGATCTGTCGCCTGTCGATGCTGAGTTGCTTATGATTGCAGATAACAAACTAGGAGAAAAAGCAGACTGGAATACAGATCAACTATCTGATCTCCTTACTGGATTGAAAGAGCAGGGTGAAGATTTGGACGTGCTTGGTTTTGAGGATGAAGAACTTGATCAACTCCTGCAAGGCTTTGACGATCCCGATCCGTTTGGAGACGGAGAGCCACAAGAAGATCAAGAGCCTAAGATAGTCGAATCAGATCTAGATTTCAGATTGTTGAAAGGCAACTGCTTAGATACGTTGAAAGAGTTACCTGACAATAGCATAGACTCAATTGTAACCGATCCACCCTATGAACTCGGATTCATGGGCAAGTCTTGGGATAGCACAGGGATCGCGTATTCTGTCGAACTGTGGTCTGAATGCTTGCGCGTGTTGAAACATGGAGGGCATCTTGTAGCATTCTCAGGATCTCGTACTGTATTCCCAATGGGAGTTGCACTTGCTGAAGCAGGTTTTGAGGTTCGAGACATGATCAGTTGGATATATACAAGCGGATTTCCTAAGAGTTTGGATATACACAAGCAAACACACAAAGACGAGCATAGGGGATGGGGTACAGCACTCAAGCCCGCACAAGAGCCAGCAGTCCTTGCAAGAAAGCCGATCGATTCTGACTGCTCAACTGTTGCCGAGAATGTCTTGAAATGGGGTACAGGGGCGATCAATATAGATGCTGGGCGCTTTGCTTATGGAGATGATTGCCATTTTGGGGATACTAGCGAGTTGAAACAACAGCCACCAAGAAAAAACAAAGCACATGGACACAAAAATATCGGCAATAATACAATGCAAAAAAATACAAGTGAGATATTGCATGCGCAAGTATCAGAATTGGGGAGATGGCCTGCAAACGTCTATCAATGCAAGAAGCCTGCGCGATCCGAGAAGGAGCAAGGGCTTGATCATTTGACAGGCAAGACAGGCGCAGAGGCTACGCAACGCGAAGAGGGATCGGATGGCTTAAACTCTCCAAGAGCGGGCGCAGGTCGTACGGCTGAAGATGTTAAAAACTTTCATCCAACAGTTAAGCCGCTCAAACTTATGAGATGGCTTTGCAGGCTATTGACTCCACAAGGGGGCACAGTGCTTGATCCATTTCTAGGCAGTGGAACAACAGCAGTGAGTGCAATCCTTGAAGGCTTTAATGCAGTCGGTTGTGAGATGACAGACGATTACTATCCAATCATTCAGGGGCGCGTAAACTGGGCAAAAGCAGAAAGAAATCAAGAGGTGCTTAATGGGCAGAAAGTCGAAACTGACGGATAAGGCACGACGGGAGATACTTCAAGTGATCTCCGTGGGTGGTTCGAAGTCTCTAGCGTGCAAACATGCAGGGATAACTTTAGTTACGCTTATGAATTGGATCAGACGAGGCGAGCAAGCCAACAAGGGGCTGTACTTTGATTTTATTTTGGAATTCAGACAAGCAGAGGCAAGACCCGACATTATGGCAATGGGAATCGTACACAGGGCGATCAAGGATGGCGACGTTCGATCTGCTCAATGGTGGCTAGAGAAAAAGACAGGTTGGGGGCAAAGAGAAGAGCCACAAGTACAGATCTCGATCACGCCTGAAAATATGAACGTGACACAACTTTTAAAAGAAGTCGAGTCAGTTAGTCAGAGCATGGCACAACTAGCACCCCCGATTATCGATCTAGATGAAGAATAAAAATAGCCAGTCAGATAGTGAGATAGAAATAATCGAAAAAGAAATATGTAGGCTACAATCTAAACTGTACACTGCGATCAACGTGCTAGATTCGACAAAGATCAACAGGCTGTCAATGCAGATCGCGATCCTCGAATACATAAAATTACAGATAAGTGTATAAATATGTTTGCATAGTGTGTAAATATGTATTACAATGAGTATGAAAGAAACAACAAACAAACAACGGAGCATACAATGTACTTAGTAATTCAAAAAGGATACGCAATTTTTGGGCAAGGATTAACACCTGATCAGGCTGTCGAAGATATGAAGCAATGGATCGATCAAGATGCAGATCAGCAAACTTGGAGAGCCTATGATTTTATAGTGACTTATGAAAATGCAAGCGTCGGCGAGTTTGTACTTGTCGAGGCTACAGACGAACTTTTACAACAATACCAATAACAACGGAGTCAATCATGACAACACAAGAACGACAAGAGATCAAAGAATGGGGACGCACTATAATCCGCCTACGTAAAAGCGGAAAGTTTGCAGAACTGATCAAAGCAGAGATCGCCCGATCAGATTTCAAAGTAAAAGAGATCGCATCAGCCTGCAATACATCGAGCGCATCGATCAACAAATGGAAAGGGGGAGAAGTATTTCCTGCTGTACACTTTTTGTATCGCCTTGCTGAGTGCTTGCACCCTGAAGACACTTTGAGCGCGTACATTCTCTATACAACGAAGATCAACGCTGAAAGAGCATAGGGGGCAACATGTCAAAGTTTATAGGCTTAAACATTGCACGATTAGACGACAACGATCAAATCTATCGTACTGGATCTGTATTGCTGAGTGTCGATCACATTGTATCTATTGAATCACACGGGCCACCGCGCAAGGATTCTCTTTGCAGGATTCAGACAGTTAACGATCCTGATCCTTTCATTGTTGAGGGGTCTATGATCGATCTTCTTGATGTGATCAAACGTGCAGGGGCTGATTTTCATGCTTTTGATAATAAGAAGACAGCCAGTAAGAAAGCAGAGAAAAGGATCAAGGAGAATCAACAATGATCAAACTCAAGAACAAAGCAGGCAACGACATCTATTTTAATGTAATGAACATCATCAGCATCACAGACAGAAAAGGCGGGGTGCTGATCAAGACTGCAAACCCTGCCTGTAATGTGGAAGTAAAAGAATCTATTGATACAGTGATCGCCAAGATTGAAAAGATGCTGATCTTCTTAGGGGGTCACAATGTACAGACTATTAATCAATGATGGATCTAACGGTGGATGGATAGAACAAACATTTGAAGACGTTGTACAGGCGCTCCAATATGTCAGGATGCATCATCATACAAGACTTGTGTATCCGTGCGGATCAGTTGCTGAGTACATACAAGGATCATTAATAGATCTTAGATAACCCCGTTTATATTTGAGGGAGTTGGCTGTCTTGCTGACTCTCTCTTTTTGTGTCAAGACTTTTTCAATTATGATACGGTAACAACATGGATAAAAGCAACCTGATCAAATACCTGCAAGTATCAAACAAGATCGAGACGATCGCGAAGGAATACCCGCTTGCACTTGCTAGACTTTGGACTCCGTATTGCCACAGATGGGATGGAAAAAGTAGCCAGTCAGAAAGACAGAGGGGATGTGGACAGGCAATGATCTTCGTAGGCAATGGGCTGTACACTTGCAAGCGCTGTAACATCACAGAGAAACGCACAAGCCAACGTGAGGGAATACTCAACGCCCTAAGTCATAGCGAGGCTTTTCTACTGTCAGGAGGCAATAGATCAGGCAAGACAGAAAGTGGAGCGGGTATGTTGCCAGTTGCTTTTGCTGCGGGATCCAATGAGTGGTGGGTTCAAGAATGGGCAAAGTTGAATCAGATACCGATCGAACTTATCCCAAAAGAGCCTAGTGAAGTTTGGGTGTCTGCGTTGTCATATGGCGATGCTCTTACATACCTAAGACCGAAGATCGAAAAGTATTGCCCAGTTGGGACAAAGTTTGTACGATGGAAAGCACAGGATCGAGGGCACGCACTGCTTCCAAACGGTGGCAAGATCCTTTCAATGTCTGCTGAGTCAGGACGGGAGAAGTTTCAAGGGGGCGCTGTATCTCTTGTGATCTTGGATGAAGAGCATCAAAAGCCTATCTTTGATGAGTGTATGCTGCGCTGTATTGACTTCAAAGGAAAAGTGATCTGTACCATGACACCACTCAAGGGGATTACATGGGTGCATGATGTATTTCTTGAGAATCCACAAGCAGGCTATGGGCAGTATTCGATCTCAGGGCTAGACAATCCATATGTATCAAGTGTCAAAATGCGAAAAGCGATCGCTCACATGTCAGAGGCAAGCCAGCGATCAAGGCTATATGGAGAATTCACAAATCAACAGGGGATTGTATATCTTGAGTTTGATCGAAATGTGCACGTTGTAGAAAGTTTTGATCCGCCGGCTGATTGGCCCCGCGATCGATCTATTGACTTTGGAGTTAGAAATCCTTTTGCCTGTCTATTCTTTGCACATGATGAGCGTGAAGATGTATTGCACGTTTACAGAGAATACTATCAAACAGAGAAGACTAGCCTTGAGAATGGGCGCGCTTTAAACAACATACAGAGGCGATACAATGAGGAGTATCGGTGGACAGTTGCCGATCCTGAATCACGTGATGGACGTATGACATTAATGAGAGAATGTGGAATAGATAACAAGCCTGCTCCAAAGCATATTGGGGTTACAGAAACGATCAACTGGGTAAAAGAGCGCCTTGCATTGGATGCAGTTGGAAAGCCGCATCTTGTAATACATGATAATTGTAGAGCACTGCTTAAGGAATTCCGTTTGTATAGATGGGCAAAAAGTGAAAAGGGTGATCGACCACATAAAGCAAATGATCACGCGCTCGACGCGTTGAGATATGAGATCGCATTTCTTAAACGTTGGCAGATGCACCAATAGAGGATCAGAAAATGGAAAGTACACATTTTGCAAAA
>TARA_R110000772_G_scaffold101677_2_pt1 | contig 10446 bp, 10 predicted proteins | sample TARA_R110000772 | Tara Oceans TARA_R110000772 (sample SAMEA4397948) | marine metagenome | biome: Polar Biome; feature: [SRF] surface water layer (ENVO:00010504); material: water (ENVO:00002006), including particulate matter (ENVO:01000060) such as... | depth 5 m | reverse complement strand
GCCCAGTCAGCTACCAAAGTAGCACGAGCGCAAGCCGAAGCCGTAGTCATGCAGAAGAAAGCTACAGGCGAAATTGACTGGGACTTAAAGATGGCTGATGCTTCTGCACACAGCTGGAAAGACGAGTGGCTTACAGTTTTGTTTTCAATCCCACTCATTCTTGCGTTTTGCGGTGACTGGGGAAGACAGATAGTGTCAGAGGGTTTTTCGGCTCTTGAGGCTATGCCACAATACTACCAGTACACACTGGGAACAATTGTAGCTGCATCTTTTGGAACTCGCGCTGCAACTAAGTTCTTCGGTAAAAAATGATTACAGTAGAAGCCTTTCTAAAGTGGAAGATACTTCCTAGATTTATGATGTTAGCCAGCACAGTAATGTCTTGGCGGTGTGCAGAATGGTTCATGGATTTGTCTGACCCCACTGCCGCACAGTCAGCCTTCGTCAGTGTTGTTATGGGTGTGATGACAGGAGTCTTTGGAATTTGGATGGGCCACGAACACAGGGGGGACACTGTAGTTGAAAAGCGTACCTCTAGAAAAGAATAAAAGCCCTTGCAAGGGAATTTGTGTATTAGATAAGGAAAGAGTTAAGTGTATCGGATGTGGACGTACCATAGACGAAATAATTAACTGGGGTAAAGCTAAATGAAATACAGAACAGATCACTTTCTAGATAAACTAATTCACCATGAGGGTATGGTGCTTACTGTATATGAAGATACTCTGGGCATCGAAACTGTAGGCATAGGTAGGAACCTCAAAGATAGAGGCATTACTAGGGAAGAGCTAGACTACATGGACATTCCCAGCATGGATGTAGTCTACGAACATGGCATTAGCGAAGCCGATGCACGGTACCTTGCCATGAACGATATACGTATAGTCGAGAACGAACTGTGTCGAGTTCATCCTTGCGTTGAAGAGTTAGATAGTGTAAGACAGCTTATACTGATGGATATGGCATTTAACATGGGTGTACCCCGCCTTTGCAAGTTTAAAAACATGTGGGGTGCAATTCATGTGGGTAACTATGAAGTAGCATCATTTGAGATGATGGATTCCAGATGGGCAAAACAAGTGGGTTCGAGGGCTGTTAAACTTTCGGATGCTATGAAAGCAGGGGAGTTTTAGGATGGCAAAACCAAAGATGACTATTAGAAAAGTTAATGGTAGAGACGCTGTATTTATAGGGGGTGCTTTTCAAAACTATGTAGTACCCAGAGCAAAATTAGATGTAAGAGGACGTAAAGCAGCAGACAGTTCAGAAAAATCAACTGTACAAGAGTACCTTGATAAAGGTATAGCAATTGTAAAAGGAATCTTTGACTAATGCCGCCACGTAATCATAGTAGCTGGATTAAAGAACCTAATGTAGAGTACATTAACTCTCTTATTTATTCTGACCACGCTTTGTACGAGCAGGAAATAGACAATATATTTTCTAAAGTCTGGGTGCCTATGTGTCACTCTAGTGAGTTGCCAAACTTAGGTGACTTTAGAAAAACACAGATAGCCTTGCAAAATGTTGTAGCTGTTCGTTTTAGTGGGGGTATGGTAAGAACATTTCTTACAAATAATGTAAAAGCACCTTCTGGCAATAACCTAGCCTTGACGTATCATTCAGGGGACTGGCAAGAACTGCCCTGTGAAGTAAAACACGGCGGCATGGTTTGGACCACCCTAAACACTAACCCAACTCAAAGCGTAGACGAGTGGACTTGTGGTGCATTTGATTGCATTGCTGATGCCATCGACACAGAAGAGATGGAAGTCTTTCACTATCACAAAGCAGTAATTGATACAAACTACAAGTTGTGGCACGACACCAACAGCGAGTTCTATCACGACTTTATGCACTACTTCAACCGCGTGTCAGGATTTAACGATGAGTACTTTGCAAGGAAAAACATACCTTTTGATAATGGTCATGTTAATGTTAGTAGTTTTACTGTCAACTATGAGGAATACGATGGCTTCGAGGATAGAGGTGAGTTATCTTTTCCCAACTTACCCCCAAACCAATGGTACATGGTTGACCTGTTCCCCGGTTACAACTTCAACTTGCGCGGTAGTGCTTACCGTAGCGACAGCGTAACTCCACTAGGTCCAAACAAAGTTCTTATTGAGTTTCGCGGTTACGGTCTTAAAAAGGATACGACTGAAGAACGACGTACACGTATCAAACATCACAACTCTATTTGGGGGCCATTCGGACGTAACCTACACGAAGACTTAATTGGAGTTGCAGGACAGGGAACAACTATGCGTCCCGGAACTGAGCCTCGTAACATATTACACGGGCGGCACGAAAACGGAACTATTCACGATGAAGTTGGGATGCGCCATTACTACGCAGAGTGGAGTAAGTGGATGGGAGTAGAAGCGAGTAACCCCGCCATAGCAGCCTAATGATAGAGTTTGTGCTTTCCGTTTACATGGGGGCAAATCTAATAGACAAGACTCAAAGATTTATAGACCTTGACCGATGTTTGTATTTCGCTGAACGTTTATCTCATCAACGCCCCGTACCAGCAGGAGATGGTAAAAGACTAAAAATAACCGCAGTGTGCAAACCACAACCAAAACGAAAGTAACCCAATGATTGCAGAAACTCTTGCGGGTATTGCGCTTGTAAAAAGTGCAGTAGACGGTATCAAATCAGTCATTGGAACCGCCAATGATATAGGGGACATTGCAGGTCATATTGATAGCCTGTTCGAGGGCGAAAAGCAAGTCCAACAGAACCGTAATAAAAAAGCAGGTAATGTAGGTATTGGGGATCAGTTTGGTGTAGATACCGTTGCTCGTGAAGTTATTGATGCTCGTATTGCCGCAGAAAAACTTCAAGAAGTAGCCACTATGGTTGATATGAGATTTGGACATGGTACTTGGAAAAGTATACTAACTGAAAGAGCTAATCGTATTAAGGCTGCAAAAGAAGCTGCACTTGCTGCACGAAGAGCAGAAGCAATAAAACAAGAAGAACTCATGGAAAACATTAAGCTAGGAGCCTTGCTTACTTTAGTAGTGGTTATAGCAGTTGGACTTTTTATAGCCATGATGGTTTCTACCGCATCCAGTCTTACCAATTAATTTTCTTGACTAAACTTCAAAATTACTATATAATACTTTTGAAGGGGCTTACATGAAACAACTTGCAATAGACGCATTGCGTTACAGATACGAGGCACAGAAAAAAAGTGCAAAATATACTCTCACAAATTACTTCCAAAATCCAACAGCTATTGGAGAACACCCTGACCTTCTTACGGAGATGGACAAAGCTATTGGAAGCTGGGAAGAAGCAAATAGTAAGCTTCAAGCTTTGGATGACATCACAGATGAGGGCTATCCTTCCCTGTTTGACTAGTTACTTTGCACTGGGTTTGCTAAATTGTGGCAAGCCCTTTACTTGTGTAGGCAACTGGTTTTGGAAAAAGCATCGTACAATCTTAAAAAGCACTCCAAAATATTTGGGTAAGAAGTGATACATCACCAGTTATTAAAGCCCGTTCACCTAAGAAAAACAAAGTTTCCACCTGTATTTAAAAGAGAAGATTTAAAGCTTATACGTACTCTGCCCAGTGGGATCAAACAGTACAAACTAAAAGAGAAGAAGAGTAAGCTAAATGGCTAGTAGTTATCTTGTATTGGTAAATAATGTTCTTAGGGACATGAACGAAGTCGAACTTACTTCAGCTACGTTTGCTTCTTCTCGTGGAGTGCAAACAACTGTAAAAGATTACATAAACCGATCTGTATCTGACATACTAAATTCTGAATTAAACTGGCCCTTTACTCACGCTGAAGGGTCTGTTGATGTTATTGCAGGTAAGTCGTTATATAGCTATGCTTCGATTGCTTCTACGTTAAAGTACGTAGACTACGACAACATGATTTTACAACCAAAAAATTATATAACCAACGGCATCTACGAAATTGCGGGTTCTGCTAGTATAACAGGTTGGACTACCGTAAGTGGTTCTCCTGCAGCAAGTTCTAAATTTGGTAACACTCTTCTTCTTACCAGTGCAGAAGCAACTCAACAAATAAATGATTTAATTGTAGGTAGGTCATACACAGTTCTTACTCAAACAAGCGGTGCAACACTTACGCTAGAAATCGGTACTAGTTCAGGAGGGTCGCAAACAAAATCTTCTACTTTAACAATCAGCAGCGGAAACGAAACTCTTCTTACAGAAACAGTGTTTACAGCTACTGCAACTAGCCACTTTGTTAGCTTTACAGAAGCAGCAGGGGCGACAGCGTTTGTAAAGTTAGTTGAGTTAAGTGAGTCTGCAACTTCTATAGCTTTAAAGTACTTGTCTTACGAAGATTATACTGAGCGGTTTAGAGAAAGAGACTCTCGCCCAGATATAGATAAGTTTGGTGATCCAGAATATGTTTACACAACTTACAATAATGAAATAGGCCTGACTCCAATCCCAGACACAAGTAATCGTAGTTTGAGGTTTGATTACTACGTTTCATCGTCAGGACTGACAGGAGCTACAGACACATCTGTTATACCAGAACGTTTTGAACCAGTTATTAACGCTCGTGCAAAGTACTACACTTATATGTTCCGTTCCGATACACAAACTGCCCAGTTTGCTTTAAAAGAGTATGAAGATGGACTAAAACGAATGAGAGTAGAATTGTTAAATCGAAAAAACTATATGAGAGCAGTTTAGTATGCCTGACCTAGAACTGCAAGGGGTACAGCCTCTATCATTTAACTGCGAAGGTGGCTTGGTGTTAAACAGGTCTACCTTTATTATGCAACCGGGGCAAGCTTTAGAGTTAGAAAACTTTGAACCTGATGTTGGTGGCGGTTACAAGCGGATGCTTGGTTTTCGTCCCTTTGTAAATCAGATTGTTCCCGAAACAAACTTAGCTAGTGAAGCTGTTCTTATGTCTACCCAGTTCAATAACTTTGTATTGGCTGCACGAGGCGAAAAGATATTCAGTTCCGCATCGAGTGAGTTAACTCAAAAGATAGTTGCTGCTACAGGGATGACAGGTTCTGGAACACTCAACCTAGATAGCACCGACGGGTTTAGTTCTAGCGGAACAGTACAAATCAATTCTGAAATATTTACGTACACAGGTAAAACTGCAGCTACTCTAACGGGTGTAACAAGAGCGGCAAGTAGCACTACTGCTGCTGCACATGCAGTTGATGATGTTATTTCAGAAACGTGGACTGTACGAGACACGGGAAGAACAAATGCAGCCCGTTACAATTTTGAGCGATACAACTTTGATGGTGGCGATAAAATTATTGTTGTTGACCAAGTTAACGCTCCTACAGTATTTAACGCATCTCTTAGCGCAACAGACGTTAGTAACAGTGCGGTAGCTGGTGCAAAACATGTTGCTGCTTTTAAAAACCACATATTCTATTCCGGCATGTCGTCAACTCCCCAAGAATTAATATTTAGCGAACCATTCGATGACGACAGTTTTAACGCAGGAGGCGGGGCCGGAAGCATAAAAGTTGATGACACGATTGTTGGACTAAAAGCTTTCCGGGGTGACTTGTTTATATTTTGTGAAAACAGAATATTTAAACTGGGTGGTAGTTCTTTATCTGACTTCACAATTGTTCCGGTCACTAGAAACATTGGTTGTGTAAATGGGTTTACCATCTTGGAATTTGCTGGTGACTTAGTATTCTTAGGACCAGATGGATTACGTACTGTTGCTGGTACAGCCCGTATTGGTGACGTTGAGTTGGGTACCATAAGCACCAACGTTCAACAGTTGTTTAGAGATAACTTGACTAATGCAGAGGCGTTTGTTTCGCTGGTTATACCAGATAAGACTCAGTACAGGCTGTTCTTTTCTAAAGAAGGTCAGTCAGAATCTTCTTCGCTAGGGTCTATCTGCGTTATGAAAGGACAAGCCTTTGAGTTTTCAACTACAAAAGGTATTAGACCTTCCTGTGCAGACACTGTGGTTGAAGCCGGAGATGTAGTTGTTATTCATGGTGGGTTTGATGGGTTTGTGTACAGACAAGAACGAGGCAACACTTTTGATGGGGCTTTAATAAAGGCCAAGTACAGAAGCCCCGACTTAAACATGGGTGACCCCGGAGTTCGCAAACACATGCAGCGGGTTAACATCAACTACGCACCAGAGTCAACTTTAGATGCGGATTTGTTTGTTAGATACGATTATGAGTCCAACACTTCTACTCGACCTGCGGCGTATCCGCTAGATAGTACAAACGTTGCAGGACTATATGGTACATCTGCATACGGTAACGCTGTTTACGGTGGACCTTCGCAGCCTATTGTTCGCAAGGCAGTGGAAGGTTCTGGTTTTGCTGTAGCATTAAGAGTAGAAGACGGGGCAAACGCTACTGCCCCATACACCCTAAAAGGGTTTCAATTAGAATTTCAAGTGGGAGCAAGAAGGTAAATGGGCGCAACCTATACACGACAGTCCACGTATGCTGATGGCGATACAATCTCCGCTGCAGATACCAACGACGAGTTCGACCAACTACTTGCAGCATTTGCTTCAAGTTCAGGACACACACATGATGGAACTGCTGGAGAAGGGGGACCAATCTCTTCCTTACTAAGTAACAGCATTACTTTTGGAACAGGGGCAGACACTGACATTGCGATTACCTTCGACGGTAATACCAGTGATGGTGTTCTTACGTGGATGGAAGACGAGGATTACTTTCAATTCTCTGATGACATACTTATATCCACCACAGAAAAAATACAGTTCCGTGACACTGCAATATACATTAACTCAAGCGCAGATGGTCAACTAGACATTGTTGCTGATGCAGAAGCACAGATAGTATCTCCTATTGTAGATATTAATGCGTCTACAGGAATAGCTCTTGATGGGGCTAACTTAAACTCAGACTGGACTGTAAACACAACTAACAAAATACTGTTCCGTGATAGCGGCTTGTATATCAACTCTAGTACGGATGGGCAGCTTGATATAGCTGCAGACACAGAGCTTGAAATTACGGCTCCTTTAGTTGAAATATCCGCAGATGCAACTGTAGGGGATGACCTTACGTTAAAGTCTGATGCGGCTGTTCTTGGTTTTGGTGCCGACACTGATGTGACAATGACCCACGTTGCCGACACAGGCGTTCTTTTAAATGCTGCCAGTGTAATCCAGTTCCGTGACTCCGCTATCAATATTGGTTCACCCGCAGACGGTGACCTAGACATTAATGCTGACGACGAGATTGAACTCAACTCTACACTCATTGACATAAACGGTAATGTAGACGTATCAGGCACCTCAACCCTAACGGGTAATGTAACATTAGGCGGTCAGTTAATAATGCCAGATGTTACTGCAGGACACATACTTGTTGCAGACGGAACTAGCTACGAAGAGAAAGCAGTTGGTGATTTAGCTCAAATAACTACTGTAGCAAACGATGACGTATTCCTTGCTGTAGACACATCCGGTGGTGGACTTAAAAAAATTACAAGAAGCGCAGTTGTTGCTGGACTTGCTACATCAGGTGCTATATCAAATGTATCAGATGACACCACTCCCCAGCTAGGTGGCAACCTTGACATGAACGGTGCGGATATTGTTACGACATCCAACGCCACAATCGACTTGGCTCCTAATGGTACAGGCACAGTCGTAGTACGAGGTAATACTAACTCAGGTGCTATCGTATTTAACTGTGAGTCAAATACTCATGGTCAAACAGTTATAGCCCAGCCTCACTCTGCATCTGTAACAAACACTATGTTACTTCCAGCAGGGGCAAGCTCAACTCTTGTATCTCTTGTGTCAACAGACACTCTAACAAACAAGACACTCACCAGCCCTATAATCAACACTGGTACTTTCGGTACATCTATTCTTCCTGTCAGTGCAGATGGAACTACTCTGGGTTCTGCATCTAAAGAGTTTTCAGACCTGTTCCTTGCGGATGCGGGTACTGTGCAATTTGGTAACGACCAAGATGTAACCCTGACCCACGTTGCTGATACTGGGTTGTTACTCAATGCAGCAAGCGTAGTTCAGTTCCGGGATAGTGCAATTAACATTGGCTCCCCGGCAGATGGTGACTTAGATATCAACGCAGATGATGAGATTGAGTTGAACTCAACCTTGATTGATGTAAACGGTAACTTAGATGTTAGTGGAACAATTGTAGGCGCAAGCACTCTTTCTGCAACAACAGGAACATTTAGTGGAGTCCTAAAGACAGACGACACCACAAATGCAACAAGCACGACTGACGGTTCACTGCAGACTGATGGTGGTCTGTCGGTAGTACTAGATGCGGTCTTTGGTGACGATGTTAAATTACTAACAGACTCTGCTGTTCTTTCGCTAGGTGTTGATAGTGACGCAACATTTACACACGATGGCACTACAGGGCTAACTATTGCAGCGACCCCTATATCAATAGACTCCACTGGTGAATTACATCTAAACTCTACAACTGGTGACATTAAACTTCAGGACGGTGGCACTGACCAGATAATTATTGATTTAGATGGAACAGCAGGTGCGGTTATAATAAAGCCAGCGGTTGATTCTGATGATATAGTTTTCCAACAGTATGATGGCACGGCTGTTATGACTGTTGAAGACAATGTTTCCTTGAATATTAACAACGACATTACAGTAGCTGGTAGGGCATCTGGTCATGTAACAACAGACAATGATGGCAGCTTTGATTTGGCTGTGGGCAACGATTTTAAGTGTACCACCGCAGGAGGCTTAACACTTACATTTACCAACCCAGCAGCAGGACAAAGCGGCAATGTAATGTTTATAAACGGAAGCAACCACGCAATCGCAGCACATGCTTCTGTAGCTATTAACGCTGATGTGCTAACAGCCATCTCAGCAACTGGCACATATCATCTGGCTTATTACTGTAGCGCAGCATCTGGTAACAACACTATTCTAGTGTCTGCATCAGCCATTTTAACGTAGGGAATACGAATGTCTGTAATTAAAGCAAACGGTGCTGGCGAACAATCAACAGGGTTTTATGGTCATACTATAGACCAATCGCTTAGATTTAATGATGCGGATAGTGCATATCTACATAGGGCAACTAGCGGAACTCCTTCTAGTACAACATCAACGGTATTTTCTTGTTGGGTAAAGCGAAGCAATCTTGGGGCTATACAAAACATTTGGACAGCCGCAACTACGGCTCCAAGTGTTTGTGGTTATGTTTATTTTAATGCTAGTGACCAAATTCAAATTTATCTTGATAAGTCAGCGGGAGGTTCTGATGAATTAAACACAACTACTACGGCCGTATTTAGAGATGTATCATCTTGGTATCATATTGCTGTAGTCTACAATACTGCTGATAGCACCACAGCAAATAAATCTAAAATCTATGTTAATGGTGTGCAACAAGCAGTTAGCACTAGTGTTACAGGTAGTGCCGTTACTACTCACCGACTTTTAGATAATGCAGTTGTAAATACGATTGGTAAATCTTTTAATTCAAATTATTATTTTGATGGATACTTAGCAGAACTTCATGTTGTAGATGGTGTGGCTGGCATAGATTATGATGATTTTGGAGAAACTCAGGACGGTATTTGGGTAGCAAAAAATTATTCGGGTGGACACGGAAATAATGGCTTCTATCTGCCTTTCGATGACTCCAGTGCAATCGGTGACGATGAAAGCTCTAATACAAATGACTTTACTGTTGTAAATCTAGCAGCAACGGATGTCGTTTTAGACAGCCCGACTAATAACTTTTGTACCCTTAACTTTCTTGATAACATAAGCACTACCTATTCTGAGGGCAATCTAGCCATTGCCCAATCAAGCTATCACTACAATTCCAGAGGCACTACGGCTGTTACCAGCGGCAAGTGGTACTGGGAAATTCGCATGAGTTCCACTCACGGGGAGTTTGGTGTGTGTGAGAACGGGAAGGCTGGTCAGCTTGACCCTCAAGCAAATATTGGATTTAACTTTATTTACAATAATGGTTCCGCCGGGGTTAGTTACAAAAATGCTACGGCTGGCACACAGTCAACTGGCTCAATATCCATGACTCATTGGTCGGCTGATGATATTTGTCAAATAGCTTACGATGGCGACAACGGCATCCTTTATCATGGTTTAAACGGAACTTATCAAACAAGCGGCAACCCTGCTGCTGGAAGTGGCGGTCTTATAACCGGAATTGCCCCCCAGTTTAAGGGTACGATGGTTCCGTTTTTCGGACAAGGAACAGACAACGCAAGAACTTTTGTAGTTAATTTTGGGCAAGACAGCAGCTTCGCTGGCACAGAAACAGCGCAAGGAAACGCAGATGGCAATGGTGTGGGTGACTTTTATTACGCACCGCCAAGCGGCTTCCTTGCCTTGTGTTCGAAGAATTTGCCAGACCCTGAAATTATTGATGGCACTGAGCATTTTGATACTTCTTTGTGGACAGGAAATGGCT
>TARA_R110000772_G_scaffold5524_5_pt1 | contig 10460 bp, 9 predicted proteins | sample TARA_R110000772 | Tara Oceans TARA_R110000772 (sample SAMEA4397948) | marine metagenome | biome: Polar Biome; feature: [SRF] surface water layer (ENVO:00010504); material: water (ENVO:00002006), including particulate matter (ENVO:01000060) such as... | depth 5 m | reverse complement strand
ACAAGGAACACAAGGTACTCAAGGTCAAAGAGGAGTACAAGGATTCTCTGGTAATCAAGGTACTACAGGTACTCAAGGAGAAGTAGGTACACAAGGTGCAACAGGTACTCAAGGTACTCAAGGTACACAAGGTATTAAAGGCCAAAAAGGAGAAAAAGGTACCCAAGGTACTCAAGGTACACAAGGTACAACAGGAGTAGGTACTCAAGGCCAAACAGGAGTAGGAGCTCAAGGAACACAAGGAACACAAGGAACACAAGGTACTCAAGGTCAAAGAGGAGTACAAGGATTCTTTGGTAGTCAAGGTATTAAAGGCCAAAAAGGTCAAAAAGGAGAAAAAGGTGTTAAAGGTGAAGTAGGAGTTCAAGGTGCTCAAGGTACTCAAGGTGTTCAAGGACCTGGTCAAAAAGGATCAAAAGGTCAAAAAGGTGAAGTAGGTGTTCAAGGTACTAAAGGTGAAGATGGAGCTCAAGGTATTAAAGGTATCCAAGGTGAAACAGGTATTCAAGGAACACAAGGAGAAACAGGTGTTCAAGGTCAAACAGGAGCAGGTTTACAAGGTGAAACAGGTACTCAAGGAACACAAGGTATTCAAGGAGAAGAAGGTATTAAAGGAGAAAAAGGTGCTCAAGGTATAGCAGGTTCATTTGGTGGTGCTACTTTTGACTATACATTTGATATTAGTACTGTAGCTGCTGATCCTGGTACAGGAAAAGTAAGACTTAATAATACTTCACAAGCTTCCTCTGATGAAATGTATATAGATAGTACTGATGATGAGGGTACAAGTATTAATTCATTTTTACAATCTATTAAGGATGTTACTAGTGCTGTAAAAGGATTTGTAAGAATGTCTAATAAGTTAGATGCTAATGATTTTATTTTATTTAGTATATCTGATTTAACTAATAATACTAACTGGTGGACGGTAGACCTTTCCCTTAGTTCAAATTCATCTACCTCCCCCTTTATAGATACTGAAGATGTTATAGTTTCTTTTGTAACAACAGGGGATAGAGGAGATGCAGGACCTCAAGGTACTCAGGGTATCCAAGGAGAAACAGGTGTTCAAGGTCAAACAGGAGCAGGTTTACAAGGTACACAAGGTATTCAAGGTACTACAGGAATACAAGGTACACAAGGTATTCAAGGTACTCAAGGTACACAAGGTATTCAAGGTATTAAAGGTTCAATAGGTAATAAAGGAGAACAAGGGGTTCAAGGAGAAACAGGTACTCAAGGAGTTCAAGGTTCTCAAGGTACTCAAGGAGTGCAAGGGATTAAAGGAGAAACTGGTGAGTTAGGATATAATGTGTGTCTTGATCAAGTCACTCCTGCTTTAACTTGGTCATTTAATCATAACTTAGGAAACAGATATCCCCAAGTTATGGTATGGGATACTACTGGAGCCCAAATAATACCAGATGAAATCCAAACTGTAGATACTAATAACTTAAATGTTATATTTGGTTTAGCAACAGCAGGTAAAGTTTGTGCCACAATAGGAGGTGTTTCTACATCATCCTCATTCTCAGAAGATTTTACAATAGTTAATACTAATTTAACTACACAACAAAATTGTAATGTTGATATAGGAACTGAAACTGTAGCTATAGTAAGTACTACAAACTATTCAGCAGCATTTTTTGATTATGTTCTTTCAGATAGTACTAACTATAGAGCAGGTACTGTAATGTCAATATGGAATGATACTGAATCTAAATCCGCAGACACATCTACTGTAGATCTTGGAGATACTTCAGGTGTAACATTATTTACAGACATAGATGGTACCAATGCAAGATTAAGAGCAACAGTAACCTCTAATGATTGGAAGATTAAAACATTTGTAAGAGCATTAGATTTAAATAGTTGTATATGTATCTCCCCTACTATTTTGAGTGTTGTAAATGAAACAGGAGGAACATATACTGTAAACTTTAGTTTAAATAATAATACAGATGCAGTTTCTACAACAATAGAGGTATCTGAAGATGAGGTTACTTGGACAGCAAGTACAGGTAGTACAACCTCTCCAAGAACTATAACTTCTGGAGATGGATCATCTATTAGATATTTTAGAATGAAAACATCTTGTAGTGATGGTATAGATAGTTCATATTCTAATACAGTAGAAGTAGCTGCTGATGTAGATTGTACATTTGGGGGAGGTGATGCAACATATACAGTTACTGGTTGTACTTTCGAAGGTGCTATTTCAACATACCAAGGACCAACATAATAAAAATAATTATATAAAATATATTAAATAAACAATAACATGGCAATCTCAATAATAGTAAATATAGGAACAGTAGGTGCTAGTATTACAAATGTAGAAATAACTGAAAGTCCTACTTTAGGAGGAACATACACAGTAATACCAGGTCAAACTAATGTATTAGTTTCAGCATTTCCTGTTACAATAACTACAGTAGCTAATACTACAACTTATTTAAAAATTAATGATTTAGGAGCATGTGGTGAAATACAAACCATACCTATTGGGTCTCTACCAAGACCTGATGCTTTCCAGTTTAAAGCTACGAGTGGTGATGGTTCTTTGGGTTTTGCCTTTGATGACACTATGTGGGCTGCTGGTGAATATGATGCTCAATTAGTTTATGCTGGCAATGCTAGATACCCAGATGACGCCACTAATACTCAAGATAATGCCACTACCATACAACCGCTTCAGTTACCACTTAAGGTGGCATATAACCCTTTAAATAACCAAACTGTATCCACAGGTGCCGATGCTACTAAAGAACTGTTATGGCAAATATACACTACTAATAATGATCCCTTAAAATTTCCAGGATTTAGTCATGCTAAATTCACTCCAACTTTGTCAACTCCTGATATTGTGTGGAGATATAAAGATATTACAAATTGGGGTACTACAAAATTTAAATACTTTCAATTTGGGAGGCCTTTGACTACCGCTGGCACCAATCCAGGCAGAGATGGATTTACAATTTCTGACACAAATTATCCCGATTTAACTAGATGTACAAATTTACAATATTGTTTTTCTAATTGTGGTGATTTTAATTCTAGCAACGTTACTGGTTGGAATACGAGTAATGTTGAAAATATGACTGGAATGTTTAGAGGTTTACCTGATTTCAATCAAGATATTGGTTCTTGGGATGTGACTAGTGTAACTAAGCTGCAAAATATGTTTGGTTCAGCAACTTCTTTTAATCAAGATTTAAGCTCTTGGCAATTAACTAATCTACAAACTCCAGCTGAGGTTTCCCCACAAACTATGAATAATTTGTTCAATGGTGCTACTAGTTTTAATAATGGTTCATCTTCCGGAGTATCTAATTCCCTTAACTCATGGGCAACCTACTTTGCAGATCAGAAAAACTTTATATCTATGTTTTCAGGTGCTACTGCTTTTAATTCAAATCTGAGCGATTGGGATGTAGGTTCGGGAACTAATTTTAACTTTATGTTTTCTAGCGCTACTTCTTTAAATTTTGATATTAGTAATTGGGATACAGGTGCAGCTATAGAAATGAAAAGTATGTTTAGTGGTGCCTCCAATTTTAATCCTGATCTTAGTAGTTGGAATTTTATAAATGTTGCAGGTGATGGATTAAGTAACTTCCTTAGTAATTCCGGAATAAGTACTGCAAATTATGGTGCTCTTCTTGAAAGACTTAGAGCCCTTGGACAAGCTGGTAATTTAAACAGTAATGTAACTTTAGGTGCAACTAATATTCAATTTCCTGCATCCGCCGCTGCAGCACGTACATATTTAACAACCAATAAAAGTTGGAATATAACAGATGCTGGCCAAGCTTAAAAATGTAAAATAAAATGTTATGAATAAGATTGAAGAAATATTTAAATCATGGAATATTACTTTTAATCCTAATGATTTACAATCAGAACTTGCCTCTCAAAGAATAGAAATTTGTAATGGTTGTGAATACAAAAGGACTACTTTAGGAATGAATACCTGTGGTGTATGTGGTTGTGCCTTAAAAGGTAAAATATTTTCACCTAAAGTAGGTGCTTGTCCTAAGGGTAAATGGAATATAATAGATCAAAAAATGTATGACATAAGAACTACACCTAAATAGTAAGGTGTAATATGTATAACCATACAATAAAAACATTTATTAAAATATTTGGAGTACCAACTCCTATTTATTATATTTACATATAAACAAAACATAAGTTATGTCCAAACAAGAAAATAACCAACAGTTAGCAGAAACTGAGGATTTAAAACACATTCTAGCTGTACTTACACCTAAAGATGCTGAAGAGATTTTAGCACTTAAGGATGAACTAAAAGATAACTGGAATAAAAAACAAATCTTTAGGACTGAAACAGAGATGAGAATCTCAGTCTTAAATGATGCAAAACACCCTACTCCAGCTTCTAAATACTGGCAATCAGTAAGAGAACAATCAGCTCACTTTGATGCTATGATGGGTCTTTCCTTTGAACTTAGAAAAAATACAGTTGAAAAACTTAGAATAGAAAAAAAGTTAAATGAAGCTGAAGATGAACTTGACATCATGGAATTTCAAATTGATTTAGATCAAAATGTATATGGTAGGGCTTGTATGGAACAAGTAGCACATGATAGGGTAAGAGAAATCCAAACTTGGTCTAAACTCAAATCAGAATTAAATGATGGGACATTTGATGATCAAAATGTAAATACACATCAAACACTTTCATTACACAAAACTCTACAAAATAGAGTAGCTACACTAAATGCATCAGCATCTCCATCTGAAGTTATGAATGCTTTAGGACCACTACAAACAGTAGAAAGATTAAAAACTGAAGATAATAAACTTCTTAATTTTACTGAAGCAAAGAAAACACATTTATTAGGACAAAAGAATAGTTAATATATGTTTCTTTATACTAAGGAAAATGCATTAGGCTTAGAGTTTTGTAATGGTTTTGTTCAAACATTTGAAGCATCTGAAGAGAAAAAACCTGGAACATTGTATGGTCCAAATGGGCTTGATACTAAAGCTGGTAAAAAATCTACAGACATCACGTTTGACCCCCATTATTTGGAAAAACCTGAATGGAATCCACTTCTTACAAATTTAATAACTGTATTAGAAAAAGGACTAAGTGACTATTTGTTAAGACATAAAGTTGCTATGGATAAGATGGATGCTTGTGCAATAAGTCCTCATTTCAATCTCCAAAGATATCTTCCAGGTGAAGGTTTTTCTTCTTGGCATTGTGAAAGGGCAACAATCAAACATAGTAATAGGTTATTAGTATGGATGGTATATTTAAATACAGTTACTGATAGAGGAGAAACAGAGTTTTATCACCAACACCACTTTGAACATCCAGTAGCTGGAAAGTTAGTTATTTGGCCAAGTGATTGGATGTATTTACATAGGGGGATTGTTTCCCCAACAGAATCTAAGTATATTTTAACTGGATGGTTTAACCAGTTGGATAGACCTGAATAAAATAAATTATAAAGTTATGGAATTTAAAGTTTTTGAAAGATTATATTGGTCAATACCTGTATGGGATTGTCCAGTATTAGATATTGATAATAAATCAATAGCAGATTATTGCCAACAAGTTAGAAAAGAAAAACCAGGTGTTCATGTATCAAATAAAGGAGGATGGCACAGTGGAGAGTTAATACTCCCAATACCAACAGACCTTGAAAAGTTATTTAATGATTTAACTGGGTTTGTAAATGATGTTGCTGCACGGTATACAGGTACATCCGATTTAGTATTGGGTAACTGGTGGATTAATATAAATGGAAAACATGATTACAACACCCCACATGATCACCAAAATAGTGTATTATCCGGTACATATTACGTGTCTGTTCCTGAAGACAATATGGGGAATTTATTATTACACAGAGATGATAATGCACAGTTTTTCCTTACCTCAAAAGTAAAAAGAGAAGGGACTATGGCTAACTCTTTAAATATACAATGTCCAATAAAAGAATCAATGTTTTATTTATTCCCATCTTGGATTAAACATTCAGTAGATAGAAATGAATCAGATTTAGAAAGGATTTCTATTGCATTCAATTTTGTATCACCCCCACAATAATAATATATGGAATCTAAAGTATTTCCTTTATTTCCCACTCCTTTATATGTTACTTCTTATCCTAATGATATATCTGAGATAGTAAAATATTTTAATAGTTGTGAAATGCAACCTGCATCAAGTGGAGGATATGGGGTAATATCTAAAAACACTTACATTTTAGATAATCCTATATGCAAACCTCTAAATGATTTTATTATGGAGGCATTTAGGGATTTTGCAACCAATATAATGAGATATAAATATAAAAAACTTCAGTTTTCTCAATCTTGGTTAACATATAAGGAACCAGGTCAGTTTCATAAATCTCACACCCATCCTAATACTATGATAGCTGGTGTGTTTTATTATGATGTACAGCCCCATGATTCTGCTATAGTCTTTTCAAGAGATGTAAAGGGTATAGGTAGATCATATATAGAACCATCTTTATTAGATGATTATCAAGATCATCAATACTCACAAGAAGAGATTTATTTTAAACCATCTCCTAATAACTTTATTATTTTTCCTTCTTGGTTAAATCATGGAGTTCCACCAAATGAAACAAATAAAACAAGAAAAGCTTTAGGAGTAAATGCCCTTACAAAGGGAACATTAGGGGATGAATCAACAGTTTCTGAAATAATATTTGGTAGATATGCAGACTAATTATGAAGTTATAGAGTTGTTTCCAACTCCCATTTTTACTACTATAATTCCTTTAGAGTATTCAAAAGTGGTACCATGGTTTTATACACAAGAAATGTTATCTGAAGAAGTAGATTCTCCAAATTATGGAGAAAGATCTAAAGATGCTTATATCTTAGATAAACCTGAATGTTTAGATCTTAAAGCTTATTTATTAACCCTAACTAAAACATATGGTGATATGTTAGGATATGATTATGAAAGTTATAGATTTGGACAATCTTGGTTATCATATAAACATCCTGGCCAACACCATAGTATGCACTCCCACCCTAATAGTTTAATCTCAGGAGTATTTTATTTTGGAGAACCTGCTGAAAAGGTACCGGCTATTAAATTTCATAAAATGATGGGTTCTATGAATTCATCTTATATTAGTCCTAAAAAAGTTAATGATAAAAAAGAAAAAAAATATGCTTGGGAAGAATTTAGAGTTGGATTCACCCCAGGACTATTATTGTTATTTCCCTCATTTTTACATCACTCAGTACCTTTAAATAAATCAGAAAAAACCAGATGTAGCTTAGCATTCAATGTTGTGCCTACAATAGGTTTTGGAGATGAAAAATCCCTAACTGAACTAATATTTTAAACATAGTATTAATATTAAAAAAAATGGAACAAGGTTACACATATACTCCAAAAATGTTATCAGATGCCTCCGAAGTATCATCCCCCACAGCACTTCCAACACCTGTTATAACCCAATCATCTACTGAAAAGTATATAGTATGGCATATACAGGGAGGGTTAGGTAAAAATATAGCAGCTACTTCTCTAATATCAAGTCTAAAAGAAACATACCCTGATAGGAAACTAATAATGATAGTTTCATATCCTGAAGCTTTTTTAAATAACTCTTTTATAGATAGGGTATACCAACTAGGTCAATCACCCTATTTTTTTCAAGATTATATTGAAAATAAGGATACAATAATCTTTAGACATGAACCATACCATCAAACCGGTCATATTAATATGACTAAACATTTAATAGAAAACTGGTGTGATTTACTTGGTTTAGAATATAAAAATCAACAACCAAAAATATTTTTAAACTTTGTTCAACAACAACTTTTAGGAACTTGGACAAGAGAAAAACCTGTAATGGCAATACAAACCTGTGGTGGACCTGGAGAAGCTGATTCACTTTCATATTCTTGGGCAAGGGATATGCCCCAACCAATAGCACAAACCATAGTAGATAAATATAAAGACCAATATCATATTATTCAAATAACAAGACAAAGTGGTTATGAGTTAACAGGTGTTGAAAGATTTGATAAAAAAATATCTAATATAGAACTATTTGCTATCTTAGGTGTAGCTAAAAAACTTGTACTTATAGATTCTTGTTTACAACATGCTGCAGCTGCCTTTAATATAAAAGCAACAGTATTATGGGTTGGCACTAGCCCAACAGTTTTTGGGTATAGTTTGCATAATAATATAAAAGCACAAATCCCTAAAATAGCTAATCAACTAATAGGTTCTTATTTATTTGATTACCAGTTTGAAAATAATGTACATGAATGTCCTTATATAGATCTTAAAGATTTTTTTACACCTGATCAAATAAATAACATATAATATGAAGCAAACAGTATTTTATCAATCATCACTTCCCAGAGCAGGTTCAACCTTATTACAAAATATTATGGGGCAAAATCCTGATTTTCATGTTACCCCTACCTCAGGTATGATTGATCTTATGTTAGGAACAAGAATAGGGTATAATGGGAATAAAGAAGCTAAAGCAGGTGATACCCAAATGTGGAAAGAAGGATTTTATTCTTATTGTAGAGAGGGATTTAAAGGGTATATATCAAACCTTACAGATAAACCCTATATATTAGATAAAAATAGAGCATGGGGGTCATATTATCCGTTATTAAATGAGATCAACCCTAACCCCAAAATAATCTTTATGGTTAGAGATTTGAAAGCTATATTTGCCTCTATGGAAAAAAAGTTTAGGATGAATCCTGATTATGATGATGGTTTATTAGATAATGCTAAGCTAAAAAATATTAATACTCACCAAAGAGTAGAAACTTGGTCTGAAGGTCACCCAATAGGGTATGCTTTAGAAAAGTTAAACCAATCTATTTTAGATAAATCAGCCCAAAACTTTTTATTTATAAAATATGAAGATTTATGTTCTTCTCCCCAAATACAAATAGATAGTATTTATAATTATTTAGATATACCATCATTCATACATAACTTTGATTCAATACCACAAGTCACTACTGAAGATGATACAGTATATGGGATATATGGTGACCATATAATAAGAAACACCTTATCTCCACTTCCAGATGATACAATAGAAATATTAGGTAAATCTACTTGTGATTGGATTAATAAAAGGTATAAAGCTTATTCTGATATTATGGGTTATAGAATCTAATAGGAAATCTCTTGCTAATATTTATATGTAAATACAATACTTACCTATAGACTTACCTTTTGGACAGTGAAAAAAGGAACATATTATGCAAGCAGATGAATTCATTATAAGGAAAGGTTTTATCTCCCAAGGAGATTCAGTCATCACAGGTTCTTTAACTATTTCAGGATCAATGCGAGATGGAGCAGGTGGAACAGGAACCAATGGTCAGGTTTTAACTTCAACAGGAACAGGCTCTTTATGGGATAGTGCAGCAGCAGGTGCCCAAGGAACACAAGGTATAACAGGTACACAAGGTGCAACAGGAACACAAGGTGCAACAGGTACTAAGGGAGAAAATGGAGTAAAAGGAGCACAAGGTGAAACAGGTGCTAAAGGTACAAATGGTACTCAAGGTGAAACAGGTACTAAAGGAGAAGTAGGTGCCCAAGGTACAGATGGTACTAAAGGAGAAGTAGGCGCACAAGGAGAAACAGGTACTAAAGGAGAAATAGGTGCTCAAGGAACAGATGGTACTAAAGGAGAAGTAGGTGCTCAAGGTACAGATGGTACTAAAGGAGAAGTAGGAGCTCAAGGTGCAGATGGTACTAAAGGAGAAGTAGGCGCACAAGGTGCAACAGGAACACAAGGTACAGATGGTACTAAAGGAGAAATAGGTACTCAAGGTACTCAAGGTACAGATGGTACTAAAGGAGATAAAGGTGAAGTAGGTACACAAGGTATACAAGGTACACAAGGAGATAAAGGTTCACAAGGTACAACAGGTACTAAAGGTGAAGTAGGTGTTAAAGGAGAAAAAGGTGAAACAGGTACTCAAGGAACACAAGGTACAGAAGGTACAGATGGTACTAAAGGTGCACAAGGTGAAACAGGTGCTAAAGGTGAAGTAGGTGTTCAAGGAACAGATGGTACTAAAGGTGAAAAAGGAACTCAAGGTACAGATGGTACCAAAGGTGAAGTAGGTGCCCAAGGTATTCAAGGAACAGATGGTACTAAAGGTGAAGTAGGTGCTCAAGGTATTCAAGGTATAACAGGTGATAAAGGAGATAAAGGTGAAGTAGGTACACAAGGTGCTCAAGGTACAGATGGTACTAAAGGTGAAGTAGGTGCTCAAGGTATTCAAGGTATAACAGGTGATAAAGGAGATAAAGGTGAAATAGGTGTTAAAGGAGATAAAGGTGAAGTAGGTACACAAGGTGCTCAAGGTACAGATGGTACTAAAGGAGATAAAGGTGAAATAGGTACACAAGGTGCAACAGGTACTCAAGGTAT
>TARA_R110000772_G_scaffold1320_5_pt1 | contig 10481 bp, 4 predicted proteins | sample TARA_R110000772 | Tara Oceans TARA_R110000772 (sample SAMEA4397948) | marine metagenome | biome: Polar Biome; feature: [SRF] surface water layer (ENVO:00010504); material: water (ENVO:00002006), including particulate matter (ENVO:01000060) such as... | depth 5 m | reverse complement strand
TGTAGTCTGTGTTTTATCTACAAACTCTCTTTTTTCTTTAACATCAGGTCTTTGTATAGTCTGCATAGTAGCATCAGTTGCAAACTCTTGAGCTAAAGCCTCCGCTAAAGCATCTTTTCTAGTACCTTTAGTCGATGTTCCTACGTCTCTACCTAGAAAATATTTTATAAATTCTGCTTTATTAATATCTTTTTTCTTAAATATTCTTTTGCCTTCTTTTGTTTTTTCTCTTTTACCAGTATCTTCTGCAAAAGGCCTAAATCTTTTGTTTATAACGTCTTGAGGTAAAGCTTCTATTATAGCTTCAAAGTTATCTCTTAAAAATGTTTCATAAGCTGCTCTTGATCCTAAAACATCTTTAGCAATAGTTGTTTTAAGCTCTGTTCTAAAAGCCTTTAATAATGCTTGTTTAAATTGTTTAGAATCAGCTGGCGGTAATTTAGTACCAAATGTTTTTACAACAGCATCAACTACTTTTTTACTAGTAGCATCAGTAAGCTTAATTTTCTTTCTTAAACTTTCTTTTGCTTTAGTAGGTTTTTCAGCAACTTGTTCAGTTTTATCTTCAGTAGTAGTATCTGTAACGCCTCTTGCTTCTGTAACATCAACTGTAAACTCTTCTCCTAAAACTCTTTTAGAAGCTTCAATAGCTCTTGAAGGTAAAAATTGATTTATATAAGCAGCTAGTGGAACACCTTTGTTAGCATCATATTCTGATATTAAATCTAAAATACCTCGCTTACCAGTTTCAATTTCATCAGTTAATAATTGTCTATCAAAATTTGGTGCTTGACTTCTTGATTGTACTATTCTATTTGTTATAGGTTTAAACTCTTCTATTATTTCTATAGCACCGTCTTTACCTTTTGTATCAAATATTTTTTGAACCTTATTAGACGCTGCTTCTGATGTAGCTTTTGAAAAAGCATCTATATTTATTCCTTCAGAGCTATTAAAAAATTTAGAATCTTTTAATCTTTTAGATACTTTACCTGTTTCAAAGCTTTCTTTGTATGATCTTAAAAAAGAACCTAAATCATCTTTAGTTGCAAAAGACCAATTATATTTACCTCCAGAAGCTTTTCTAATTAATCTTTCAACAAATCTTGCTGCTTTTTCAAAAGCACTAGCCTCACCTAAATAGTTTGCATCATATAACTGTGTTAAATATTCATCAGGTCGTGAGTCTAAATATTCAGAGTCATAACCCATTTCTTCCATTTGCTTTTTTAATGATTCTAAATTTTCTTTTCCATAAGATTTTTCAACAAATTCTTCAATGTTTTTTCTATTTAGATCTCCATCCAAAAGAGACTTTGCTAAAACTCCATGTAGTAATTCATGTGACGCTGTTGTTATTTCGTAATTATCTAATTGATCAAGAACTTTATTATTTAAATATATATTTTTACCAGAAATAAAACCATAATCTTTATTAATATTAAAATCTTTAGGTGCAGCTTCTTCTAATGCTTTTTGATTTTCTTCAGTATTTGCTTCCACAACAGCAAGTCCAACGCCTTCAGCAAATTTTTTAGTAGTTGCAACGTCTTTAACTTTTGATAAATCAGAAGATTCTTTAGAAATTTCTCTTAATCTATTGTTAATAGTTTCTACTTGACCTAGTTTGACATCAGCAAGAGGTTTTGATCCACTTCTTTTTATAGCTTTTTCTAAAACTTCTTTTTCTTTTAATAAATTAATTGCTTCGGTTTGTAAAGGTCCATCAATACCTAAAGATTTAACTCTATTTGTTGTACCTTGAGTATTGTAAAAATTTTTTAAAATAGCATCAGCTTGATTTTGTGTTACATCTCCATTTGTTACAGCTGTGTCTAGGTCTTGTTTTAAAATTACATCTGCATTTTTTAAAGAAGATACTTTAACTTGTTGATCAGTTGTTTGTTTTGATTTATTAAATAATTCAAAAGTATTTTTAACATTACTAGGTCCAGATTTATCTTTTAATATATTACTAATTTTAGTTCTAGTTATAGCGTTACTAACACCTTGACTAGCTTGAGACACGGTTATTGGTGCTCCATATACACCACCACTTCCCATGCCAATAACAAACGCATCTGCAACTCCTTGAAAAAGTGGCATGCCTTTAATAGCATTTTGAGTTATTTGAGTAGCTACCTCCTCTATCCCTTCTCCTACTGGAGCCACTGCTAAACCATATTTTTTTAAAGCAGATTGATACATTGCTACAAGACCATTTTTAAAAGTAACTTCTCCAGCTTCTTTACCTTGTTTAAATAATATATCTTTATAGACTTTACCTAAAGATCCTTGCGTTACAGCACTAAAAAAACTTTCAGCTCCAGCTAAAGCTATAGATTTAGTTATATTATCAAATTCACTTTGTTCTGGGTTCTCTTCTCGTTGCTGTCTTAACTCTGTACCAGTTAAAGCAGCTGTCATAAATTTACCTGTTTTAGCAATACCGCTTGTAGCACCTCCATACATAAAAGAAATACTAACACCAGCCGACTCACCAATAGCATTACCCATAGTTACAAACCCATCATAATAATCTCCGTTTTGAAAATTTTCTGTTGGGCTTGTTGTTTTAAATCTTTTTTTATCGTAAATATCTAATTGTCTAGTAGATTTTTCTTGTTCTGCTATAAAATAATCCATAATAGGATTTGTAACACCAAGGCTTTCTTTTAGTTCTTTAGCTGTAGTAGCTGTATTTTCTGGCAATACACCTAGTTCTACTAAACCTTTTAAAGGTAAACCAACTACATCTATAAGAGTTTCTGGTATACTAGCTATTGCTTCACCTAAATACGCAGCTCCTTTATCTAAACCTTCTAAAAATCTAGCACCTCCAGTTTCATTTTCAAGACTTGTTACGCCTTTTTGAACTTTATTAAATATATCTATAGATTTTAATTTTATTTCTGCCAAAGAAGGATCTATTAAAACAGAAGCAGCTTGTTGTTCTAAAAACTTTAATTGAGTTTCGTCTAATTCCTCATATTTTCTAGGCAAAGTTTTGTCCATGAAAATTTCATTTACAACATCTTTTTCTTTTCTTAATTTTTTTTTGTCTTCAGCTAGAGTATCTATATAACTTGTTAAATCACTAGCTTGATCAACATCTAAAGGTTTATTACTACTAGTAACACCACCATCAGTGTCTTTACTAAAGTTTTGATTAATTTTATTTATTTTGTCTAAACCCAAAGAAATATCTTCCGATCCTAAGTCCGTATTCTGACCCGCCGCTATTTGCTTGTTTACCGCTGTTGCATTCGCAGCCTTGTCTACAACAGCTTCTTTCTTTACTGGTTCATCTTTTTTTTCTTCTATTTTTTTTATATTAGGATGAGCATTAAGATATTCTTCTAAACTTAAATCTTTTTGTTTAGCTTTTTCTTCAAGCATTTCTAAAGAAAAAATCTTATTATTATATTCAAACATAATTTAATTTTTAATTATTAATCAGGTAAATCACTCACACCACCCGATGATTGTATATTTGTTTTTAACTTAGCTAGTTCATCCAACTCTTTGTTAAAATTAGCTAATAAACCTATTCTTGAATCATTAAAATCAATTTGACTGACAAATTTTTGACTCATACCAGTTGCTCTTAATATAGCTGCCTTTATTTGATCTTGAGTCATGTCTGATGTAACAAGTGTTGCGTTTGAACCAGAACCTATTTTTATTGATTTACCATTTTTACCAAATTTTACCTCCTGTGATATATCAACAGGAACATATTTATTTATTTCTTTTATTAAATCGGTTGATTCATCTATACTTTTAAACAAAGGTAATGTTGTTTTTTGTAAATAAACAGCAAGATCTTTTTGATCATTTAACTTTATTTGATCACTAGAAGGACCTTTATTAGAACTAGCAACTAAAGATTCACCCATATTTTGAAAATATATTTTTTGATTTTCTTCAATACTTACTGGAGGATTTTGACTTGCATAAAACTTAACATCATTTAGATCTGCAAATTTCATTTCCATACCTTTTGTGTTTGTTTTTTTATTTATAAAATCATTAGTTAAGGCCTCTTCTAATCTTTCTTGTTGTTGTGGGCCAGTCATTTTTCTAAAATCTTGAATTTTAAAACCACCATCTTTCATTTTATATTTCATAAAAGAGCTAATTTCTCCGTCTGAATAACCTTTTAACATACCAGAAGCTTTACCTTTAATGTCAGCAACAAAAACAGGATCATTTTCTAATTTAGTTATATTTATAAATCTACTTTTTTTAATAACTTCTTTTCCTTTTAGATTAACACTTCTAGTTTCATAAACTGTACCTTCACCACCTCCAATTATAAAGTCATCTTGTATGCTACCATCTTTTTGAAATTTAGCGTTTTCAGAAATTTTATCATAATCTAAACCTTTAGGAACTTCACCTATAAGTTCTTCAAATTTATTCATATCTCTTTTCCATGTAATTTCAAAATTATTATCTTTTAAGTGTTGTTGCATGTCATCACTCAAAAGATTAAACATTTCAGAACCTTCTTTCACTTTGCTATTTACCTCAACAATCATTTCTCCGTTTTCACCGGAATAAACTTTTTTAGAACTTTCAACACCATTCATTTTTTTACCACCCAGAGCATATCCTGTTAACATAGATGTATCAGATTCTACATCGTTAGCACCCACCCAATAATGAGTACTAGCCATATCATCAGGGTTTAAGCCTTTCATATCTTCTAAATCACTAATTATTTTACCTCCTCCAGCTATAGCATTATTCTGAAAAGTTTTAGCATTTTGAACAATATTTCTATATTGTTTTCTTTCATCACCTGTTAAATCTGTTTTAGTTTGAAGTAAAGTTTGCGCTTCTATAGCACCCATAATAGGAGGATCCGATTCTTTATCACCTCTTAATAATGTATAAACCTCATCTTTAAACCCCTGAGCTAATCCTGGATCTTCTTTAGAAACTAAAGCATAATTTCTGTCGGCAAGATCGTAAGCTTGTGTTTCTATGTTAAAACCTATTCGCTGTTGTCTTTCAATTTCTTTTTTAGCTTTTTCCGCTTCTTGCTCTTGTTTTGCATATTGTGCTTTTAAACCCGCGCCTATTTGCTGACCAAAGTTAGCAATTGCTTGACCAATTATTTGGCCTGAGACATCTTGTATTATTCTTGGATTATCGTATGCTCCCATATTTTTTTTATTTACAGTTCAGTTGTTTTAAACAGTGGATTTGTTACTTTAAACTCGTTACTTAATGGAGTATTAGAGGCACTACTGCCTATGGCTTTCCCGCAAAAGCGGAACCTATACTTCCTAATGCGCTAATACCTCCACCTATTGCAGATGCTTGAGCAGCGTTAGCATTAGATTCAGCTTGCATAGCCTGCTGTTGTTTACCCGCTGCAGCATTAAGATCTTGATTTGTTCTAGCTTCTTTAGCTTGAAAAACAAACTGTTGACCAGCGGCATCTGCAGATTGAACTCTTTGCCCTTCACTTATAGAAATACTTTGAAGCCTTTGTTGTTCGGACATTTTTTGTTGTTGAAGCTGTTGTTCTCCTTGAGCTTTTAGTTTTTCATTTTGAGCTTCTTGTTGTTCAATATTAGCGGCAACACCTTTTTTACTTTGTAACGCGGCCTGTGCTAAAGCTGTAGCTCCACCCGCACCCGACCCTGTTGCTCTCAACGTATCTAGTGTGTTTGCTAAAGCAATATCAGTTTGTTCTGCTTGTATTTCAGCAGCAGAGGTAGCAACTCCTAAATTAGCAAAAGGATTATTTAAATTAGCCGAAAGATCTTTAGCCATACCACTTAAATTTTTTACCCCTGAATAAGGATTAACTATACTTTGACGTGATGCTTTAATGGACTCAATTTCTTGTGCTGCCGCTGCTTGTGCTCCTCTAGCTCTTCTAGCGTTTTTTGCCGCACCCGCTGCTGAAACTGCTGATCCTATTAAACTGGCACCTGCCGCTATTGCTGTTACTACTCCCATGTTATATTTTTTTAGTTATTTCATACGATGATTTATCATCTACCGTATATCCTAATTTTTTATGTGTATTTATTAAATGTTTATTTCTACCAATGCTAAAAATATATTTTATACCTTGTTTTTTACAAACGCTTTCTGCTCCTTTAATTAAAAGTTCTATAGCTTTTTCCCTATCATTTTCTCTATATTTAGGATTAGAAACAATCCATTCAAGTAAAGCTGCTTTAGAGTTTGTTGTATATAAGAATCCAGCAACTATAGGTTGATCTTGTTTTTCAACTATAAAACCTCCTTTACCATTATCAGGTAAAAATTCTTTAGGTGGATTAACCCAGTCTGGCCAAGCATCCCACCATTCTACTAAAGTATCCCAATCAGAATCTTTTAGCATTCGTATGTTTAATTGCATTTAATTTAATTTAATATGATGCTTCTGCATAATTTGTAGACACAGAAAATAAAGCTCTTCTACCCATTCCTTCAAGATTTGTTCCAGTAACTGTTGTTGAATTATTTAATTTCATTTTAACTATTGCAAAAAATCCTTTAATACCACTACTTTCATTACCCCACACTACTTCTCCATATTGAGGTATTAAATTTACAGCTCCATTAGTAAGTGGCGCTTCTTGTAAAAGATTACAGAAAAATTTGTTTTCTTTTGATTTAAAATTATTAGAAAACATATCTGTTGATAGATCTTGCAAGCTTGTAGGTTGAACAAAAGGTCCTATAGCAACAGCAGTGTCTTCACCTATTGCCGTAGTATTTAAACCATCTTTATATTGATAACTAGAGCTACCAAGCATTGAAACCATTTCCCAACCAGCATCTCCCTCGTAGTTTATAGTTTTAAAGTTTTTAACTAATGAAGGTTGCGAATTTAAAACAAGAGTAACATCTGAGTTATTGTTTTGATAATAATAAACTGCACATTTATTTCTAAGTGCTGCTACATCATTAAATTGATAATGTTTCCAAGTGCTTGAAGTGTTATAGTATACGTTTGCACTTGCCGATACTACAAAAGTATTAAAAGAATAGAAATTAGCACCTAAACTAATCATAAAAGAAGGTTTAAAGCTTAAGAAACTTGTCCAACCTAAAACATCTTCATCAAAACTAACAGTTTTATAAGTACCATCTGCGGCCTGCATAGAAATAACATAATTTTTAGTATGTATATCCCACGCTGCTCTTATTTGACCTATACTACCTATGGTAGAAAGTTGATCTCTAAAGAAATCGTGCATACCATAACCTGATATTTCTGTTATACCATCTCTTGATAGTCTTAATACACATCCTTTATTTCTATCCGTAAAATATTTTCTATAACCATACACGGCAAAACTAAAAGGATCATTAGCTATACCGTATTCTCCTGCGTAAGCTACTATTTGACCTATAACTTGTTGAGTAGATGTTATTGCTGCTGAACCTTCTGCGGAGTATATAGCATCTTTGTCTATTAAAGCTCTACTTACTTTACGTTCTTGAAATAATATTAGATTAGTGTCTTCAGCGTATAATCTTTGTATTGACCCATTAGCTGGATCAGCTGATTTAGTTATACTGGCACCAACAGAAAATTCATTTGTTTGGTTTATACCAGTTCTTGAATTAAATATACCTGAATATATTAAAGAATTAAACCTATTTTGTTGTGTGGAGTTTTCTTCCACTAAATAAGCTTTAACACCAAAATCAACACTAGTATTATTATAACCACCTCTAATTCTAGATTCTTCTATATACCAATCATCAGTCGTACTGCCACTAGTATATAGCCTAGGTACATCTGAAAACGGCTCGCTAGGAACCGAAGGTCCACTTGCTGTATTTGCATCGACAACAGCTTTAATTTTTTTTAACCAAAAAGTATTGAAGTATTTAATTTCTAGTGTAGTTGCCATAGTTTATTATTACTTATTTTTTACAATTATTACACTTACGGATAAGTTCTATTTAAGCCACCTACTATTGTATTTCTACAATTTACAGAATCAAGAGCAAATGCGTCACCAGAGCTAGCGCAAGGATTAATAGGGGTTGTAGCTCCTGTTAGACCACTACTTATTTTAATTCCAGTTGTAGAATCAAATCTAGCTGATGAAATTGCTGCTGCGCTTCCTGAATCAGATCCGTCAAATGGTTGGATTGGTGATGCGCCAGTCCATGTTTTGTATTCGTAAAAAAATGGAGTAGCTGGAACTCTTACCTCTGTTAAAGTGCTGTCCGTATAAAATTCTGTTACATAACCCGCATAAGGAGTCTGTGAGAATAAAGTTGGAGAAGAACCTGTTGACTGTCTATATCCATCAGTAGGTCCTTGTACAGCAAATTGATATTTTTGAAGAGCTGGATAACCTGCATCTGTTGGGTCTAAAGGTGTTGTGTTTGTAAAATTAGTACCATTATCTACCACACAACTACTAAAATATAAATCATCTGAATTAACCCAACTCATTATTCCGTCTTCTTGAACACTAGGACCTGTTGGAGTATTACTACTTACCGCTGTAACTAAATATTCACCAACAGTGTTAAATGCAAAATTTGTTTGTCTATAAAAAGTATTAGGATTTTGAAATCCAGTAGGCATAGTTGACGGAGCAGTGATTAAGGTAGCACCTGTTGAATCAGCGGCTCTATTATTAATATCTGTAATAAAACTCCAAGCAGAAGTAGAATTAGCCCTGTGATAAACTCTAAAAATAGTTGAACCATTGTTTTGAGTTTGACCATCACTATCATCAGAAAATTGTTGACTAACACAACACGAAAGCACAATGGTGCCTTGTGTGAGAGCAGAAGTGCCTAATCTATGGTAGTATGTTGAGTAAGAATTACTAGCTGTAGGTACAAAGGTTTGGGTTCCTGACCCAGCATATGATGGTATTACAAATTCAGGACGTCCATTAGCTTCATCAGGTACAAAACCATCTGCAACATACCAAGCTCCAAAAACTTCAGTATTAGGGTTTATTGGTGCTATAATTTGTTTTACACCAACACCATTCCATATGCCTCTTGTTTGGCAAATATTTCCAAAACCTATTCTTGAAACAATACCACTATTAGCTGGTGTAGGTCCAACAATTATTCGTTGAGTTAATTCTTTAAATAAAGTACCCCCACCAAAACTTCCAAGAGTTCCGGTATAAGCGTCTTGAACTTTAATAACTGGATCGTATGTGCCTATTGGTGTAGTACTTATTTTATCTATTTGACCAGTTCCAGAATCAATACTAAAATAACCAGCTGTTACAGTTGCAGCATCTAATGAATAAAATAAATCTGTATTATTATTTGCGCTAGATCCGTTTACGGCTGTTCTAGTGACAATATTAGTAGTATCTTGCACTGTTGCATTAACTACTGGAAAAGATGTATAGCAAGCGGTTCCATCCCAAAAGCAAGGAATTATATTTCCTAAAGAATATGTTAAAGTTAAAGTTGTAGGAGGAAATAAAGCTGGGTCAAGAGGTGCATTAGTAGAAAAATTCCAAGAAGTTAATGTTACACTAAAAGTAAATACATCTGTAACAGAAGATTCTTTAGTAAAGTTAAACAAAGCATTAGTATTAATTCTATATTTATATTGATCTGCACCAGCTGTTAGCTCTTGATATAATGTAAATTCAGCCGTTCTATTATTAGTGCTAAGGCCATCAAACGATGAAGACGATACAGAAAAAGTTGTTGCTTTTGTAGCTGGTAATGTTGCCGCTGAAGAGTTAATAGGATAAACTAGATTAGTTAACGGAGAAGGATTAGACAAAGCTTCTGTTCCTACCCATACTATAGGTTCAAAACCAATTGGTCCACTAAAATCAACTGCAACAGATGAATTTAAATCAGCTATTAAACCAACTTGAGTTGTTTCCCAAAATATATCTAATAAAGATTCTGTAGGTTCTGTTTCATATATAGCTAAATAAGGCCTCATTCCAACAGTGGTAACACCTATTGGATTTGCTGTAGACAATCTACCTATTAAAGGCTTTGTATCTATTTGGTAAAAATTAAGTTTACCATTAACGCCTAAGTCATCAAAGTTCATGTTAGAATCATTAGATGTACCTATATTTACAGCTGTATCAGTTTTAACACCAGGATAATATTGTGAGTTTGTTGTAGTTGTATTATTTTCTACTCTAGGAGACAATTGAACTGAGCTTCTAAATTGTTTTTGTTCAGGTCCAACTTCACTTAAATCTCTTGGTATTTTATTAATGTTATCGTTTATTAAAACTATATTAGCTGTTTGACCATCTTCATCAGTAGGAAAAGGTGGAGGAGTACCTGTTTGATCAGGATAACCATTTAATATACCAGGTAAATATACGTTATAATAATCTTGTTCTTGTTGTCTTACAACAACTTTATATGAATACCAACCTAGTGGGTTGTTTAAAGTGTAAGCAAATTTTCTATCTGGACCAGTAAGTTTTGTTTGTAAATAGCTTTCATTAACTCTACCTGTTGTTGTCACTGTA
>TARA_R110000772_G_scaffold52404_4_pt1 | contig 10483 bp, 15 predicted proteins | sample TARA_R110000772 | Tara Oceans TARA_R110000772 (sample SAMEA4397948) | marine metagenome | biome: Polar Biome; feature: [SRF] surface water layer (ENVO:00010504); material: water (ENVO:00002006), including particulate matter (ENVO:01000060) such as... | depth 5 m | reverse complement strand
GGCTGATTGAATTTCTTCTTCAGTAACTCTACCACCCTCAATGGTTGTGAACTGCCAGCTCTGCCAAGTGTCATGGCTTTCACTCATGTCAAAGATATCTTTGCTCCAATTGTGAACACCCTTGGGAGTTCCAATGAACAGTGCGTGTCCTTGTTTGTCAGCCAGTGTTGGTCTTGTTGCAGTCCATATGCCAGGATCCATATCAGCAAACTCATCATACACTATGAAGTCGCATGAATATCCTCTGGTTCTTTCGTAAGCATCAGCACTCATAATTTGAATTTCGCTACCGTTTGTTAGTGATATCTTTAATTCACTTTCGTTGGTCTTGCTTATCCATCTCAGGTTGCTGAGTTTGGTCTTGAGTTCTTCCCAAACAATACCTTTACCTTGTAGTCTAGTAGGAGCTATGAACCAACAACGACTGTTGGGTTTGGTTGAATACTTTGCCAGCTCTCGCATGGCCAGGAATGTTTTACCAAATCGTCTTCCACATATAGCAACTCTAAATCTTGCTGGTGAATTGGCTATACTACTTTGTGGCGCACTTAGTGGCAATTAATCATCCGACCATGGTAAAGGTTCTTCACTGCTGACAAATCCATTGTCGCTCATACCCAGGAAGTTCTTGGCTAGGAATATCTGCATCACTGTGTTGTTGTTTCCAATGGCATTGTTCCACATTGCTCGACGCAGGCTCTGCTTCATTGATTCTCGACCTTTTAGTAACTCTACCGCAAAGTTGTATCTCAATGTGTCAGGCTTGATACCAAACCATTCTGCAATTTCAATATCCTTACAACCTATGTTTGATAGTTTGAATACTTCTTCAGGTGGCACAACTATCTTAGCTCTGCCTACCACGGGTCCTTCAATGACCTTTGTGCCTTGTTTCTTCTTTGTTGGGTCTGGACCTGGCTTGCTTTTTTTTGCGTCCGCTCTATAGTTTGCTTGTGATTCTATTTGATCAGTCATCTTGATACTCCTATATGACTTCGCCTATCCTCTGTGATAGTATGTTATTTCTTTTTCCGTGTTCTCTGTTTTGGTACAGGCTTGGGCACAACAAAATTGCATACCCACACACAGAACTGTGCCCAGGTTAGTTCAATCCAATTTTTCATCTAATAGCCCTTTTTCTTGCCTTTGCCTTTTTTCTTATGCTTCGCCATGGTCTTGCTCCTCTAATGGTATTGTTGATCCGTCATCTTCTGTGTCAAACGGCTTAGTGTCAAACTTTGCATCCATTTTTGTTGTGTATGGATGATTCATTTCTCGCATTGCCTCAAGCATCTGTGCCCTTGGCATCTTTTTTAATTCTTTATCAGTATACATCTGTATCTCCTTGTGTTGTATTTACTCTGGTTGTCTGTACCATATTTGACAATTACGAGGGAACCAGCCCATATGGTATCCACTCACACTATAGGCAATGAGATTGTTTTCCAAATAGGGCCGGCTCACAAAGCCTTGGTTGTAACTCAACTGTCTCCAGTACTCAGGAGTTTGACAATTGATATGTCCTACTCCGCCTTGTCCGGGTTGTGCCGCACTCCATATAACAAACCCACCTGGTTTAGTTAATCGCCACATGGTTTCCACTATGTCTGCACTTTTACTCTCTGGCAAGTGTTCAGCAACTTCTATGCACATTGTGACTTCACTGGATTCACCCGTGAAGTCAAACATGCTACAGGTTGTAACACATTCTGGTCTTAGCGGATATGGTTCAGTGTCAATGCCGTGTGCAGGTACTCCTACATCTAACAGTGCTCTTACATAGCATCCTGATCCAGCACCAATGTCCATAACAGGGCCACCAAGATGAAACTTAATCCACACTGCCAATCGTTGTGCAAATGGATACTCTTCGTGATCAATCAGTTCATAGTCAAACTGTTCTATCATAGTTGATTCCAACCTTTTGCAGTGTATACATCTGTGATTGATTCAAACCAGCTTTCAAATTCAGGAGCAATGTTCGCCAAACTGTATTGCATGCCTCTGGCTCTGCACACCTCTGGATCAATGGTATTTCTCAATTGTATAGCACTCACATAGTCTTTCAGTGTGTGACAGAGAAATCCAGTTTCGCCGTGCCGTTGAACTTCAGAGAATGCACCAAAGTGTGGTGCTATAACAGGTGTTCCACTGAGCAAGGCTTCCACTTGTACTCCACCAAATGGTTCCAAGTATGTGCTGGCAATGATCAATGCTGAGGCATCTCGCATCAAGGATTTTCTCAACTCAGTGTCTGCATATCCCAGTTCTTCGACATGCTCGGGTATTTGTTCATAACCCAAGTCTAATAAACTGCCTTGTCCTGCAATTTTTAGTTCAACACCAGCTGCCTCAGTGGCTTGAACACAGGCACTGATACCTTTGAGTTCAGTGACCCGTCCCAAATACAGTACATAATCCTGTTTTTTATCACTGAACTCAAAGTCTTCAGGATCAAAGTAATTTGGTATAACTCTTGCATACCAGTCTTGACCTCCAGCATCATAGCTGATGTTTCTCACTGCGTGTGATTCAAATGCTCTCCATCGAGCAAACTGTCCTGAGGTATAGCCAATGCCAGGTTCAACAGGTATTACTCCAGAGCTTTCAACTGCTTGTGCAATTGCTTGGTGTCCAAATCCCCAGGTGCACAACAGGAAGTCTCCTGGCCGGGCTCTCAGCAACACTTCTGGTATAGTATTGTGTATGAATGTTTGATTGGCGTGATCCTGTACATTGTGTTTGAATTGATGTCGTCTCCAGTCATGAGACCCATAAGCCTTCTCAAGCACTGCATCATCAGTAACAGTGATGTGTTCACTGCATTCTAGTTGTGAACGCTCGTGTCCATAGTGGTACACAGTATGTCCTCTGTCCTTCATCATCTTGGCAAACTTCAGTACCTTTTGTGTGTAAGCACAGGCAACATAGTCTTTGTGTGTAACAGTGTGTGGTATGGCTAATAAATGAAATCTCATGGATATGTTCCTGTCTTTCTTGAATGTCCTTGTCGGCGAAAGTGTTCTGTTCTCACCACCAGTTCCGTGTTGTCTGGGTCCCAGGGCCCTGACCAATCACATCTTGTCATACAAAGACAGGTGGCACTTCTTCCTCTACGATCAAAATCATCTCCCCAACATTCAAGCCATTGTTCAAATGTCAAGCACCAAGTTTCGCCTCTGTGATTTGCCTGTGCTCTTTGTCTGTGCCAAGCAATGTGTTTGAGATGTACAACTGGATCGGGTCCAGTCTTCCATGTGTGAGGTCTTGGACCGGGTTTACCCATCTAAGCCTCCTGTGAAAACAAGTCTTGAAATTGTGTGCTTCTCTTTAGGTATTCATCAGCCAGCATCATAGAGATGTCGTGTCCTGTTCCGAAAGCAAACTTGTTCCAACGATTGACCATTGACTCTGGCATATCTTTGCCTTGATGTAGTTGCAGTATTGCATCATACATCACACCCCAAGGAGTGTAATAGTCACCTGATCGTTTTCGGTGTTGGTGTCCAAGTGGACTGTTCATTGCTACATTTAATTCTGTGTTCAGCAAGCTGGCACGGATTATACTGTGTGCAATGTCGCACAGTTCAGCGAGCATGTGTTTTCTTTGTTCTTTGCTCAATTGATAATAGGTTGTTTGGTATTTGGTACCAGGTCTTGGTTCCATTTTTTTAATTTCATTGTATGCAAATATCATACTATTCCCTTTCTTCATTGTAGTATTGATTCATATATCTAACCAGGAACTCCAAACTTTCCTTTGTGGTGGCTTGAAGGTTGCTTGAGTTGATTTCATCAATCAGTTGTTCTAATTCACTGGGTTCAAGTTCGCTCACTACTCACTCCTGTTTATTATAAAGTATTTAGCATACTAAGCATATTCCGTGATATTCATTACACTATCATAACCAGTCGGGTATTAATTTTTTTTGTTTTTCTATAAGTGGATATGCATCATCATCAAACCACTCTTTAACAATATAATTACCAAATGGTCTACCGTGGCGGAAAACACTATCTCTAAAGTTACCTGCTTGAACTGCAATAGGTACTACACTTTCAGGTTCCAAGTGTTCTACTTTAACCTCACCTCTGTTTGTTTTTACATAATATTTCATCACGCAGTCTCCTTCTTTTTAATAACCAGTTCTACATCATAGTGATGTAACATTGAACCAGTTCTTTTCAACTCAAAATATTCACCTGTTGCGTCGGCGATTGCATCACCTAAAAACTGTAGCATCAAGGTTAATTTGTTTCGTTGCTGATTGTAATATGCTTCAGTTTCTTTCTTTTGAGAACCAGTTTGGTTGGTGGAATCTTTGCTAATTCGTTCAACGAAGTTTTGTTGCTCAATGATTGTGTTTGCAATATTGTAACGAATTGCACCTTTTAGTGCGTCAAGTGTAGCATACTTGTCTATTGATTTTGCCATTTTATTTTCCCTTTGTTTTTGTTTTCTAACTATACTTTATATTAACACATATATTAGATATGTCAACCGTTTTATTTCTTTTGGTTTATTCCAATAAGTCAATGCCACTTGAAAGTCTCTTAGAGACTTATTGACTCGCTATCGCTCATCAATATTTCTTTTCAGCGAAGCGACTCGCGAGAGACGAAGTCAAAAACGAAGTTTTATTTGCGAGTATGTTTGCGAAGCAAACTACGAAGTAACTGTCTGCGTAGCAGACGGAATCACTATATATTTTTTCTAAATATAATAGTTACTGAATTTTTAATCATAAGACCAGAACGCTCTTTTTTTTGAGAAAAAATCTCAAAAGGAAAATGGAGAAATTAATCCATTCACCTGCCATATCGTTTATCACCGTAACGGCTTTTATACCCTCGGATTGGCCATCCTACTATATGGTATATATCGATCGTTGTCAGTGCTGCCAAACACACAACCGATATACAGTTCTCCATAAATGCCTGTGTTTCGCTTTACACAGCGGGTGGGTCGTTCCTTAACCCCGTTCCTTAATCTTCTTATATTCCTAGCTCTTCGACAGTAATACCTGTACCACTAGGAGTCTGATCAATCACTGTAACTCCTAGATCTTCTATATCACACAAATCACCACCATTAATCCATTGTATAAATTTTTTCTTGCGTGTGCAAAGAGGATCGCAACATTCAAGACTAGCCCAATGTGTGCGTGACTGATTGTACACTATATGCACCTTGCAATGATCATGTGTAGATATAGTTGTGATTGCCATTGTATTGCCCTTTGTTAAACTTATATATCATTATACAACAAAACCCGGTGATTTGCAAGCTCTTTTTAGGTGTTTTGGGTTTATTCAAATAAGTTATTAAATGTATTTGTTGGACGAGTGCGTTCAAACCAGGCTGTGATTCTCTTGTTTGCTATATTAACATAAGCAGGATCCAACTCACATCCAGTATAATCAAATCCCATCTCAACGGCTGCCATACCAGTTGAACCACTTCCGTTAAAGGGATCTAAAACCTTTCCACCACTTGGGGTGACCAAACGGACCAAATACTTCATAAGTTCAACTGGCTTTACTGTTGGGTGGTTGTTGCCCACATTACCTGTTGGCTTGTTGTTTGCGTTGATTTTTTTAGTTGTCATATCTGTTGCAACATTATACATCTTGCCAGTGCCGTGATCGTCATACATACCACCGGTTGATGTTGGGATATCTGTTTGTTCAAATCCAGTGTGTCTCTCTGCTCTGCTTACCTTTGGACAATAGAAGTATTTTTGATAGTCTGCTATTTCGCCTAAGACATTTGAAGGGAATCGTCCTTGCTCAGGTAAATCATCTTCAACTGTGACAGTTCGTTTGATATTCTTAAATCCAACCTTGTTTTCAAACATTCCAATACGCTCACCATCAACTCCATTGCCTCTTTCCATAGGACCTTTTTTGTTGTTTAGATACTCATCTATGTCTGCTTGACCGTCATACTGTATTCTTGTAGCATCTATATTAAGAGCACCTGTTCCGTGTTTTAGAACATTATCTATTGCACTGCCCTTAAAAGGCTTTCTGGCCATTACAATGGGTTCGTGGGCTGGCTTCAGTGCGGTCTTCCAACCTGACCATTCATTGTCAGCACTGGTTTGTTCCCAAGGTTTGATGCAATCTTCTCTATTACACTTCTTATGTATTACTCCATAACTTGTGTGGCACATATTACATCTTGGTGATCCTGTGCTACTATTTTTGACTTCTCTGTTGTCTTCTATGTTTGGCAAATATGTTTTTGACTGTAGCTTGCCTGCCCTTTTATCAATGGCCTTGCCAATGTCTTGTGCTTTAGGGAAGCCACTTGCATAGATCCACATAATCTGATCACGGATCTCAAAGCCAACTGATTCAATGTTTGTGGCCAAGTGATGATATGTTCGTGCCGCACTGAAGGCTAATATATGTCCTCCGGGCTTGAGCACTCTATAACACTGTTCCCAAGTCTCAATGGCACCTGTGTTGTTATCCCAGTCTTTGCCCAGGAACTCAATTCCATAAGGTGGATCTGTTACTATACTATCGAAGTGATTGTCAGGGTAGGTTTTAAGGATGTCCTGATTCATCCCTTGTTCAATCTTAAACTGCATCTTGTTTCTCCGTGGCCAGTTTTGTTTGTTTGTTTTATTTATTGTGTTTCTTATAATGACGCATATATTAAACGAGGCCCTTGCTCTTGAGGCTAGACACTCTAGCAAGGGCCTAAATCAACGATGTTGATTCAATACTATGTATACTGGCTGAACTGGCTCCGATCGTGACTTTTAATTTTTTAGGTAAAAAAACCCTGTCTGTTATAACCAGTAGACAGGGTTTTTCCAGGGTTAATTCAAACTTTTGAGATTAAGCTGGTTGGCTTTGTTTTCTTTCTAACTGCTCACGAGCAGTCTGGAGAGATGCTTTGCTCCGACCTACAGATGATAAATGCATACGCTCTGGATTGTCCGACATCAACTGAAACAAGTCTCTAGTAGCATCTGCCCACTTGCGTGAAGCCTCATCACCTAGTATATCACCTAGTTTAGTACTAAAATACATATAGGCTTCAATTTGACCGCTTCTTACATCACTTGAATTTCTCATTTTATTTTCCCTTTTTGTTAAACTATAACTTATATTAACACACTTCTAGTATCTGTCAACCTTTTTAGGTGTTTCGGCCAAAGAAAAACCCTCTAGCAACAAAAGGGATTAAGTCACTAGAGGGAATGTAATAATATAATTGGTTTGTAGCTTGGAGAACTACAAATGTCGTATCACTTTTAGAACTACGCAGAGGGAGCGGAAGTGAACTTTATCATGGCATATAACAAAGAGCCTTACTCCTTCTACACGATTATTTATTGATATCTTCATCTAAGGTGAATATTATGGATAAAACTGACTTGTGTAAATAGTTTTATGGAACAAAAGAAATTTATTAAAATTGTCCAGGAGCTAACACAGTGTCGAATAAAACCGCATACAGGATTAACTGTGGATAAGATAATTCCACAAATTTCTCTGTGCGGTCACTGTGAAAGAACCATTGACACCAGTCAAAGAATCACAATAACTCATCGAGCAACAGTAGGATGGGTTGGCCGTTGTAACACCTGTGCCACCAGCTTTCCTTGGGATTTTACATAAATTGCACTGTGATTAGATAAGCACTCACTGCGGCCAATGCGCCAATGATTACATCTTTGCTGCGACTCCAACGATTGTTTTCGTATCGTTCTCTTGATTGCATAACTGTGTGTATTTCTTTTAACATTATTTCAATGTTGTCAATTCGTTTGTCTAGGTCCAGGATGTTCTGAGCCATGCGATCATATCTTTCTGCACAAAGATCCACATGTGCTTCTAGGTTTTTCTTTTCTAAATTACTACGCAACTGAGCCATTTAAGATGGTAGTCCTACAGAAATATCCCCAGCTGCCAGCACCACACTATCACCGTCAACTATGTTTACATTAAAGCTATCATAGAACAAAATATTACCAGCTGAACTGGCATCTGATATGGCACTGCTGATCACTTGTCCAAAATCGCCACCACTTGCAGTGAATGTGACTGTGCCTGTGTTTGCTATTACGCCACTTGCACTTGATCCAAATGTCACTGCTTGTCTTGAGTATCCATTGCCACTGACTTCAGTGCTGGGTTCTCCTGTGGTGCCATCATTTGCAGTGTACAAACCAATGTATACTGTTGTTGGACTGGTGTATGCAGTGTTCTTTAGTGTGTGGTCTAATAATTTGTTATTGAGATAGTTTGATATTGCCATGTGAATTCCTATATTTTATTTGTGTCAGTACCGAAACTGCCACTTGCTATTGATGATTCTACTTTACCCCATACATCACTTGGTACACCTGCTCTTGAAGGTCGATTTGTACTCATAATGGTATTTGTGCCATTGTCAGTGGCACTGATTACACCTAGGTTTGTCCAGGCACGAACACCTCCAACTGTTTCAGGAATTGATGGTGAACTCATAAATTTATAATTCTCAATGCCGTTGGTAGTGCCCAGTGGATCAACTGCTTCACCTAGACTGAACCAGCCAGTGGCTGTTTTCAAATTGTCAGTGGTGTAACCTGGTGTAGAACCAGTTCGCACATAACCTTGAATTCTGCTTCTGAATGTAAAATTGCTTGAATCTGGAGTCGCAATGCTTCTAGCAACTGTTTTACCTACAAAATCAATTTCATAGTTGTCATTGGCTACTTTGAATGGATTGTAGAAACTATCTTTAAGAACAAGCTGTTCTTTGGTTTCACTGTCTACTATTTGAATTCTCTCATAAACATTACCAGTTGGTGCAGTGCCCTGCGTCCAATTAGAAAAAGTGTTGTCTTCTCTTATGCTGATTATAACGGTGATCCACTTGTTTGCAAGAGTATCCCATTGAATTGGTAAAACTCTCTGAGTGTAACCACCACCTTGGATTAAGAATGCAATTTCTCCTGGATTTCCTATGTAACCTGGTGCACCACTTGCAACAATCATTGGATAAATTTGCCAATAGGCGTATGGATAACCTCCCATGTTGTAAATTTCAGCATAAGCATCAAAGAAACTAGCACCGTTGGAAGAGTCAATTCCTCCATCAATGGCAGCAACATCACCATTGAGAAATGTAATATTTGAACTGGTTGGGAATCGTATTGTAGCAGCCACTGTGTAATCAATCTTGCTTACAACATTGGTTTGATCAAACGATATACTGCTTAAATCGCTAAACGAATTGTTGAAAGGAACCCATTCAGCTCCAGCCATAATTTCACCAGCAGTCCAGGTTGCACTGCCTGCACCGCTTAAACTACCAGTGAAATCCGCCGTGCTTTTTGTAGTGCTTGCAAAATTTAGTGGTTGAGCTCCCCAGGCAGCATTGCTGACCATTCTTGCAACACCTAACATTATACATTCTCAAATGCTGGAGATATTGAAATATAATAGTCAATTGCACTGCTTAGGCCTGCATCTCTTCTACTGCTGGCAGTTACCATTACCCAATGTCTTGCATTTGCTGAGGCTACTATGCTGTTGACTCCACCGGTATAGAAATAATTAGTACCTGTTGGAAATGTTATGCTTCTACCAGTTGCATCTTGTTTTAACAATATACTGATATTTGGTGCCGCTTGTTGAACATCACCACTGGTAGCATCGCCAGTGTTGACAACTGCGCCACTAAAAGTCACAGTGGTTATGTTTTCACCTACATTTACTTCTTGCACTGGTGAACTAGTAAAGTTAAAATTGATAGCTCCACTACTGGTAGTAAATAGTCTATTTCTATCTGCATATTCTCGAAGTGTACCCAGCTTGCTTTGACTGTTTTTATCAGTATTGTTTATAAAATAATAGTTTCCAAGATTGTTATCTATACCCCAGCCAGTACCATAACCACTATCATAACTGTTGCGTTTATTAAAGATAAGAGATATGTCATAGAGTGAATCGGTTTCGGTTGTAGCTTGTGTAGATATATTAAAGCTCTGTCCTATAAGACGGTCTGTAGTTGGTAAAGGTGTTGCATTATTTTCACTATACGCAAACATCTGCCCAATTATGGTACCCGAATGTCCAAAACGGTTGGTGACTTCTGTGCTGGTTCCAACAACTATACCTACATTGGCAGAGGCCGAAGTGTTGGCATTACCCAAAGTAACTATATTTCGCTGTGCTCCTGTTCTATAAGGACTGGATGTTGTAATCACACCTTTTAGCTCAAGTACACTACTTCCGGCCCAGGCACGATTGCTATTGCCAGCCCAATTGGTTCCATCTGCTTGAAGTGTGTTGGTTAATCCATACCATCTTGAGTTTGGATATAGTGTGTTATCAACAGTGACATTATTAACAACAGCTATGACTGAGTTTTGACTTATAGCACTTTGATCCTGAGTACCGGTCCAGTCTCCGCCTACATAACCATTACCAATTTGTATTTGTCCTGGAATAGGTCTAGTGCCAGATTCATAAG
>TARA_R110000772_G_scaffold85640_1_pt1 | contig 10486 bp, 2 predicted proteins | sample TARA_R110000772 | Tara Oceans TARA_R110000772 (sample SAMEA4397948) | marine metagenome | biome: Polar Biome; feature: [SRF] surface water layer (ENVO:00010504); material: water (ENVO:00002006), including particulate matter (ENVO:01000060) such as... | depth 5 m | reverse complement strand
GAAATGATGGGTCGCCTAGATCAAGCTATTGATGTAGCAACCTATATCCCTAGAATGATTGGAGGGGGCTTAAAATCGTTAGCTGATGCAGCTAGAGAATCACCTCTTGGGCAAACCCTAACTGGAAACTTTGGATTTGAACCGGAAACGAAAGTTGAGGAAGAGACAGACACGCCATTAACTTTAGAAGAGTTACAAGCTGGAGCGGTACCTAAGTCTGTTGTCCCTCCTGCTGTTACTAAGTCTGTTGTCCCTACTACTACTACTGCTCCTACAAAGATTAAGCCCGATCCAACTATTGAAGAGAAGATAAACACGGTTATGGCTGGCACTGGAACCCCTACCGCTGTAAACCAAAATGCGGTGTCAGATAGACTGAAAGAATCTGGGATTACGTCTAAACTACAAGAACAGATGGCGGGCAAAGAAAACCAAACCATAGCCGATAACTCTGAAGCAGCTAGAAAAAGAGCTGATGTAGGTAGTAGACGCGAAGAGAATAGGGCGGAAACAGAGGCAGGTATAGCTACCTTGAAGGATATGACCACAGCCGCTAAAGACCCTGATAAGTTACGTAGGGAAAGAAGAAAAGGTATATTCGCTGGCGCTGCTCGTGCTGGTGGTCGGGGTATACTAGATGCGTCCATAAACATGGATAGACAACAAGAAAACTTCGGCTTCAGTAAACAACGAGAAGCAATGGCAGCTACGAATGAAAAAATAAAGAACGATCTTAATGCTTCCAACATAAGCCAGACTTCAGCAGATAAAGTGTACGGCGCTCTTACCAAAAGTTCTAGTGACGCTATGGCTGTCATGGCTAATGTCACCGCCCAAGACGTAGAAGCGGCGGATAGACAGATAAAACAAGCGTTTGATGAAAAGAAGCTTGTAATAGACGCGGGAATTAAAGGTATTGAACTAGAACTAGAAAGACAGATGTTGGACGCTAAGGGTCAAAGCAATGAATTAGTCGCTATACAAATCCTAACTAACGCCGTACTTACAGCTAAAGTAGAGCAGGAGAAACTAGCTGCTGAAGTACTTTTGGGAGAAGGCGCGGCGATAGATGCCCGTTTCAAGGAGTGGAAAGATAGTGGCGAAGTCGAGCCGTTCGAGTATAAAAATGATGTAGAAAAAGCCGAACATATTGCTTACACAGGTATGCAAGATAAGTTACAAGACGCTGGTAAAGCATTTACAGAAGCGACAACTTTGTTGAAGGAATTTACGAGTGACAATAAGTCTGGTATATTTGGCGGCACATAAGGAGTTAGTTAATGCCTTACTCGGTACGATCTGAAGACGGGTATACTTTAAACGGTATACCTGACAACCTAGAACCTAATGACCCTCAAGTACTTGCGGAACTAGACAAACTGCGTGCTAAGAATGCTGCCCCACAAAAAGTGGCGAAGCCTCGCCCTAGTAGAGCGTCGAGTAGAATAGCCGAAGAAAGCTCTGGTATTATAGGTAACATACTAAAAGGTTTCGGTTCTGGTGCGACAGGTATGTTGGAGTCCGCTGCTTTAGGTGCAGCTACCCTGCTAGAGGAAGAGGCGGAGCTAGAAGCTCGTAGCAAGATAAAAGAAGCATTTGATATAGACATGCTCAAAGGAGCAGATCAAGACTCTATAGCTTACAAATTAGCTTCGGGTATAGGTTCTATAGCCGCATTAGCCCCCGCCGCATTAGCTGGCCCTGCTGCTTTACCTGTGGCTGGTGTCGTAGCTGCTGGTGCTGGTGCTGGTGAGGCTAGTGAACGTGCGCGTGCGTACGGTGCTACCGAAGACGAACGTAATATAGCTGCCCTTAAAGGTACGGCTATCGGCCTCACTGAGCTAGCTCCTTTTGGCAGGCTTGCTAAAGGTTTAAGTAGAGGGGCTAACAAAGCCTTTGACATGCCCAAAATAGATGCGGGTGTAGATAAGGTACTTGACCTACTCGGCCCTAAAGCTGTAACAAGCATTAACTCTCGTATTAGAAACGTAGCTGGCACTGGCCTAGTAGAAGGCGCACAGGAAGGCGCGGCTGCTATTTTACAAAACCTCACAGAACAAGGCTATAACCCAGAACAAGTACTGGTAGACACTGGCGTTCTAGAAGAAGCCGCTATTGGCGGTGGTGCAGGTGCAATACTCCAAGCCCTAGCAGACGTTATAGGTGGTAGGAGGGGCGTAAGGCAAGGAACTGGCATCGAAGGTGACTCCGCCGAAACCGCTGGGGTGGAAGAAGCTACTCTCCCCGTCACTGAAGAGACCGATGCAGACGTTATTGCAAAAAGCAATGCCGAAGAAGCAGAAGCAGCTATACAAGAAACAGAGGCAAAAGTAGTAACAGAAGCAGACTTAGAAGAAGTAACGTCGGAAGAGCCAAGGCTCGGTGCTACTGAAACTGAGACTGAGACTGAAGCTGCGACTGTCTCTTTTAATATCCTAGAAGAAAAGGCGGCGAATACTGACGTAGATGTAATTCAAGAGGTTACACAGAGAACCTCTCAGGGAGTTAGCCAAGAAGATGCTATTGCAGAGGTAAACACGTTAGTAGACGCCAAGATAGCGGAGCAAGCAGATGCTGGAGTTCTTGACGAGACAAGAAGTAGAGATAGCGTTCCTGTTGTTAAAGAAGCACCCCCAGAAACCGAAGTCATTACCACCGAATCTGAAACAGTTGTCGATGGAGGAGTGGACAACACTGAACAAGGCGCTACAGATACTGCTAAAGGAGAAAGCGGAAAGCCCTCTACACTAGCGCAGGCTATGAGCACGTTGAATGGCAAGCCTGTGACGTATCAAGCTGGCAGTAGAGACAGCGAAGCAGAGGTGGCTAGAAAGAGAGGTAAGAAAGAACTAACTGCTTTTGAGAAGGCGGAAGAGTTGAAAGTCTCTCAAGAGTTTAATCGTAGCCAGTCTGGTAAAGCGCCCATTATGAATAGGGCTAAGAATGTAGGAATAAACTACGACGCTGAAAAACAAAACCTAAGAAAGAACCAAAAAGTTTCTGCTAAAGAAGCTGACAAGCTAGTTACAGCCAAAGTAGAAGCCAAAGAAAAAGAAATTGTCGCTAAACAAAACACTATTAATGAAGTACTTGGTGTTTCTGCTATAGAAGCTGTTCCACAAGATAGCCCTAACTATTCCACTGATGTGGAGACTATCACGCCTAAACTTGTTAAGGAGCTAGGTCTTACAGGTAGAAATAAAGTCTTTGGTGATAAACTTATATCAGCATACCAAGAGACAGGTTCTCCTGAAATAACGCGGGGAGACTTAGCAGCCGTACTTAGGCAAGCAGATGAGAATACTCAAGTTGTTTTTGAGAACGCTAAGGATACTATACTCGCTCGTGAAGTTAAGAAACCTGAATCTCAACAACTCGATGAAGTAGCTGTAGAGAAAGAAGCTCGTAAGTCTATCAACGGTATGTTAAGCCTAGACAACAAAGGTAAGGCGTACGTAAACAAGTACGCAGGCCAGCGTGCAAAACCCAAAGAAAAAGCTCCAGATACAACTCCGAAGACGGATGACGTGCGTGATAAAGCTATCCTCAAGAAGGCGGGAAAAGATGTTGGTAGTGAAGTAGGTGATAAAGCCGCTAAACGTGCTGCTAACATCGATAGAAAATTCGAAGATTCTGCGGTTGATGCGGGAAAAGGCGTCCCCCTATCTCGTGAAGCGCAAGAGATGTCTGATCAAGCCTATGTAGATGAGATAGAAGACAGGTTAGGTGGGGCTACAAGAGTTATTAACGGAGATACCACGCTACTGCCTAAGAGCTACATAAACGAGTTAGACGGTGTGGTTACTAGCGACATACAGAAACTTGTTAGGAAAGGTGACCTTCGTGGGGCATTGATGGCGTTAAGTGGAGCTTCCACAGACTCCCGCGTTAAAAAGATTGCCCGTGTACTAGCTACAGCCGTAGGCGCTGCAAAGGTTAAGACTGCTGACGGCCCTGATTCGTTTGTGTCAAAGGATGGCACGCTATACATTGCCGAAGGGCCAGTGTACATACACACGTTACTGCATGAGGCCACTCACTCGGCAGTAAATAAAATACTAGATAACAAAGGTAGCCCCGCAACTAGAAAACTAGAGCAGTTGTTCAAAGAAGTAAAACCTCAACTAGACTCCGCTTACGGCGCTAAAAACCTCAAAGAGTTTGTCTCTGAGGCCATGAGTAACTCTGCGTTCCAACAGAAACTGGCAGGTATGAACCCTGATGGCTCTCCTATTGGGGCGTTGGAGAGGTTCTTTAGAATCATAACTAACTTTGTACGTGTTTTGTTAGGGGCTGACACTAGAACCACTGGCTCTGCATTGGATGCGACTGACCAAGCTATAATCTCCCTATTAGCCACATCTCCTGACACTCGTGGAGCAGGTAGTACTTACGCTAACGCTACTCGTGATGGTGTAAAGAAGATAGTGAAAGAGTTAGGGTTAATACAAAAAGGGTTCCCCGCCCCCACGCCTAAGTTCAAAAAGCAGTTTGGGGAGGACGGCGCTACGTGGTTAGACAGCGTTGAGTCACTAGTTACTAAGTTAGAAGCGTTGCGGTTACTAGATACGCAGGCTCTTGGGGACGTAGCGCAAGCACGGGGCTTCGGAAACTTAGGTAACTTACTACACAAAGCAATCCAAAGACTGCGTGGAGGCATGAACGAATCGGACGTGTACGTAAAAGAGCGAGTGCAGACCGTTGCTCGTTGGGCGCAGAAAAACCCTGAGAAGAACAAAACGTTAGGTGAGTTAATCTATAGTAGAGAGTATGGAGCTACCATATACCAAGTAGACCCTACGCTAAAAGAAGATGCAGCAAAGAAAAAGTATGGTTCTGGCTCTGACAACTTTATGACGTGGAAAGAGCAGCGGAATGACTGGAATGCTCTAGGTAAAGACGGACAAGACACATACGTGTACCTACGAGATACGTACCGACAGCAGTATCAGAGCATGAAAGCTATTATCACAGGCCGTATGGAAGAGGTGGTAGGTAAGGAAGAGGCGGACAAGCTAACGACTAGTGTATTTGACAAGCTGTTCGACAAGAACACTCTAGATGTCTACTTCCCACTGGTACGTAATGGCAAGTTTAAACTATCCTACGTACCTAAGAAGACGGGTCGAGTAACCCCTGACCGCGATAACTATGTGGTGGAGATGTTTGAGAACGCGGCTGACCGTAACAAAGCTAAGAATGAAGCTATAGCTTCGGGTGCTACTGGGGTAGAAACCGTGGACGGAAATATATCTGCGAGTGATTTCCGTAAGAACGCCCCTGATGGAGGGTTCGTGAACGAAGTGCTTACTATTCTGCAAAAGAATGGGGTAAATAGTACCGTACAAGATGACGTTATGAACTTGTTTATAGATTCATTGCCTGAAACTGCCCTCGCCAAAAGCCTTAAAGGACGAACAAGTATAGCGGGATACGACAGTGACCCTGTTGCGGCTATGAGAAGTAAGGCTTTCGATATAGGTCGCCAAGTACAGAGAATAAAGTACGCTGGAAACATACGTGCTATAACGTCTGAGATAGACAAGGTAGCTAGGAAACTGGAAGTAAACAACCCCAACAGCGGAACTACTAGTTCTATCGCCAAAGATATGTTGGCGCGAGCAGACTTTGCCGTCAATGGCGCGGGTAATAAGTTTGCGGAAGGAATAGTTAAAAACATTAACCAAGTGGCCTTTATCTACACTATTGGATTCAATGCTTCGTCCGCTATAGTTAACTTGAGTCAGTTACCTCTTGTGGTTGGCCCTATGTTAGGTGCTGAGTTTGGACATATTAAAGCAGGTAGGGCCATGAAGGAAGCTACGGCTTTGGTTAAGTCATCTGGTAATACGTTACAGTCTTACTTTGACATGACTTTGAATAAAGCTACCGGAGAGTATGAGTACACCCTAAAGAAAGGGCTAGACCCCAAGATAGAAGCGGAGTTTAAAGACCTAGAGGTATTGGTGACTATGGCTTCAGGGCGATCCTACCTAACGCAGTCGTATTTAGCTGACGCTATGGGGTTGGATGAAGGTACCCAAACGTTCGAGTTCATTAAAAAGAAATTTGGTGTGGAAGCATCAGGACGTGTAAATCAGGGTAATGCAGGGGCTAAAATACTAAACAGCGTATCTTCCCTGTCGGCAATTATGTTTAATGCTGGAGAGAAGTTTAACCGACAGGTGACTTTGTTATCTGCCTATAAGTTGTCACTAGAAAACATACAGACCAGAGAAGGTAAGAAAGAGAAAGAGGATCAGCTATCGACAACCGATATGCAGAAAGAAGCCTCTGAAGATGCTCTTTATAAGTCTATGGAGTATAACGGTGGTGCGGTACTAGAGACAGGCTCTAGAGTGTCTCAGCAGGGCTTTGGGCGTGTAGCGTTTATGTACAAGAACTACGGTTTGCGTATGTACACCACTATGTTCAAGACGGGTAAACAAGCCCTAGAACTTAGCTTTGCTCCTAAGAAGGGAGAGACTGCGGCACAGAAAGAAGAACGTATACGTCAGAGAAAGATAGCTTGGGGCAAGTTACGTGCTATCCACCTATCTTCTCTTTTGATAGCGGGTATACAAGGTATGCCTATATACGGCGCGGTAGCTTTGCTTACAGACCTTATGCTGGAAGATGACGAGGATGATGCAGATACCGTAATCCGCAAGTACTTTGGTGAAGGTTGGTTCAAAGGGCCAGCAGTAGACGCTCTGGGAGTAGACTTCTCTAAACGTGTTAGGTTGAATAGCCTATTGTTTGAGGCGAACAGGTATAGTAGAGACTCATCTCTGGAAGAAAGTATATTTTACCATATCGGTGGCCCCGCATTGAGTACTGGAAAGAGGATGGAGCGTGCGATTAACGACTTCTCTGAGGGAAATATACAGCGTGGTATAGAGAGCGCCCTTCCCGCAGGACTCACAAACTTGTACAGAAATAGCCCACTAGGCAGGTTCCAACAGGACGGAGCTATGGAAACTCGACGCGGGGACGTTATGTACGATGACTTAAATGCGGGAGACTTCTTTGCTGGTATGGTGGGCTTCCCTCCCACAGGCTACACGTTTGCTCAAGAGCAGTCGAACGTAGAGCAGCGTATAAACCGATCTGTAACTAAGGAAAGGTCTAAGTTGCTGAAAGAATACTACGTAGCACGTAGACAGGGTGACTACCCTGAGTCTAGAGAAATAAAGAAGAAAATGCGGGAGTTCGGTAAGAAACATCCAAGCGCACGAATAACGTACGATTCTTTGAAACGGTCTTACAAAGGACACCTACGTACCACGGCTAAGATGCACAATGGCACTACGCTAAGTCCTATGATGAAGTCGGTGTTAGAGGCGGAACGACGAGAGTACGATACTTCTAGTTTGTTTGACTAAAAAAACTCCCTGCCGCCTCGGAAACGGACAGGGAGAAAGGGATAAACTGCTATAGGGTACGCCAAACACGTATCCCTAACATATCATCTTGTATTATAACTCTTATTTCTAACTGCCAACACCTACGTTTAAATATATCTTTGCACTGCGCTATAGCTTTCTGAGTGTTTATACAGGGTACAAAGACTGAGGCTCCTACAACCATACTGCCCCAGTCTATAACTACCTTAACTCCATCAGGGTCAAGGTCATCTAGTTTAAGCATCTACGGGCGTGTCTACAGACGTTTTAGAGCAGTCTACAGCCAATACTCTCGACGGAGGTAGTTGGGTAGATGTACCCTTAGTTAGCCGCATAGTGACTGTCTTAGCCGCCATATGCGAAATCAAATCCGCCTTAAACGAGCTGTAGTTTATATCCTGCTTACCGCACCATGCTTTCAAGGGCTTGGGGGTTAAGTATAGAATCTTTACATCCGTCTCGTATCTACCTACCAAACGTACTCTTGGATCAACTTCGGGTATCACTAACTCGTCTAAGCCGTTATCTTGCGGCTTTCGTAGATCATCGGTGCTACGTATCTTTAGGATGCTACCCCAGTTCTCGTGCAGGTAGTTGTTTAGCGTCTCTTGCACAGATGAAGTCATATCACTCACGTTCCTTAGATTTTCTTTTAGCAGTCCTAGTGAGTAGTTCATTAGCGGCTTCGGTAAGTAGGGTAGTAGACCTAGACGATAGGCTATCATAGCGCCAGTAATCGTACAGGCTACACCTGCTGACCAGAAACGGTTCTCTGCTTTAAGCCCCGCCTCCTTGTCTATAGCTTTCTGTACCTTTCCCAGTAAAGCCCTGACCGCTTCTAGGTTATCTATAACGTACTGTATATAGATAATACCCGCATGACCGTACAACACCTCTGCGTTTTGAGCATGGGCATCAGTAAGGTGTTTAGTCTCCGACTCGTTAAACAACTTCGTAGCCTTAGTCTCCATCATCCTCTGGGCTTCTGCTTTCGGCATAGCCTTAGCTAAACTAACTTTCTCGATGATACTAGTGTTACCTGTTGTTACCGTTAGAAGGCTCCAAGGCTCACCCCTAGCACGTTCTATGTTACCTCCACCAGCCATACGGTTCTTCTGCCTACCTCCAGATAGTTGATAGATCATGTCAGAAAGTTCGTCTGCTTTGGCGTTAGTCATCTCGTCAATGTACAAAGGCAAGTTATGGTACACCTCCCCGCGTAACATCCTAGAGTTTTGAGTGTCGTTCTTCTCTATCACCAACTCTTTTGGCTTGCCCCACACCGAAGCCGCTACGTACATAGCTGTCGTTTTGCCTAAACCAGACTCTGTACTGTGTACATGAAAGCCCGAACAAGCTATTGGGGACAGAGCCATAAGAGGAGAGCCGAAACTTGTAGCTACAATGTATTGGTGTAGTTCAAAGCCATCACGGTTATAGAAACCAACCATCTCCTTCCACTCTTCCATAGTGCCGCTTGGCTCAAAGGCATGAAACAAGTCTCTGGTTGGCGTAGATGGAGGGTTAGACTCTATGCGATCTGCAAATATTTCTTTGTCCCCAAGCACGAAAGACTCAAAGTCATCACCTGTCCAACCGAACTGCCTACGTGCGTGTTGAGTAGCGGTGGTTGCCTGTAACTCGTTAACCCACCTAGTCGTGTAATTCATAATGTCATCCATTTTAGTAACAGCTACACCGTGTAAAGCCATCTGTTTGCGAAACTCCTCTCTAGAAGTTACAGCGGTTAGAGGTACAGTAAACTCTCTGACCCCGTCCACAGGCAGATGAAGACGCATAACTATACCCTCACCGGATTCAACGTCCTGTATACGTTTAACTACATACAAGTCGTTATGGTAGATAAGTTTTTCATCCATATCCCCATCGTCGTTTTTAGTGCGTATGTATACACCACCCGTAGCACCTCGGAAGTAAGGTTTAGGGTAAGGAGGTATAACGTATGTAGTACTAACACCGGAGTCTTTCTCCATAGAAACTACGTTATCTTCTTCTTCCGCTTCCTTAACACGTTGTCCTAGTACTATAGGGGAACCTATCTTACCCCAGTGTTTACAGTCTGTGCATACGTCAGGTCTGTTATCGTTGAACGTATCGCACCTGTGAACATGTTTTGTTGTGTCATACTTACTATCTGTTTCTGCGGGATCGTAGTCATCGTACCCCCGTGATATTTTATGTGCGCCTTCTCTACCACCATCTACACAGTGTTTTATGATAGACACAGCGTCAAACCACAAGGGTTCGCTAATCTCGTTAGGGTTCTTGAGTACGTGCGCTATCTGAGCACAGCCATCTCCCCGACTAGTCTTGGCGATAATATCCTTAAAGTAGTTCTCTTTGTTTTTGTACAGCCCTTGCACCACCGCACTAAACTCTTCTATAGGCGAGGGAACTGGTATTGGGTCATAACCTAGTAGTTCAGAGAAATCATCGAAGTTAACCAAGTCCTGCTCTGTATTACCAAAGTACCCAACTTTAGAGGGGGGATCAGTCTTGTGATTATGCGTAGAAGGTATACGTAGTATCCTAGCCGCATCTGACGTTACTGCGTGGTCGCATATAAGCCCGTGGGTCTTAGTTAAAGCCTTTAGGCGTACAGCTACAGGGAACCAATCGTCATACGTCACAGGTTCAGACAGGTGCCAGTAGACATGTATACCGCGACCTGAGTTAACAAGTATAGGTATGGGCAGACTAAGGGTCTTACAGAACTCTTGTAGCGCGACTACCGCCTCTTCCTGAGTAAGGTACCCTTTATCTTCGTCGGCTTTAGTTTCACCGCAATCGATGTCAAAGAACAACGACTGTAGTTTATGTACGTTAGAAACCTTCCGCGAGGTAGGCTCTTTAAATGTTGCTAAGGCAAAGTAACAGTCGTATCCATCTGCATCTAGTTCGTGCGCTTTGTCTATCATCTGGTCTATAGAAGACACCAACTTCTGATATGGTGCCCCGCCAGCTTTTTTGTTATGCGCCCAAATGCAGTATAAACCGCTATCAGCTAAAGCCCTTTGCAAAAATGATTTAGTATTCATATCCGCATCCGAGAGGTAAGG
>TARA_R110000772_G_scaffold3177_1_pt1 | contig 10496 bp, 10 predicted proteins | sample TARA_R110000772 | Tara Oceans TARA_R110000772 (sample SAMEA4397948) | marine metagenome | biome: Polar Biome; feature: [SRF] surface water layer (ENVO:00010504); material: water (ENVO:00002006), including particulate matter (ENVO:01000060) such as... | depth 5 m | reverse complement strand
CCGTCAAGCTTAGTACCATCAGTCGCTACGTTTCTCCCGTCTACAGTACCCCCTAGTGTGATATTGCCATTAACATTTAGCGTTGATGTAGATCCTGTAAATTGCATACCTGCATGAGAGTAATAGCTGTTAGCTCCAATCCTGAAACTTAAATTGTATGTTCCATTGAATGTCGTTCCTGTTTCTACCATCGTGCCTGTGTTACTAGTGTAGCCACTAGGATTAGATGCAGCGTAATAACCACCAGACGCGTGGTTACCCCAGCCGTAAGCAGTGTTCCAGTTAGTTGAGTTGCCACCTGTTGCTGTTATTACGCCACTAGATATAGTGCCGATGTTAGTCAGGTTACGGCTTGAGTCTATTACCGTAGTGCTGCCAATTTGCAGGTTGCCCGTAACAATACGGACGTTGCTTTTAGGTTCAAGGATAATGTCAGAAGGGTCAGCAAGTGCGCCCGCATCTAACCCTAAGTACCCACCGTAAGTGCCTGCTGCGTTTGTGCTGATGATTAAGTCAGAAGACGCTGTGTCGTCTGCGGTGTACCCAACCCCCATAACGGTTCCGGCAGTATTTGAGAACAGCAATCTACCCGTTGCTCCACCGCCTCCAGCATTGCCCGCGTCGTGTAATATAAGAGTTGGGACTGCCGAATCACTAATAGTAAGGCCACCAGTTAACGTACCACCAGACAGATTCAACTTAGCGTTAGTGTCGGTCAGGCTAAAGGTAGTTCCAGACAGGGAGATGCCAGTACCAGCAGAGTAAGACGTACCCGCACCAATCTCTACAACAGACTCAGTACCATTGTCTTTCTTAATGTATGCTTTGCCATCATAGGTGTTGATAGCCATCTCGCCAAGGGCAAGTGACGCTGTAGTGGGAACGGCCCCTGAAGTAGCAGACCGTTTTAACTTAATTGTTTGTGCCATTTGGCTCTCCAGATTTGCGTATATACGCGGAGTTAAAGCTTATTAGAATGAACCGCCTTCGACTACACCAGTGTAGGATGTAGACCAGTTGCTAGCATGAAGAAGCTCATAGTCTGCTGGCCCACCATCGCTTACATACCATCCGCTGTTAGCTTCACGCCATAAAAGGTAAGCATTAGTAGAGGTTCCGCGTTCAACTTCAAGACCTGCAACCAAGGCAGAGGTAGGCGTACCTGTTTGTTCTCTGTTAACTACAACCCTTTCATCTGCAATTTCTACAACAGTAGAGTTAATAGTGGTAGTAGTTCCTTCAACAATTAAATCGCCAAGGATTGTCAAGGAGCCTGTTGCATCAGCGTGAGCAGCAGGGTCAATTACCATTGCAGCGGGGCCGCGTATGTAACCGCTTGTTACAATGTTACCAACACCGCCAGCAAGATGAGTGTTAAGGTTAGCTAATGTGTAGTTGTTAGCATTGGTTGCAACAGTGTCTAGCTTAGTACCGTCAGTAGCTACGTCACGACCATCTACTGTTCCTGATACTGTAAGGTTTCCGCTTACATCAACGCCGCCGTACTTTAATCTTAGCTTCTCTTCAAAAGGCCCGCCAGAGCCGCCTGTCTTAGTAGAGAAAACCATGTCAGAGTTATAAGAGCCAATGCCCCAACCTAATGAAGCAACCTGCTGTATATGACCTGCTAAGACGTTTCCGTTATCATCCGCACCTCTAAACTCAAAAGTACCAACAACATCACCTTGAACTATAGTAGTGTCGGTGTTCTTAACTGTTATTGTAGGGTTTGAAGCTGTTTCAAGAGAGGTGTTACCCGTCAGCGTACCGCCTGCCAAAGGTAAGTGACCTACTTGAGAATAGGTGTAAGCAGTATCCCACTGGGTATTGTTGTAGCCAGCAGAGGTAGCTACTAAGTAACCCTCTAAAGCATGGTCACCCCAGCCGTAAGCTGTCTCAGACCTATCAACGTAATACTTACCGCCAATAGCATCAATGTCTCCAGTACCACCCCCTGGCCTTCCTATGTATAACTTACCAGTAGATGATACATGCGAATACGCAAGCTCACCATTAGCTAACGCCGTGGGCGCAGCGGTTGCGGTGCTGCGTTTAATCTGTATTGTTTGTGCCATGCTATTAATCCTTTAAAAGTTACCTGCGTCTATTACAGTAGTGGGCGTTAGATAGTCGCTGTCGTTTGTAAACGAAGAAACATAAGTATAAGTAGTGTCAGTAAACACCGCATTTATAGGTACGTTTGTCAGTACTTGAGGGTCATCTACTTTGTTATCTAAAGCACCTACGAGTCCTACGATATCTGAAATGTTGGGGTTACTTAATGTCGCAGCGGCTGCAGCAGCGGCGGCAGCGGAGGCAGCGGCGGCTTCTGCTTCTGCTTTAGCAGTTGTTGTATACACGCCTGAGACATCATTATAGTCTCTATAGAATCCAGTCATCTTCTACCTCTTTGGTAATACTCCTAAAGACGACCCTGACCATTCAGCATCATCAGCCATTTTAGTAATCTCTGCTGCTGCGCCTCTGAACTTAGCTTCCCACTGCATAGCTTCTTCTGTGTTCTTTGTGTATAGGGCTAGCTCTGCCAACGCACCATACAAAAGCATATCACCGCCATGTTCTACAAACCAATTAGTATCTGCATCTAACACTAAGTTATCTGCTACATAGTAATAGTAGATATCTGCAGTAGTTACTGTGTCATTAATAGGGGCAATTAAGAAGTATTGTTGCTGACGAGCGAAGTACTTAGGCCATCCTGTTGCTTGTCTACCTGCTACGAAAGCTAAGTCTTTACGTTCTAAGTTAACAGGCTTACCATTAGCATAGATAGTCAATGCTTTTGTTTCAAGGTAGTCAGCAGGTAAAGCCATCTTACCATTTGTAACAGTGATTGTTTGGAACCCTTCAAGTACAGGAATACGAAGAAGTCTGTTTGCTCTGTCTTGAGCAATGTTTATAAATGAATCAATAATTGTATTAGATATGTCAGTTCTATTTCCCCAGTCTTTAACTAAAGCTCTGAGTTCTCCTAAGTTATTCGCTGCCATTATATTCGTCCATGGTCTGTACGGAGTTTTAAATAGCTACTATCGCGTAGCCGTGCCATCATCTTTGCCTTCAAGGAAGGATCATGAAATAGCTCCTGCATAGAACAGTTCCATTCTTTGCACCAAGCATTAATTAAATTGAGGGGGATTGAGGCAACCTTACGACCGAAGGTATCTCTATCTGTCACGCGGTTGATGTTGTTGTTAGCTTCGTATTGATTACGATCAAAGATACTAGTGTAGTCTTGAGTAGTTCCGAGGCTTATTGTCCCGTCATTATTCTTAATTATATGGGTTTCAACATCAGACATACCTACTCCTACTTATAAATAAAAGACTGAGCTGCCTAGTTAAAGACAGCCCAGCCAACGTAGCTCTTAACAATTAAGCAATGTTAAGATCACGGATAGCGCCAGAAGATGCTTCGTTGTTGCACTTCAACGTGTACTCAACCAAGAGTTGCTTCTGCTCGGAATCGCCGACCTTAGCAAGATCAATAGTCTGGAAGTCACGGTAAGTATCAACAGACCACATGTCAGGCTGAAGAACCAGAACGGTATCAGTCTGCATGAAGCGGTTAGGAACTACAGTCAGCTCGCCATAATCAGATACGTAAACGTCTACAGCGTTAACAATAGTCTTATCGCTAACTTCTTTGTAGCGAGTTGCGTTACCAGTAAAGCCAGTGATAGCACGTTTCTGGAAAGAGTTAGCCATGATGATAGTTGGAGAACCACCACTTACCCAGCACTTCTCAACAACGTCTGTAAGCAAAGCTTCAGTCAAGGCACGGTCAGTACCAGCAGTATAAACGTCAGTACCGTCACCGCTAGATGAAGTACCAGTAGCGCCTAGACTGTCGTTAGTAGCCAGCCATGAAGTAGCAGAGGCTAGTTGACGAGCAGTACCGCCAGCAGCACCAGCAACTTTAGCTTGGTCAACACCAACAAAAGCAACTTCCATGTCGCGCTTAAGCTCCATTCCTTTCTTAGCAAGTTGGTACGCCATTTCTGAAGCGCGTCCTGCTGAGTCAGCAGCATCGTTAGAACCAGATACAGAGACAGTCTTAGTAGAAATCTGAGTGTAGTTGCCAACACGACTAGTAGCAACACTGTCAGCAGCGGCAGCAGCAGCGCCTTCAGCAGCAAAGTTGTTAGCAGCAGCGGCCAGATCATCTACCTGCCACTCGTGGTAAGTACCCTTAGAAGAGCCTTTGCCAATGTTGGACATAAAGGGAGTATCGGTAGGTGCGATGTTGTAGATGATATCGGCGAGGTCTTCGCGGATACCAACAGATCCATAGGTTTCAAATACGGGATTAGCCATTTTAGTATTCCTTTAAAGTATAGTTAATAAGTTAGTGATAGAAGAGCGGATGCTGCATCATGCACTGAACCAGAGCGTTTTAGCTTTTGTCGTTGTTCCTTAACGGCGCGAGCTTTTCGTGTTTGTGCATCTGCTGGCGAGGACGCTTTAACTTTCTTCTTAATAATAGGCTGACGCTTTTTCATAACGGTAGCTTTCTTACTAACAAGTTCATCGTAAAGGCGAGCCTTGTTCAACACTGCAATGTCACGGGCGGTAACGATGTTGCTTAGGTCGGAGTCTGCGTAACCAACTTCCTTTGCATATGCGATAACACCTTTCTGAAAGTCAGGAGATAACCACTCAGGTAATACTTGAGATAACTTCTCTTGCTCCAGAGCTACGAGTTGGGCACGTTGTTGTTGCTTCTGTACTTCAGCTTGCTGCTGTGCTTGTTTAAAGCCATCAATGTTCTGACGTAGATTAGCCTCTATGTCTTGAACGCGCAACTGCTGTCGTACATAAGCTACGGGATCAACGTCTTTGTCAATCGTAGCTAACAGTTCTTTGGACTTGTGTACCTCTGCCATTTGTTGAGTAGCAGCTAGTTCCATAAGTTGAAGATACTGTTGCCTTTCACTACTTAGGTTTGTCTTTAGATTCTCAAGATCCTTAGACTCGTCCTGTAGTTTCTGGACTCTCTTAGTGTAATTCTTTTCTAGTTGATATCCCTTCTTCAACTCTTCAAGGTTAACTTCATACTCTTCACCATCTACCTTAACGGTATGCAGCGTATCCTCTGAAGTCTCCTCTTGAGTATCTGATTGATTATCTTCTTCATCAGAATCCCCCACATCCGAGTCACCGTTTGCGTCATCCTCTACGCCTTCAGTGTCTTCCTCTTCTTCAGACTGCTCTTCAGAAGCGACCTCTTGAGTTTCCTCTTCGAGGGTTTCTTGCTCTAGCTCTTCTTCTTTAACTTGCTCCGGTTCGGAGGGTGTAAGGAGTTGGGCTACTGCGTTTTGAATACTTGCACTGTTATCGACATCCACTAGGGGTAGTCTCCTGTTAAGTTATTAAAGTAATCTATGCATCCATTATACCACAACTGCAATCAAAAGTAAAGTACTATTTAATCTTTTGTTGATAGTCATAGTTAGATACATAGCCTTCTACTACATCTTTAAACATTTCTATTGACTTTTGCAAATGCCATAGCTTGTCTCGTTCCTCAGCGTTGTCTGCTTCTGCCCACTGAGAGGCTATACTTTCCTGAATATCCTGAACTACCTCGGTTAATAAATCACCCCGAAGCAGCTCACGGGCCGCGCTTGCCTTCTGTTCACTTGTCAAACTACACCTCACTCATTCGTAGCTTACTGTCGCCTATACCTACAGGTCTCTTCTGCTGAGCTTCAAGTCCAAGCTCTGCCGCTTCTTTCTTCTTCATCCATTCAAACTTCTCACGCTCAAACTTCAAGCTCTCTAGTTTAAGTTGGAACTCAGCTTGTTTCATTTGAGACTCTGCCTGCTGAGCTTGTGCCTGTACTTTCTTAAGCTCTGCATCAGCCATATCTTTCTGCGCTTCTCCTTGAGCTGCTACCATGTCAGCAGACGGTTGAGCCTCTGGGGGCTGTATCTCACGCGGATCGCCAATAAACTTAGCTGAGTTCTTATAGCCAGCGTTTTGAATGAACTCTGTAGCTAGGGTGTGTACATGCTCTGCATTAATAAGATAACCAAAGCGTGTGCTACCAATACCCTGCAGCATAGTTGAGATGTTGTTGAGATGCATAAGCTGCTGGTCTTTGTTCTGATTACCTAAGCCCACAGTGACAGTCATGTCAAAGCGGTCTTTCCAATCAAAAGGGGAAACAGGTACGAACCGACCACGTAGCTTTACAATGTCAACTTCAGAGTTGTTAGTACGGCTCAATCGGTATAGCTGAAGGAACAGTTCTTTAACACCTGTCTCTGCAAAGATGCGAGCAATAAGCTGAATCTTTTCTTGAGCAGCGGTCATCACCTGATTAACAGCAGTGGCTGCAGTGTTAGAGGTAAGAGCAGCAGCGTCAAGACCTTGCGTCATACGCGACACACCAGCCCTGTCCTCTCGTTCCTTCTCTAGCTCATTAAGGAAGGGGAAGGTAGCGTTACCTAGCTGAGGTACTGGAAGCTGACGTACCGCACCCTGTACCTTCTCACGCACGATACCACCAATGCGGTTGTCAATAAGATCCTGCAAGTTAACTTGATTCTCTACAGCAGCGTAGCGACCAGCGTTTGACAAAGCTAGGTTGTCAAGTGTATGTCTCCACATCTTGCTGCGTATTTCCTGAATGTCTTGAACCAGATCCGCAATACTAACACCAGTGAACTTGTGCGGCATCATAATAGGAGACAGGTTAATGATAGGTATCTCACCTACCTCAGTCTTCTCAAGCACAGTGTTACCTACCATGTGTACTTCAAAGAGCTTCATCTTCTCGTCTTCTTCATCGAAGGTTCTGACCCATGCTTTGACGTACTCAACAACAGTGTCATTGCTAAAGTCATTAGGTTCTTCGACATCGCCAAAGCGAGCGTCTTCTACTTGGTTCTTAATTAAGCTAGAGCCATGGCCTTCTGATATATCGTCACGTTCAAAGCCGTAATCAATCAGTGATCCAATACTAACATCTTGTACTCGCGCAATAAAGTCTGAATCCTTAATGCTTTTGCTTCGCGCTTTAATCCTAAACTCAGAGGATGGGACACAGTCAACGACTGGACGACCCCTATTGTTAGTACGGCGAATAGTAATATCATAGAGGTTGGAGTCTTCTTCGTTAATCTCTTTGTGTACAATTTCTACTTCCTCTTCTGACTCAAGGGCATCAAGTTCAATCTGTTCAATAGCTGTAAAGTTCTGGATATCACATATCTCATCCTGCGTCCAGCTTACTTCTACAAGACCATTCTTCATTAGGAGTGCGTCTTTGAACCAAGTGTATAATACAGAGAAGCCATCACATCGCTTATCAAATACATAGTTCAGATAGTCTGTTGCCTGCTGAGCTTCGGCTACATCCTCTGCACCTACAGGTTCAAACTCTACAAACGTATCACCAGATGCAAATACTTTCATCAGTGAGGGCATGATACCTTCTACTGTCTTTAATGTATCTCGTGTTACTACTGATGAGAATCCTTCTTCTTCATCGCCAAAAGGCTGACCATAATAATAATCAAGCGCCTTCGCTTGTTGGTCTGCAAGATCGCCATTAGACCATGAGTCAGCCGCGTTAAGCTCTCTATTAATTAACTCTGATAACGATTCGTTTGTAATACCTTTATCCATTTATACATTACTCCAGTTCTTAATAGGAAGCGACCGATCACTATAGTCAGTCCAGTTTTGTGTTTTACCCGCTACTGCAAATTGAGCGCACATAACAGCATACCGAGTTGCTGACATAATGTCGTCTTTCATTGGTACAATCTTTCCATCTTTTCTATGGTACGATCTAAACTCTTGGAACCATTCGTGCAGATGCGAGAACACTTTAAACCTACCTGTCTCCATACGCTGTAGCATCTCCATGATTGAAGGTTCAATGAAGTTGTTACCCTTACCCGTATCGCCAGATACTTTAGGATTACGCGCCCAATCATGCAGCATGTTAACTCCCTGATCTCTGTACTGAGAAGCTAAGCTCACACCGCTGCCCTTATCGCTCTGTAAGCCATCTTTAGGCCAAGCTATGGGTATCCATAGGGGACGTTGCTTAATGGCAGCAGAGTGCATTATAGCGGTCTCCTGACGGCTTGCATAGGTGTCGTAGATATAATACGTGTCGCTCTCTGCATCTATAGCAATCCACACTACCGCAGTAGGGTGGTCATATCCAAAGTCTAATCCTCCAATACGTTTCCAATGATCAGGTATCTCAAAGGGTTCAGTAATTAAAGAGTCCTCTGACACGGGGAACACAAGACCAGAACCAAATACAGGAATGCCTTGACTTCTTAGTTTCCTCTCATGCGGAGGATACTGTGCTAATAGCTGTTCCTTTGTATCTTCATCTAGGTGTGGTGCATCATCCCATGTAGCCTGTATTAACTTCTGCCCTCTCTTGATGTCATTCATAAACTGATTGACAACAGGGGTCATACCATCCTCTGGAGTGAACGTCATCATAACGTAACCGTTTGTGGCTACAGTACGAGTGATACACTGCGTGTAGATGTTAGAAGGAGGCTGCTCGTCTAGCCATACCCAATCAACAGGACGGCCATAGAACTTCTCCTCACCCATCTCATAAGACTTAAAGCCAATACGCGACCAGCCATCGGGCTTACCATCGGCATCATGGTGTTGAACCATAACGCTGTCATAGGTATTACCTGTTGCTCCTCTTCGCCTTGTCTTCTCACCTATGTGAGCGAGAGGAACCATACCTGTACCGAAGGACTCCTCGCTTTCTGCTAGGCCAAACAGCTCTGTCTGTAGGATATCTCTAGTGGTATCATTAGATACACCTGAAGCCCAGCAATAGATAGGCTTCTCAAACTTGTTACCTTCCCACCAATCAGGATATAGACCTGTTAGATGACAGGCAGTGATGTAAGCGCCGCTTGTTGACTTGCCAATCTGATTAGCACACATGGCTAAGACCTGATGCGCCTCACCAGTAGAGTTAGCTAGTCCTTTCTGCCAGTCATATAGATTGAAGTTGTCCTTCTTGTTGAAGCGGACTCTATCTGCCTGCTCCCTTAGTATCTCTAGGAGGCGTACTTGCTGTGCCTTCGGTAGGCTAGCTATATACTCAGGAGCTAGTTGCATTCTTTCTCACAGGCTTAACCTGTTTAGCTCGTGATAGTTCTGCTTCAGAGAGAGTTAACGCTGTTGTTAATCTAGCTATAAGCAAACGCTGCTCTTCTACTTCGGTATTTAGTTGATCGAAGTTAGGTCTGTTAAATTGTAGCTTCATGTACTCGCCTTATGGTAGAGTTAGTGTACTTCTTCGGATAGAACATCTATAGTCTTGTTCTTATTCAAGATAGCTAGCAGTTCTTTCTGTAGCTCATCATCCTTTAGATCTTTAGCATCTCTGTCAGTTAAGACCATCTCCATAGGCTTGTCATAGCCAGCCCTGTAGAGTATGTCTTGCTGTGCCTTTAACCGTATAGACTCCTGCTTAGCTGTCTGAGCTAACTCAATGATACCTGTGAGCGCCATAGGTACGTGAGCGCCTATGCGTTCCTTAACCATTGACTCTACTAAACGCCAGTTGTCTCTGAGTCTTGACATAGCACTACCAGCACTGTTGGCTGAGTAGCCTGCTTTAGTCCACGACCCACGAGCATCACCTGACTCTACGTAGTACGCGACAAACTGCAGGAAGTTCTCATTAACATCGTACTCTGAAGGATCACTCTTCTTTAAGAGTTTAACCTTCTTACGCATTGCAGCTTCTTCTGACATATTGACCCTCTACCGTTACATGATCGACACAGTCGGTACATGCACGACACATCATTACATAGTTGTTATAGACAATGTCAATAGCTATAAGTAGTATGTTAATCACTGAATATAAATAGCAGTGTCTTCTTATTTACTTTGTTGTCTATATAGATATATTATAGCATACTTGAAAGCAAATGTAAAGAACTATTTACTATTATGTACTATGCCCCTATTGTAAGACGATTAAGGGTCATGGAAGTTTCAGAATCTTGGCAGAGAGAGCGTTGAACCTTTCCCCCAGTTCGCCCACGTAGCAATAAGGGGGTGGGGGTGTTGACACAGACTATGTCATAAGGTATTGACACAGACTATGCCGCTATATAATGACACAGACTATGCCGATAGATGTAACATGTTATAAATCTGTGGCGGCTTGTGTGTGTGACGGTGCAACGTTAACCAGACCACTAGCCAGACCTACATCACTCAAATGAATACCCAATCATTAACGATAGCTTATTGATATATAAGTATATATTGATATAACATATGATATGCTTTTGCAGATATAGATCTAAAAGGAATAACAGAGCCTGTTGTTATGCTATCACGGTATAGTTCCGGCTTGCATTTAGTTGCTTTGCCTATTGTATCCCCTGCCTAGATGCGTATAATAACGGACATAGGCAGCGGGATGACCTGCACGCCATAACCTAAAGAGTATATTA
>TARA_R110000772_G_scaffold3959_10_pt1 | contig 10548 bp, 3 predicted proteins | sample TARA_R110000772 | Tara Oceans TARA_R110000772 (sample SAMEA4397948) | marine metagenome | biome: Polar Biome; feature: [SRF] surface water layer (ENVO:00010504); material: water (ENVO:00002006), including particulate matter (ENVO:01000060) such as... | depth 5 m | reverse complement strand
AGCACCAGCAGCACCAGCAGCACCAGCAGCACCAGCAGCACCAGATCCATTAGATGCATTTGGCGGCGTAGGAGCAGCAATTGGCGGAGCAAATCCATTAGATGCATTTGGCGGCGTAGGACCAACAGTAGGTGCAGCAGCTGATGCAGCAGCAACCGGTGCCCAAACAGGGACTGAACCATGTTTACCTAATAATCCACCAGTAACCAATGCAGGTGGAAGCGGAGCAACTCCACCTGCAAGTGAGTCTTATCCTGATGCTATTCTTAGACAAGCGAGAGCAGCAGCCGCTTCACCTGCATCAATAATACCAAATCCGTTAGCTGCATTCGGCGGAGCAGGACCAGTAATAACATCATCACCGTCAGGTGCCGCTGCAAATGCATTAGATGCCTTTGGTGGAGCAGGCCCAGCAGTTGCCACAACAGCACCTACTACAGTAACTCAGCAACCTTCTACACCTACAGCAGGACAGTCAACAACACCAACTAATAGCAGTGCAAATGTATATATATACGAGCCACTAGAAGGAGGATTTGATAGATATGATTTTAATAGTGGCAAAAAAGTGTTTACTCCTAATAGTGGCGGATCAAGTATGAATGCAGCAGGAAACACAGTTACGCCGACATCAACCCCAATAGTTGCAACTCCGCTAGACGGCGGCATTGCAGTCGGAACAACCACAGGCGGCGCAAGTAAATTGAGACAACGAGTAGAAGCAGCAGCAGCAGGCCGAACATTAGGACCACAATAACTAATAATTAATGTCAACTCAAACGGGATCACAAAGATATGGCAAACGGAAAATATACAAGAACTACAAGCAATAATAACATAAAATTTAAAGATTCTGGACCATTTGAAGCAATTGTTGTTAACAATCTTGATACCAGGTATATGGGCGGCCTAACAGTTGAATTATTAAAATATACAAGTTCTGGCGCAACACCAGAACGTAGTGGGCAGTTGCTTAATGTTAGGTATCTTTCGCCATTTTACGGAGTAACGCCTAATGCTGCACTCACAGCAAATGACGGATACGAACACACACAAAAGTCATACGGAATGTGGATGGTACCGCCTGATGTCGGCACTAAAGTACTTGTTATCTTTGCAGAAGGCAATGCGAACTTTGGTTATTGGATTGGATGTATACCTGCAGATTACATGAACTTTATGGTGCCTGATGGAAGAGCGTCTACCGAAAACACAACAGAACTAACACCTCCTCCGTTAAGGGGCAGAAAACTCCCAGTAGGAGAATACAACAAATCAATTGAATCAGGCGCTAAAGCTGATCCTACTCTGTTTGCCAAACCTTACAACAAGGATTTTTCAGAATCTTTAGAAATACAAGGTTTACTTAATGACGAAATTCGCGGCACAACTACAACTAGTTCACGTCGTGAAATGCCTAGTATGGTATTTGGTATAAGTACACCTGGGCCTAAAGATCGCAGAGATGGTTCTCCAACTTCAGAAATTGGAACAGCAGGTAATAAAATAAAGGTTCCGTCTAACAGATTAGGCGGCAGCTCATTTTCAATGGACGATGGCGACGAGAGATTTGTACGTGCAACTCATGCAGAAGATGGTCCGCCTATTTACAAAAACAAAGCTAATAACGAAGCAGGCGGCGACAGGACTATTCCTCAAAATGAATTAATGCGTTTTAGAACTAGAACCGGACATCAAATACTAATGCATAACAGTGAAGATTTAATCTATATTGGAAATGCTCGTGGATCTACGTGGATTGAAATGACCAGTGATGGTAAAATTGATATTCATGCACAAGATAGTGTTAGTATTATGACTGAGAATGATTTAAACATTACTGCTGAACGTGATATTAATATGGAAGCAGGCAGAAACGTTAATATTAAAGCAGCAGGCAGAAATAGTAAATCAGGAGAAACTGGCAGAGTACAGATTGAATCTAAAAATAACTTTAATTTAAGCGTTGGCAAAGATAGTAAAATTACTGTAGGACAAAATCAGCACATAAAAGTAAAAGCAAATCATCATATCGACACTACTGGAAATTTACACATTAACACAGAACAAGATAACAGACTTACTGCTGGAAGTAGTACGTATATTAATAGTGTTAACAATCATAGAGAAACTGCAAAGTTTATCAATATGAATGGCCCAGTTGCTCCTAAAGCAAGCCCGGCTAATGAAGTACAACTGCTAACTACACATACTTTGCCGCGTGTAAAGCCCGGCGGCGTTATATCTGGATACAATACTATACTCGCAAGAGCACCGCAGCACGAGCCTTGGCCACACCATGAAAATATGGACCCAATGGCGTTTAAGAAGATACATACAGATAGAGAGCGTCCTGGAGGATTACCGTCAGCAGACCGTGTGCTTACTCCGGATACATTTGATAAAAATTTACAAGGACGCACAAGTAGCGCATATGTATCAGGAAGTGGCGGCAACATAAATTCAGGTAGTACAAGTCGCCCCGGCGGCAATGGACAGCCTGGAGTACCTCCGGGAGATTATAATAGTGATTATAATTATACTCCAGGTCTTGGCTCTTTAAGTGAAAAATACGAATCTCGAGGAAACCCAGGTATTATTGGTCAAGACAGTACGGGAGGCTGGAGTTATGGTAAATATCAACTTGCATCAAAGGTAGGAGCGATAGGTGCCTTTCATGCATGGCTTGGCCAGACTTATCCTGATCTTTACTCATCGTTACAGGCAGCTGGAGGCGAGTCAGGCGCAAAAGCCGGCACAGTTGCTTATAAAGCAGCATGGCAACAAGTTATGACAACTGATCAAGGCTCCCAAGCACAAAGTGAATATGCAGGGGTGAAATATTATGGTCCTGTTGTTCGGCAAGTTCTTAGAGCTACAGGTCTTGATGTTGAACAAAGATCTCTTACAGTAAAACAAGTACTGTTTTCTTCTTCAGTACAGCATGGCGAAGGCAGCGGCGGCAGGAGAGTGTTTGAAAATGCATTAAAGGCCTTAGGTTATCCACCAAATGCACCAAATGCAACAGATCCTGCTGACGCTGCTCTAATTAGAGCAGTGTATGCCGAGCGCCGACGAGGCAACGGCATGGCTCATTTCCCTAGTAGTACATCCGCAGTCCGCCAGAGCGTTGTTAATAGATTTCACAACGAAGAAGCAGATGCTCTTAGAAGTTTAGAACAAGAAGTTTCAGCAGCACAGGAAACTCAACCTACGATGGAACCAACAGATAATGCTGCGGCCACAAAAACAGTTACACCTACAAGTAATGCACAATAATTAAGGTAAATATAGTATGAGTCAATTAGAAAAAAATCTTTACAAACGTGTAACTGTAAATAGTCCTATTCAGCTAGCATCCACTGGTAGAAAGTATAGAGGCTTTACTACAGTCGCTGACGCTAAAAGTTTTAGTGTTTACGACTTTGAGCTTATTAAGCAAGATTTAATTAATCATTTCCATATAAGACAAACTGAAAAATTAAGCGATCCTACATTTGGCACAATTATTTGGGACATATTATATGAACCTTTTACAGTTGAAGTGCAAGAAGCAATTATTGAAGATGTAACTAAGATTATTAACTATGATCCTAGGATAAAAGCTGACGATGTTGTTATTGATACGTACGAACAAGGCATACAAATTGATTGTAAAATTACTGTATTACCTTTTGGAATAACAGATCAATTACGCTTTAAATTCGACAAAGAAAACGGATTACTACAGCAATAAAAATTAAATACACACATTATCATTTCAGGTAAATACATTAGTAAACAAGGAAAATGATATGTCTGCAAATGATCGACAGTCGAGGCTCTTAGTAGCTGAGGATTGGAAAAGAATATACCAAAGCTTTAGAAACGCTGATTTCCAAAGCTACGATTTTGATAATCTAAGACGCACAATGATTAACTATTTGCGTCAAAACTATCCAGAAGACTTTAACGATTACATTGAATCGAGTGAATATCTTGCGCTAATTGATATGATTGCTTTCCTTGGGCAAAACTTATCATTCCGTATTGATTTAAATGCTCGTGAAAACTTCCTCGAAACAGCAGAGCGCAGAGAAAGTGTATTACGTTTAGCACGTATGCTATCTTACAATCCAAGACGAAATCAAGCAGCTAACGGATTATTAAAGTTTGACACAATTAAAACAACTGAAAACATTTTAGATAGTAACGGTTTAAACATATCAGGCATTACTGTAAAGTGGAATGACCAAACTAATTCAAACTACTTTGAACAATTTACTAAGATATTAAACTCTGCATTGCCTTTGTCTAACTCAATTGGCAATCCGTTAAAATCTGTATTAATTGCAGATGTGCAAACACAAAAATATCGCTTAAACGCTACAAATACCGGACAAGCAATCTATCCGTTTACTAAGCGTATTGAAGGCGTGAGCACACGTTTTGAACTTGTAAGTACAGACATATCGAATGAAAGTATTTTGGAAGAAGCTCCTTTACCTGGAAACAGCCCTGCATTTTTGTTTAGAGACGACGGCTCGGGCGCTGGCAGTAATAACACCGGATTCTTTATGCACTTCCGACAAGGTAAACTTGAAACAGGAAATTTTGCAATAAGTAACCCAACTCCTAATCAAGCAATTCAAATTGATGCTGAAAATATTAACGATACAGATGTATGGTTATTTGGATTAAATAGCGCAGGCTTTGAAAACAACGAATGGACAAAAATCGATTCAACAGAAGGCAACAATGTTATCTATAATAGCTTGTTTAACAAAACTAGAGATGTGTTTGCAGTAACAACACGAATTGGCGATAGAATTAATTTAGTGTTTAGTGATGGTGTATTTGGTAACTTACCAGCTGGTAATTTTAAAACATTCTATAGAACTAGTAATAACAAACGCAGTGTAATTACTCCTAGTGCAATAGGCACTACTAGTATAGAAATTCCTTATCAGTCAAGAAACGGATCGGCTCATGTATTAACAATTGGATTTAAGTTAAATTATACAATTAATAATAGTACAGAATCAGAAACAAATGCAGAAATTAAACAAAATGCACCTGCAACTTACTACACACAAAACCGTTTAATTACAGGTGAAGACTATAATATTGGTCCACTTGCAATTAGCCAAGACATTATTAAGACTAAAAGTTCAAATAGAATTTCAAGTGGAATAAGTCGTTTCTTTGACTTAAAAGATGCTAGTGGAAAATATTCAAATACTAGTTTATTTGCAGATGACGGTGTAATTTATAAAGAAGAATTTGTCGAAAAGCAATCATTTACATTTGCAACACAAACAGATATTGAAGGAATTATATACAACACTATTGAACGTATTTTAAGTAGTACAAATACTCAAAACTTTTATCTTGCAAAATATCCTAAGATTGTTGTTAGTGACCTTAACGCAGCTTGGAATAGCTCTAGTACTAGTACTAACCAATCACTAGGGTTATTACAAGACATAGATGTAAATCCTTATACAGTAGGAACATTCACAGCAAATAGTTTACGGTTACTAGAAGCAGGATCTATGTTAAAATTTATCCCGCCTGCAGGTAAGCATTTCATGCCAGATGGAACATTAATGACAGATAGTGTATCAGGAGATCACTTAGGTAAAACGATGTACAAGTGGTGCAAAGTTATATCTGTTGCAGGCAATGGAACAGTAGTCGACGAAGATGGTATTGCTCCTATTACATTAAACGATGCTATTCCAACAGGAGCAATACTAGATCAAATTATTCCAAACTTTTCTAAAGTATTAATTAATGATATAAAAGTACAATTAATAGACCAAACATTTGCGTATAAAGATTTTGCATTGCGCTATGATCAATATGATAGACAGTGGAAACTTGTATTAGCAGAAGACATTAATACCCTTAATAATTTTTCTACAGGCAAAGCAGGCGATATCACTGGCGAAAACCTTGATTCGAGTTGGATGCTTTACTTTAAAACCGACGGCGAAAAATATACAATTACATATCGCAATCTACGCTATGTAATGGAAAGTGCAGATGAAATTAGATTCTTCTTTGATGCTGCTGATAAAATTTATGATCCGGCGACTGGACAAATTGTTAGAGATAAGATTGATATTTTAAATATTAATCGTAAGCCAGGCGAATTAATTCCGTTCACAACTGACTTTAACTGGACAATTACTGATTCCTATAAAGATTCGGAAGGATATTTAGATAGTCGTAAAATACAAGTTCAGTTTATTGATTTAGACGATGACGGAGTTATAGATGATCCTGATATCTTTGAACAAATTGTCGGTGAAGAAAACACTGCAATTAACACAGTAGATAAAATTATCTTTCAAAAGAAGTATACAACAACTGACGGTGTTGAAGACTTTAAGTATTTTGCAAACACAACTGCTGACGTATTAATAGTACAAAACACAGCAGCAATTGCACCGTATAGCACACGTTTAGAAGGACAAATCTTTTATCTAATCGATGAAGGTATATTTAGAAAGCTTAATAAAGCACTAAACAATACTACCATTAATACAGATTATAAAGCATACTTTGGTCGTGCAGATTTAAAATTCCATTATACTCACGTTGCTGATAGTGGTTATAGAATAGATCCAAGTGCAAGTAATATCATTGATACATATGTATTGTCCAAAACATACGATAGACAAGTTAAGCAATATATTGCTGGAACAACATCAGTACAGCCTAGGCCTCCTAGTAATGATGAATTGTTTAGAAGCTACGGAACTGAAATTAATAAAATAAAAAGTATCAGTGATGAAATAATTTATCATCCTGCAAAATACAAAATATTATTTGGTGATAAAGCCCTACCAGATTTACAAGTTAAGTTTAAAATTGTTAAAAATGCTAGTATGGTTATTAATGATAATGAACTTAAATCAGATATTATCGAAGCTATTAATAAATTCTTTGACATTGAAAATTGGGACTTTGGCGAGACATTTTACTTCCAAGAACTTAGTGCCTATATCATAAACCAGCTGTCTCCTAAACTGGTAAGTATACTAATAGTACCGCGCCAAACAACACAATCGTTTGGTAGTCTGTTTGAAATAAAGAGTGAGCCGGATGAAATATTTGCAAGTGCAGCTAAGGTGAGTGATATCGAAACAATTGATCAATTAACAGCAACTAACCTACAAGCTAGTGGCACAGTAATTAATACTGTTTCGACTAGTATAACATCAGGAATATCAAGTAGTGTATCAGTATCAACAAATACAAATAATAACCAACAGGCGGAGGCTATAGTTACTAATGGCTAAGAATGATCAGAACGAAAGCGCACTACCTGTTCCAGGACAGAATAATAAAATTACTGCAAGTGATTTTTTACCAAAGTTCTTTAGAACTCAAGCTAATAAAAAGTTTTTACAGGGCACACTTGATCAACTTATACAGCCCGGCGTCGCTGAAAAGATTAATGGATACTATGGCAGAACAACTGCAAAAGCATACAAAACTACAGACAATTATGTAGATGATGTAACAACTGATAGAACTAATTATCAGTTAGAACCTGCGACAGTTATTAAAGACAACTATGATAATGTAACTTTTTATAAAGATTACAATGATTACACAGGACAACTTAGTGTATATGGTGCTAATATAGATAACCATAGTCGTTTAAACAGTCAAGAAACATATGCGTGGAACCCAAATATTGATTGGGATAAGTTTGTAAACTTCCGTGAATATTACTGGCTGCCAAATGGGCCTGTTAGCATTCCTGTTAGAGGACAAAGCAGAGAAGTTGTTAGTACATATACTGTTACTACCGAAGATCAAGTTGACAATATTGCTTATGTGTTTAATGACGGATTAACACGTAACCCTAATTTAAAACTATACCGCGGCCAAACATACCGTTTTGAAATTAATACTCCTGGTCATCCAATGGCTATTGCTATCAGTAGAACATTTACCCCCGGATCGTCTATTTTAACAGCAGGTATAGAAGGGTTACGAGCTTCAGGATTATTTGATGCAACATTATATGGCAATGAATATGATCAAGGCGAATATATTATTCTCCCAAGCGGAGGTAGTGTATCATTTGCAGCCGATGATAATGTTTCAACACTTTACCCAGATGGTATCCGTAAGCTAGGTGAAGAAGGCGAAGAAGTAGCAGTTGCATATATTGAAAAAGGTACAATAGAATTTACTATTCCATTAAATGCTCCTGACAGATTATATTATATTAGTAAAAATGCAGTAGATACAAGTGGTCAATTTAGAATTTATGACATTGAAGAAAATAGTTTCCTTAATGTCGATGAAGATATACTAGGCAAGAAAACATATCTAAGTGCAAACGGTGTAGAACTATCTAACGGAATGAAAATTAAATTCCAAGGTGATGTATTACCTATTGATTATGATACTAATGATTGGTATGTTGAAGGGGTTGGCGACAAGATTAAATTAATTAAAGATAGTAACTTAATTATTCCGGCAGCATACAGTGATACAAAACGTATTGCATTTGATAGTGACGAATTTGATACATTGCCCTTTAGTGATGCAAGTGCATATGCAACAGAAAAAGATTATATAGTTGTTAATAGAGCAGCACCTGACAGAAATGCTTGGAGCCGTTATAATAGATGGCATCATAAAGATGTAATTTTAAAAAGCTTTGAATTTAACAATTTACCAAGAAATATTGATGAATTATTTCGTGCAAAACGGCCTATTATAGAATTTGAACCAGGTCTAAAGTTAGACAATTTTGGAGCCTACGCTAAACAAGATGTTGATTTAATTGATACATTTACTAACGATGTTTTTAGTACAATCGAAGGACAAATAGGATATAATATTGACGGTGTAAATCTAGCTGATAATATGCGGGTTCTGTTCACAGCAGATACTGATGTGTTAGTTAGCGGAAAAATATACCAAGTTAGATTTGTCAAAATTGGAAATAATAGACAGATAAGTTTAATTGAAACTACTGATACATTACCTGTTGATCTTGAAACAGTATTAATTACACAAGGCGTAAAAAACGCAGGTAAAAGTTATCACTACCACGGAGAAAAGTGGACAGCAGCACAAGAAAAAACAACACGTAATCAGTCTCCGAGATTTGCAGTTTGTGATGTAAACGGTAATAGTTATAGTGACGAAACATATTACGGCTCGACTACGTTCAACGGCACCAAGTTATTTTCGTATGCTGTAGGAGAGGGTACCGTAGATACTGAATTAGGATTTGCATTAGATTACAAATCTATTAATAATTCAGGAGATATTGTTTTTAATTTTAACTTGTTAAATGATACATTTACATACCAAACTGACACTGAATTGTTTACACAAGGAATTAGTAGCGGATACTTAAAGAAATACAGTTCACTTACTAAATTTACATATGTAAATGGATTTAGTAGTACACCTACAATTAGTAAACAATATGTCGTTAGAGAATATTCTGCTACTGAAGTTCAATTTAATAATTTTGAAATTGATGTTTATAATAATTCAAGTAGTATTGATGATTTAAAAGTAGTTGTATTTGTTAATAATAAACTAAAATTAATTAATACAGATTATATACTTAATAAAACTAACAAAAATGTAGTTATTGAATTTGTAAAAGAGTTAGCATTAAGCGATGTTATTAAAATTAAAACAGATAGCAAAACTATTAAAAACTCCAACGGATATTACGAGTTTCCGTATAATTTAGAACGTAATCCGTTAAATGACGACGTTAGTCAATTTACACTTGGTGAAGTAGTTGACCATGTTGACAGTATGTTAGAAGACATTCCTGGCTACACGGGTGCATTTCTTGGATCAAACAACATGCGTGATCTAGGTGATTTAGATCATTATGGAAAACGCTTTGTTAAACATAGCGGTCCGATTAATTTGCCACTGTATCATGTAACTAATAAAACATACAATATTGTAAAAGCGTTAAAATATTCTAAAAAAGAATATTCTAGATTTAAGAAAACATTCTTAGATACTACCGTAACTTTAGGTTACGATGGTCCTATTAAATCTCATGTTGATCTTATAATAAAAACAATTAATAGCGACAAGATAAAGTCACAACCGTTTTACTTCTCAGATATGCTTCCTGCGGGCGCATCTAATAAGATAGAATATACTGTATTAGATAGTAGAGTAACTGACTATCCGATTACTAATAATTTTAATCTAACCACACTAAGTGCAACAAGTATAATAATATATTTGAATGGTATACAATTAACACATATTAAAGATTATAATTTTAATACTTTAGGATATGTATCAATTGATGCCGGACAGGCAGAAACTGACCTAATTGAAATACACGAATATGACAATACTGATGGCAGCTTTGTTGCTCCAACTCCTACAAAGCTAGGATTGTTTCCTAAGTATTATCCTGAGCTAACAATCGACGATACTGTACTTGCAGCAGAGCCAGAAACAACAGGCCCGTTTAAAGTATATGGCGAAGATAGTGCAACTGGTACTAGAGGTTGGTTCTATCCTGTGTACACTACTAAGAGTGCA
>TARA_R110000772_G_scaffold5454_8_pt1 | contig 10584 bp, 32 predicted proteins | sample TARA_R110000772 | Tara Oceans TARA_R110000772 (sample SAMEA4397948) | marine metagenome | biome: Polar Biome; feature: [SRF] surface water layer (ENVO:00010504); material: water (ENVO:00002006), including particulate matter (ENVO:01000060) such as... | depth 5 m | reverse complement strand
TTAGTTACGGGCGAAGGTTGTGGATATAGTGGTAGTACTGATGGATTCTCTGCCTATCAACTTGCAGTTGCTTATGGTTTTGAAGGCTCCGAGGTAGAGTGGCTTAACTCACTTAAAGGTGCTGATGGTGCTGATGGTGCTGATGGTGTAGACGTTACCTCAAAACAATATACGGCAGCTTACCAACAAGTTATAGCAGAGTATCGTAAGATTAGAGAATACGCGGAAGACGTTGCCGCTGGAAGTATGGCAGTTAACGCTATTGACTTTGGTACAACAGCTAAAGGTGTAACCGAGCTTGGTGGTGGTGTTGGTGTATCGCACTCGTATGGTGGTTCGTCATGGGCTGTAGGGGTTGGTGCTAAACATGGTATTACAGACACAGAGGCTGTCATTGTCAAGGGGTGGTTGGTAAATAGCAGCTCCTATAGTGTTGGTGCGGCTGTAACGACACGCTTTTAAGGATAAAACATATGAAGATTGTATTAGACATTAAAGAACAAGAGATTGTTCTAACAATGGAAGAAGCGAAGAAGTTACATCAAGAACTGGAGCTTTTATTTGCTAAAAAGAATGAAACACACTTACATTATCCCTATGGACATAGGGGAATTACCACACCATATAGCCCTTTTTATGATGGTAATAATTTTCACTGTAACACAGGCGATACCATTCTAACTGCTATACCATGTGTAAGTGATATGGCTGGGATAAACCGTATAAAAATCTAAAGGATAACCAATGGAATACCGTGTAATAGATGGTGACAATCGAGTTGTTGGATATTTTAGACCTGTTGACTTACTCAACCAAGCAAGTAAGAAAAAGAAAGTTGCATTGGTAATTGGGCATGATGAATCAAAGCGCGGTGCATACGGTAACCTTGGTATTAGTGAATGGAAGTTCAATAGGGAACTCGTTTATGATGAACTAGCCAACGGTATAACAAATGTAGAATATCAAATATTTTTACGTAACCCAACAACAAAGGGTTATACAAACCAAATGATTGAGTTACATAAAGAGATTGATGCGTGGGGTGCGAATTACGCTATTGAATTCCACTTCAATGGCTCATCTAATGAAGATGTAAATGGTCACGAAATACTATATTATTCTGCTAATGGTAAAGCTATGGCAGAAAAACTAGATAAAGCATTTGATAAATACCTTAATAATAACGATAGAAACCTAAAGCAAATCAATACAGCTAAAGAAAATGGTTATCAATTCTTATACAGAGGGAACTCAACATGTATAATTGCAGAACCATTCTTTGGTGAACATCAAGACCTTTATGGAAAAGACGGCGAAATGCGTATGTTCTTAGTTCAAGCATATGTTGAGTTTATAAACGGGTTAGCTTAACTCGTTTACTTCTCAAGCCCATCTAACCGACATTGAAGTTCGTCATGTTCTTTTTCCAATATCGTTAATGCTTTGTTCTTTTCATAAATACAAGCTTCTAGTTCATTGATGTATTCAACAACCTCTTTTGTTTCTAATTTAAAATTAGATATAAATTTATCATGGAATGTTTCAACTGTCATAATTAACCCTTTTATATAAATTACACTCGCTATTACCACCATAGTATAGCTCTTTTGCTATCCACCGGAAACCACCAGCTTGTTTCTTCTCACCTTTACACACAAGGCATATGTTATTATTCCTTACACCTGTAACTCGCTCTGCTTCACGTAAACTATCATATTCTGCAATGAACTTTCCCGTATTATAATCGAACTGATAAACACTTGTTCTCTTTTTCTTATTCGCCTTTTCTAATGCTTCCAACTGTTTATCTGTTATTTTCATAATACCACCTTGATAGGATTATGAAGATAACAACGAGAGTGTAGTTTAACTCTCGAAGTCTAAGAAAGATTATGAAAAAATAGGTCACAAGTGGACTTCCATCGTATTTCCCATTAAGAAAGGAGGGATAGGCAAATACAAAAGCCACATATTAATAATACCTTATTTTATTTAAAAACACAAATGGATTAGAATAACCAATCTATGAATAGTACACCTAGTCTAAAACCACCGTAGAATACAGCAACAATAGCAGCGATGCTTAATATACCAGCTATTACCGTACCAAAGAACTTAACTATAGCTAGAAGGAAGTGAAGTAGTGCCATACCTAGTTCTTTCATTATTTAGCCTTCTTAATGTATGCAGAGATTATGATTTCTAATAGACCTTTCATGGTTCTACCTTCTTTCTCTGCTTGCACTTTTAACTTATCTCTCGTACTTAGTGATACAGTTACAAGTGTATCTTTTTCTTTGTTTGTCGCCATACTTAATCCTTTATATAGAATACCCTACTAATTATAAAGGTTAACTTAAAAATTCATCGTCTAACCAACAGAAGTCTAATACGTCTATGAATTGTTCAAGTGTGGCAACGCACATGGAAATACCATTAGCATTTCTTACCAATTTCATATGCCGCTTTTGCCACTCACTCATTTGATTAGCGGGGTTGTTATGATAACGTTCAGCTTTAACTTCAATAGATACAAACTTACCATCAATACAAGCAATTAGGTCATGTATACCATTCTCATTACCTTTAATTACCTTAATGCAGTACCAACCCATTGATTTAATGTATTTCATAATCTCGGATTGAACTACTTTTTCGGCTTTCATCTATTATCTTCTTCTAGTTCAACATCTAAATGCTCATGTTGATGCCCTATAACCTCATCTGCCAAGTCTAAATAGTCTTTACGTCCAAGTATTCTACCAAGCTCACGTAAGCTGTAGTAAGACATCTTACGTGCATCGTATTCATCATCATGCCCATCCTTCATACCCATTCTATAACAAGCCTTGAAGATGTCTTTCACACTACCATTCATATTTCTATATTCAATTAGGTCTTGTAACTGTTTAGCACCTTTTGGTAGGTCATAATAATTTGCACCCCCGCCACCATCCGATTTAACTTTATCCATGTTCTGTTCCTTTCGCAATAATATACATATCGCTACCTATGTCGTTTAGCTTCCATTTGATATCTATGTTCACTTGTGTACTATTTTTAATTTGTTCAGATATATTAATTAACGCCCAACAAATAAATACAAGTAGAAACACAATTAGTGTTAATAAAAATATCATTTTGCACTACTACGTAAGGGGTCTTTCTCACCCGTTAATTTCTCATATAACCTTACCTCACATTGCTCTATTGTATCTTCATTACTTTGAATTCTATTTTCAAGCCCAAATGTAATAAATAAAACACCAAAGCAAGTAAGAATAATTGCCACGCTATTAAATATTCTGTGTATTTTATTTGTCATTTCTTATCCTTATATAGTTCTTGTACCAAACTAGGTCTGTTTGCTGGATTTACATTATGTCTATGCGGTCTATCTTGATTATCTCGAAGCTCCATACGTTTTATAATATCACCAGTAACCTCATCTTCTACGATACCTTTACCAATAGCTTCACAAAGCTTAATATATAAGTCGCATACTTCATATGTTTCCATTGAGTTTGGCGCAGAGTGAATTGCTTTGACTCTAAGTAAATCAGCTGACATACCATGTGGGTTTAGTTTAGTTATCATTTTTTACTTCCTTTTTATAAACACTTTTCCGGCACTTATTACAATACCTACCATGCATTTCTTTTTCTTCAAACCACTTTAAACATCTTTTGCATTTTCTTTTAGACATCATACTCATCTAACGTGGGGGACTTAAATACATTTTCATTTTCAACCGGCATCACTCCTAAGAGCACTTGCACCATTTCACCATCTTTCATGTTTCCGTTGTTCATAGTTCTAGGTACTTCTATTGTGTATATCTCACCAGCATATACATAGTCTAGCTTGATAACATGTTCACCAACTTTTGCTATTGCTTTAATGTTATTCATTTCTTACCCTTTTATGTCAAATATTAACTCAACTGCAAGTATTGTCTTACAAAAACTTTCTACGTGCATTGGCATCGCCTTACGATACACCGCTTCTATCTCAGGTTCTCTAAAGAACTCATATTCAAGCCATTCTGCATCATTCATACCATGTTCAATACACATAGCAACTTTCACAAGACTGTCATCATGTGAAAGAAATGTTACTAATAAATTTAAATCATCATTCATTGTTTATATCCTTTAAGATTTTTCTACACCACTCAATAGCTTGGGTAAGCTCATGTAATTCAACCTGTTGTTCATATGAGTATGCATTTAACCAAATCTCACCCCGTTTTTTAGTGGCTAGGTGTAATTTCTTCTCTACATTCTCCCTCTCATTAGGGAACTGGTCTACTGTCACACCGTATAACTTCTCGTACTTAGTCATAGTTTACCTTACCTTTACTTAAACTTTCTTTGGGTTTAACTCATTTAAAACATGTCTTGATAACGCAAGGCCATCCCCAAACGGGTAATCCACATGACATAAGAACTCCCCTATTGCAGAGCCTACTATTGTCTCCACCTTATATTCACACTCTTCACCAATCTCAGGGTCATCGGGCGCAATTCTTCTAACCGATAAATCCATTATTGGTACATTGTTGTTTATAGCTATTGTTATTCTCATCATTTATAATTCCTCTTTTTTAAATTCTTTCCATCTTTTTTTACTTGCGCATAGTATTCTTCATTACACTCTCTAAAACTACGGCATTGGTCAATACCGGTCTTACGCACACCGTTGCTATCTTTGTATGTGTAAGCAATGGCTGAGAATACAATCTCTGTACCTTTTTCATACCTCTCTGCAACGATATCACTTTGTACCCATAGGTGGTCGCATAAATATTTACCATCTTGTTTTATAGTTACTAAACACACATTATTATCTCGAATAGTATCTACAGTCGCCGTGTAATACACTCGCTTGTTAAGTAGCTTCTGTAGACGTTTCCTATTCATCCGTATTTCCTTTTATGAAATATTATTTATAGCTTTAATTACATCGTTCATAGATAGGGTTGCAACTGTTTGTGAGAAGACCTCGGTGGTAGTAGTAATTTCTTGTTCTGTATTAGGGGTGTACCCCATAACTTCTTTTATCTCACCCTTATCAATAGGTAAGTGAGAGTGCAGAGATTCGTCCTTTGTGTATGGCCGCTTATCTATAATTTTCCAATCACCTCTCACTACTTTAGTCGCCGTCTTTATCTCTTCTATTGTTATCTTATACATCACTTCTCTCCTTTTGCTTTCGCTATTCTGTCCCGTAAAAATGATTTAACATTTATTGCTCTCATTCGCGCTTCTTCAACACGTTTTTCATGTGCCTTTTGAGCCTTAGATTTTGGTTTGGGTTTCTTTACTTTAGGTACAACTACTTTTGGTTTTACCATACGAACACTCTGTGTACCAAGCAAGTTATTTAAACTACTGTTCATACCATTTACACTACGCATGATATTCGGATAGTCTACGTAGTACTGATGTTGGGCTTTATAGAACGGAACGACCCCAAAGAAGTCTTTAAAGTCTTTAGGTGATACAATCATCGAAATACCCTCAATTAGAGCTGGTAAGCTATCCTCGTCAATAGTATAACTATAGTTGTCTTGTAAATCTTGCCATACAGCAACCAAACGGTCAGCGAGTGCCATCGTTTCATCAGTACCCGCTTTAATACTAAATACTTTCATAGCTTTTTTACATTGCAGTTCTAACTTGTGTAAATCTGTGTCTTCGGTGTCATAACATTTTAATGTCGTGCCTATGAATGACGCTATTGCATAGGCTCGTTGTGCGTTTTTAGGTATTTTCATTTAGTTATCCCCATCTTTCCAAATATCAATCTCATTCTCTAATATCATTCCCATCTCTTTTGAAGTTAAATCGAAGTCTTTACATACAAAAGCCATTGCTGTAAAAAATATATCTTCTTGCATCAATATCTCTGAATGGTAAAACTCTGTGTCAACAGTATAACTTACAGTCAGGTGTTGTTTCTCTCTTGCTTTCATAAGCTCTTTCATACTAGGCATTGGTTTTAATCCACCTTCGCACTTTCTTTATATCCAACTTCTTTTTTGTACTGTTATGTGACTTCTTTTTCTTTACATTCTTATTATTGTGTCCACCACAACAACAAGCTTTTTCAGAATGTTCATTGTATTCGTTCATTTTCTTCCTCCTTCTACCACCGCGTTTTCTATTTCAGTAGCCAATAAACTATACATTTCAGCCAATGAGAATACAGTCTGACTACACTCTCCCGACAACCCACTTGTTCTTTTCATTATTTGTTCCATCAATGCTTTGTTATGTATCAATTTTCCATATACTTCCATATCAATTTTTATTAACATTTTAATTTCCTTTCACTCATAATGTAACTCTCCAAATTCTTCTTCTGTTCCGGCCACTTCCCAAAAAGTCTTAGCGCCCATATAGCTATACCCATACATATCAATATACTCAATATGGTCATCACGGTTTTCTAAACTATTAGCGTAGTTGACTATTGTTCTGATATTCTTTGCTGTATTCTCAGGTAACTCAGCCCTATCAACAATAACTTCCACAGCGCCATAGATAACTTCGCTTGTTTGTAAGTCATAACCAACTAATAACGCTACGTAAGCAAACATCACATCACTTTCATTATGCACACCCCGTTATTGAAGTAAGCCCCGTTGACATACTCAGTTTATTACCTGAGTAATTACGTACTAAAAACATAGGGTTAATATACCCTTTTGGGTTCTTAGGTACTTCAATAAAAATCTTTTCTTTGTATATATCACCACGTTGTTTTAATAGCATGTGCGCTTTTTCAAGCTCTACTATATTTCTAGCGACCTCTTTTCTCTTTTCCATATCTTTAGAACAACGGCACTCGTCTGAGCAATATCTTTCTGCCGCGGGTATATGAAGTCCAAGCTTTTCACCACAAGCTCTACACGGTTTACGGTTTCTACCTCTCGCTCTGTTCTGAAAAGCTTGTTGCGATACCCTCTGTCTCTTCTTTGCACAAGGCTCACACACCACAGAAGCTCTATCATATTTGTCCCCGCAATCTTCACATGTTTTCATAATATTACCTCCGTATAATATTCTTCATTCATACCGTTCTTTATTAAATTACCCTTATCTATTTCATCAGAGTAAACAACCATTGACTGCTCACCGTTTATAAGCATACCCAATGTTTTCATAGTCTTAGGAAAAACCAACTTACCCGTTAACATACATTTCATTCTGAAACAACGTACTGCCTGCTCATCAACAATCTCAAATTTTCGTTGAACAGCTCGGTTATAAATCTTTGTTGGTATATATACTTTCATTCTAAACTCCTTAATAAGTCTGCTTGTGTAATATCTTTACGGGCAATGGCTCGCATTAACCGCTCCTCTACTTCCCCAACCGCAATGTGTATTGTTCTAACAATATTCTTCTGCCCTTGCCTATGTAAACGCTTGTTCAACTGCTGATACTCTTCAAGTGACCAAGTGAAGGAGAACCATACTAATATATTCCCGCCATGTTGTAAATTTAACCCATGTCCAGCACTCTTTGGGTGTACTAACAACATTTTAATCTCACCCTTATTCCACGCTTCAATCGCCTCACCGCCTTTGTCCATGACAACTGCATCAGGGTAACGTTCAACCAGACGAGCTAACTCATGTTTATAATTGTACGCAATAAGCAAGTTCTCCTCAGGATTAGCTTCTATAATTTCATCTAAGGTATCGAACTTCAAATCGTGAAAGTGATGAACCTTTTTATCTTCGTCATATACAGCACCGGATGAGAATTGCAAGAGCTTATTTGTTAAAACAGCTGCACTTACAGCCGTTAACTCATCCTTACCAACAGATAACAACGCGTCCTTCTCAAATTTATTATACTGTTTAAGAAGAGTACCTGTCAATTTGTTCGTTAAAACAGACGGTACATTCTCAGGTAATTCTAAATAGTCCTTACTGTCCATTGACAATACCAAGTCTTGTATTTTGTTTTGTATTGTATGCATTGCTCCACTTTTTAAGGTATATGTGTAGCCCATGAAGTCTGAATTGAAGTATGAGTTACGAAACATTGTGAGTGTAAAACCAAGTCTAGCCCCCATATCCAATAGATAAAACTGTGACCATAAATCTAGGTAACCGTTTGAAGCTGGAGTTCCCGTAAGTAAAACACATCTATCAACGTATTTCATAACTTTCTTTAACGCTCTAAATCGTTTTGATGTCCCACTCTTAAAAGATGAGGACTCATCAATAACAATCATCTTGAATGGCCACTTAGATTTATAATGTTCGACCAACCAAGGAATATTCTCTCTGTTAATAACTGTAACTACCGCGTTCTTATCCAAAGCTTCGACTCTGTTTTTAAGATTGCCAGTACAGATAGAAAAACCAAGGTGTGCTGTATGTTCCCACTCCCTTGCTTCCTTGTGCCAAACTGTATTAGCAACTCTAAGTGGTGCAATAACAAGAAACCTCTCAATTTCAAAATCATCATACATATCAGCCATAGCTGTAAGCGAGGAAATAGTTTTACCGAGGTCAAAGTCCCATATCTAAAAATAATGCGGCTCCATGTTTATCTTTTATGAACTGTACAGCTCTATTTTGATAACCATGTAAATCACTTCTCTTTAGAATGGGACGACCTCCTTGTATTAAATTTTTATTTGCCATATTTAGTAACCCCATTACTGTGATTTTTATGGAAGCCATATTTTAGTTCAGCTTCTTTTCTAACTTTTACGGCTTCTTCAAAATCATCGTAGAAACCTAAATGTATGTTTTTTCCATTTACTTTTATTTGTGATTGCCATTTATTTCTAGGGTTATATCGTGATACACCTATAACACCTGATGTATTCTTTTTTGACCGCGATTGATTTCGTCTATTTCCTTGCCTAGTAACAATTCGTAGATTTTGTATTCTGTTGTCATCACGTATATGATTTATATGGTCTATCTCATAAGCGTCCTCTATTGCCCCATGAAACATATTCCAAATAAGGCGGTGTACCATGTACAATGTACCTTCAACTTGAACTTGGAAGTAACCAGTATGATGCCTACTTCCAGCAATACCACCTTTTAATGCCCTTGAGTTTCGAGTTATTTTATTTCTTAAACTACCATTGTCATAGTAGAATAAACTATCAAAATCCATATCATCCTCCTTATGTTTTACCATAGTATATCTGAACTTCCTTTAGGTAAGTCAAGGAATAAGGCTGAACCGTGGTGGTCTTTTACAAACTGTACTGCTCTATCTTGATACCCGTGAAGGTCGCTTCTCTTTAACATCTTATTTTACCTTCTCGTATATAGTATGAGGATACTGCTCATGTGTATCCTCAGAAAAATCACAACTTGTGCAGTTATAGGTATATATTGGTGGGTACGTTGGTTTAATGATATTTGAACGCTCCATCGGCTCACCACATACGTCACAATATGGCTCTACATAATATACTTTTACCTCTGATTTACTTGTTAACATTGTGAACCTATATAACTACCTAGTACCATCAATGATGTGAAATCTATGAATAATAATCCAAAATATAACTCACCAGCTGTGAATTTTGTCCATGCTTCTAAGCACATCCCAATCAATGTCAACATTTTACTTACCCGTCATGTACTTGATTTGGTGTTTACAATCATCTAAACCATTGTGTTTAGTCCCAACAAATGTATAGCTTCTAGTATCAATGTTGTACACATCAACAAAAGTACGAACACATCTATCATTCCAAAAAGGAATTGTAAAAGGTATGCCAAGTCTTTTGTATAGGTTACGCACAATTACATTGTCAAATGTTGCACCGTTACCCCATAAGGTATATACACCTTTACCTATCCACATGTTAAATTTATTTAGTACGTCCGTTGATGGCTCAGTTGTTAGTCCTAACAGTTGCTCTTGAGCCTCTTTAGATTGACTTAACCACCATAAAACAGTATCTGCATCCATTATAGCATCGCCTTGGTCTTTCAGGTTTAACCCCATTTCAAATGTATCACCCGTATCACCCGTTGTAAGGTCAAACTTAATTGCACTAATTGAAATTATCAATGCGTTGCTGTCTACGCTAAGTGTTTCTATATCCATCATTATGTCTGTCATTTTATTTTCCTTCGGATAGCATTAATAATGCTTTTCTGTATCTCTTTTGCATACTTGGGTTTGAGGTTGGATAGTTATGACATATGTCAGCTATCTTAACTTCATGCTCATTGTTTTCAATCACTCTATGAATATAATCAAAGTAACGTTCATCTTTGTTTCTAGTTAATACTGCCACTCGGTTCTCTATGTCTTTACCAAATATAAGTCCCACATCGTTTAGTGTGGTTGGTGTATCTTCCACCACATCATGCAAGTACGCTACCTTTTTATTGTCTAGTCCAACAACCATATCTGCAACAGCGAATGGGTGTGTCCAATAAGGTGTGCCATCATCTCTATGTTGACCATAATGTGACACCTTACACATCTGCATCGCACTTCTTAAATCGCCCATTAGTTATCTTCCTCCCACAGTTCAATTGTCTTTGTGTATCTCCAATGTTTTATATCAGCATTACTATCT
>TARA_R110000772_G_scaffold49123_3_pt1 | contig 10618 bp, 10 predicted proteins | sample TARA_R110000772 | Tara Oceans TARA_R110000772 (sample SAMEA4397948) | marine metagenome | biome: Polar Biome; feature: [SRF] surface water layer (ENVO:00010504); material: water (ENVO:00002006), including particulate matter (ENVO:01000060) such as... | depth 5 m | reverse complement strand
GGGACGGTGCGGCGGCCGCCGCACCGACCGAAGAATCGGTGCTGGAGGCGACGGAAGACACGGGCGGCGCGGGGTCGGACGCCTATCCCCTGTGGGTGTCGGTCACGGCGCTGATGACGGTCGGCGCCCTGGTGCCGCTGACTGTCGTCTATGGGCGCGAGATCGCCCCCTGGATTATCCCCGGCCTGATGGTGGCCTTGTTGGGCTTCGGCGCGGCCAAGCGGGTTGCGGTCTACGAATGCTTCGTCGAGGGGGCCAAGGACGGTTTCAACGTGGCGCTGCGCATCATTCCCTATCTCGTGGCGATCCTGACCGCCGTCGCCATGTTCCGCGCCTCGGGTGCCATGGACGCGGTCGTGGGGCCGCTCGGCACCGTGACCGGCCTGATCGGTCTGCCGGCGGAAGCCCTGCCCATGGCGCTGCTGCGCCCGCTGTCGGGCTCGGGCGCCTACGGCGTGCTGGCCTCGATCATCCAGGACCCGGCTCATGGCCCGGACAGCCTGGTGGGATATCTGGTGTCGACCTTCCAGGGGTCGACGGAAACCACCTTCTACGTCCTTGCCGTCTATTTCGGCGCGGTCGGCATCCGCCGCATCCGCCATGCCCTGTTCGCGGCCTTGCTGGCGGACGTGGCGGGCATCGGCGCCGCCGTGTTTATCGTCAATCAGCTCTACGGCTAACGGAATACGCCGAACCCAACGAAGGGCCCCGACCATGCCTCTCATGACCGCCGTTCAAGGTTCCAGCGCGCCCGGCCGCGCGATTTTGGCGATGATCGGGGGCGGCCTGCTGGTCACCGGCAACGACGCGGCCATGAAGTGGCTGGTGTCGGGATATCCCGTGGGCCAGCTTCTGTTCATCCGCGGCATGTTCGCCTTCGTCGCCATCGCCTTTTTCGTGCGGTTCTACGGCGGGCTTTCCAGCCTGCGGATCAGCAATCCCCGGTTCCACGTGATGCGCGGCCTGTTGGTCGTGTTCGGCACCGTCTGTTTCATCACCGGCCTGGGCCATCTGACCCTCGCCGACGCGATCGCGGTGGTCTATGCCGGGCCGATGTTCGTTACGGCCCTGGCGCCGCTTCTGATCGGCGAGGTCGTGGGCTGGCGGCGCTGGCTGGCGGTCATGGGCGGGTTCATCGGCGTGATGATCATCATCCGGCCGGGGACAGAGGCCATGCAATGGGCCGTGATCTTTCCTCTGGCGGCGGCCTTGGCGGGGGCGTTGCGCGACCTGATTACCCGCAGCGCCGCGGCGACGGAACATTCCAATGCGCTGCTGGCAACCAGCACGGCGGCGGCCACGGCCGCGGGCCTGTGCACCTTGCCGTTCGGCTGGATGCCGGTCCCCTTCGAGGATCTGGCGCTGATGGCCTTATCGGGCTTGCTGCTGGGCTCCGCGCATTTCCTGATGATCGAAAGCTTCCGCTATGGCGAGGCCGGACTGGTCGTGCCCTTCAAATACCTGAACATGGTGTTCGCCGTGACGTTGGGGTTTGTTCTATGGGGTGATCTTCCCGACGCCTGGACCTGGACGGGGTCGGGTGTGCTGATCGCCAGCGGGCTTTACATCCTGCACCGCGAACGTATCCGCCACCGGATCCCGACGTTGCCGTCGGATGCGCATGGCGCGGGGCCGGCCGGACGGCGGTCCGACTAGGTCGTGAACTCATAAATGGCGATTGACTGTGATCGGCAAGGAGCCCGTTTCGTTAGGAAAGGGGCCGAAAGCGGGGTTACACCCCGGTGAGGCCGCTTGACGCGGCGAAACGGGCTCCTTGCCGACCCCTTTGGGGCAGGGCTCTTTTTGCCGCTGAACTGTGTTGTGTCGTCGGTCACGATGCTTCGGCATCGCTCCCTCCTAACGCCTTGTCAGCGAACAAAAATAGCCATGTCACAGCAAACGCCATTTATGAGTTCACGACCTAGGATCCTGATTACTTCGCGGGTGCCGTGGGGGCGACCTCGACCGGCGATCCCGCGGGCAGGCCGCCGGAGAAGGTCGGCGCCACCGGCTTGGTGACGTCCGCCGGCAGGGCCTGCTTCAAGGCGTCGCGGGCGACGATCGCTTTTTGGTCACCGTTTTCGGCGGCGGCGCTGATCCACTTGTAGGCCAAGCGGTCATCCTTGGGCACGCCCTGGCCGTTATAATAGAGGATACCCAGGTTGTACTGGGCGGCGGCGTTGTTTTTTTCCGCCGAACGGCCGAACCATTCCGCCGCCTTGGCGTAGTCCTTGGCGACACCGGTGCCGTTGTAGTGCATGACGCCAATGGAATACTGCGCCCCCGGATGGCCGCCGATGGCGGCCTGGGCGAACAGCTTGGCGGCCTCGGCCTTCTGGTCCTGGGTCTTGGCGTCGGCGAACAGGGACAGGGCGCGCTTGTAGGTCAGATCGGCGGTGGCCTCGCGTTCCTCGACCGATGCCGGTGGGGCCTCGACCGGTGCGGCGGGCTCGGGCACGGCGGCGATCTCCGCGGCCGGGGGGGCCGGTTCCGGTTTGGCTTCCTCGGCGGGCGGATTGCTAAGCGCCAGGGGCTTGTCCGTCGCGGCGGGCGGCGGCGGTGCGGGCGGCTCCATGGGTTTTTCGGGCTGAGGTGCCTCGGCCACGGGCTTTTCCTCGGCCGGCGGTGCCATCGACGGCTCCTGGGACGCCGCCTCGGCGGGCTTGTCCGCCACCGCGGGGACGTCCGACGGGGGAGCCGCCTGTTCGCCGCTCTCGCGCTGAAGGTCCGGCGGCAGCTTGTCTTCGGCCATCTTGGCCTCGCCGGCCGGTTCGGTCGGATCGTCGGCCCGGCCCATGGGCTCCATCTGAGTGACGTGGCGGACCGGCGGCAGGTTCTGCGTATATTGGGAGGTCAGGTCCAGATCGAAGCGGTCGCGCAGGTCCCACCAGATCGACCGCGCGGTAAAGGCCAGGTCGTCGCCGCTGAAATCGGCCTTGTCCTTGATGGCGCCCTTCAGTTCCATGACCTTGGCGACCTGCGCGTCCGATACCCCGGCCGCGCGCAACTGCGCGGTGAAGGCGTCATCCTCGTAGAACACGGCAAGCGCGACCCCCGCGCCGGCCGCGACGATCAACAGCAGAATGAAACCTGTAAACAGTTGCCCTAAGGGGCCTCTGCGCTTCGCCATGCGGCGAGCCCTCCTTCGCCGAAGCACCTAATCAATTTAATCTAATGTGTTTTTCCGCCTCGTGGAACCCGCCAATAGACATAGTCTGATCATACCACATGGGGGGTGCGCAACGGCTGGACTTGCACATCAGGGATTTCCTTTCTCCCGTGCTTCGGCCTGGGCCCGCAGGCCCGACAGGGTGGCGGTCGGGGTGATCGCCTCCGGATCGGTGCGCAGCTCGATCAACGCGGGAGAATCGGCGGCCTTGGCGCGGGCAAAGGCGTCGGCGAACTGGGCCGTTTCCGTGACTACCTCGCCGGTGGCACCGTAGGCCTTGGCCAGGGCCGCGAAATCCGGATTGACCAGCTGCGTGCCCGACACGCGGCTGGGATATTCCCGCTCCTGATGCATGCGGATGGTGCCGTACATGCCGTTGTTGACGACGATGAAGATGACGTTGGCGCCGTATTGCTTGGCCGTCGCCATTTCTTGGCCGGTCATCAGGAAGCATCCGTCGCCGGCGAAGCAGACGACATCGCGTTCCGGATGGCGCAGCTTGGCCGCGACCGCCGCCGGCACGCCGTAGCCCATGGACCCGGAGGTCGGGGCCAGTTGCGTCGCATATCCCCGGTAACGGTAGAAGCGATGGACCCAGGCCGTGTAGTTGCCGGCGCCGTTGCAGATCATGGCATCGGCGGGCAACTCGTCGCGCAGCCAGGAAATGATCCGGCCCATCTGCACGTCGCCGGGGGTTTCCGGCGGCTCGGTCCAGGCCAGGTATTCGTCGTGCGCGGTACCGGCCCAGTTGTCCCAGCGTCCGGTGACCGGCGCCATGGCCTTGGCGGCGGCGGCGAAGCCGGGCATGCCCGAATTCATGGCCAGTTCGGCGCGGTAGACGCGACCCAGTTCCTCGGCCCCCGGGTGGATATGGACCAGGCGCTGCTTGGGCACCGGGATGTCGAGCAGGCTGTAGCCGCCCGTCGTCATTTCGCCCAGGCGCGGACCCACGGCCAGGATCAAATCGGAGGTCTTGACCCGTTCCGCTAGCTTGGGGTTGATGCCGATGCCGACATCGCCGGCATAGAGCGGATGGTCGTTGGGCAAAAGGTCCTGGCGGCGGAACGACACGCTGGTGGGCAAGTTGTTGGCTTCGGCGAAGGCCCGGATGTCCTCTGCCGCCTGTTCGGTCCAACTGCCGCCGCCCAAAATCATCAGCGGCCGTTCGGCGGTTTCCATCATGGCGCGCAGTTGGGCCATGGCGTCCGGCCCCGGATGGGCCTGCACGACATGGGCTGGGCCGGGGATGGCGACCTGTTTCAGGACTTCCTCGGTCAACATGTCTTCGGGCAGGGCCAGAACGACCGGGCCGGGGCGGCCCGACATGGCGGTGTGGAAGGCGTGGCTGACGTATTCGGGCACGCGGGCCGGATCCTCGATCTGGGCGACCCATTTGGCCATCTCGCCGAACATGCGGCGATAGTCGATTTCCTGGAATGCTTCGCGCTCGACCTGATGGCGGGCGACCTGGCCGATGAACAGGATCATCGGTGTCGAATCTTGGAACGCGATGTGGACTCCGGCGGACGCGTTGGTCGCCCCCGGGCCGCGGGTCACGAAACAGATGCCGGGCTTGCCGGTCATCTTGCCGTCGGCGTCGGCCATGATGGCAGCACCACCTTCCTGGCGGCAGATCACCAGATCGATGCCCGGCGCGTCGACCATGGCGTCGAGTACGGCGAGATAGCTTTCCCCCGGCACGCAGAAGGCGCGGTCGACCCCGTTGGCGACCAGCGTTTCGACCAGGAGCCGCGCCCCCGTTTGACCCTGTGGCATGATGATGTTCCTCTTGTCGGCGATGGTCTTTTGCTTAGTCCGCCGGCCCGGCGGCCCCCTGTCTTAGCGAAAGATCGGGGCCGGGGGAAGCCGGGTCGATGTCGCAGGCGGTCTCGCCGGAACAGCAGGGATCAACGTTTTGCCCGCAGGTCCGGCACTGCACATGGCCGTGCACGGACACGGGCTCGGACGGCTGATGGCACAGCGGGCAGCGCCAGGGGGCGGACGAGGGAGACATGGCGGGCTCCGGCAGTCTGGGACGAAAATTGTGTACAATCGTCGCCCCAAGCGGTGACAGAGGCCAGTCCGGAATTTAAGATGCCCGCATGCGGGGGGCTTCGGCCCGCCTGTCTCGCGCCGGCCGGGCGCGGAAATCATACGAATCGATCAGGGAGGCACGCAAGACATGAGCGGCAAGGACATCACCATTCAGGCCAAGGACGGCGGCAGCTTCACGGGCTATCTCGCCCTGCCGAAAGGCGGCACGGGCCCCGGCGTCGTGGTTATCCAGGAAATCTTCGGCGTCAACGCGGTGATGCGCGAAATCACCGACGGCATGGCGGCGGCGGGCTATGTGGCGCTGTGCCCCGATCTGTTCTGGCGGCAGGAGCCGGGCATCCAGATCACCGACCAGACCGAGGCCGAATGGGCCCGGGCGTTCGAGCTGTTCAACGGCTTCGACTTGGACAAGGGCGTCGACGATCTGGACGCGACGATCGAGATGCTGCGCGGGACGGACAGCTGCACCGGCAAGGTCGGCACCATGGGCTTCTGCCTGGGCGGCAGGCTTGCCTTCCTGACCGCGACGCGGACCGGCGCCGACGCCGCCGTCAGTTACTACGGCGTGATGCTGACCGACCACACGGGCGAAACGCTGAAGGCACCCTGCATGCTACACATCGCGACCGAGGACGAATTCGTGCCCAAGGAGCAGCAGGCCGCCGTCCATGCCGCCCTTGACGGCAACGCCAAGGCGATGCTGCACGACTATGAAGGCCAGAACCATGCCTTCGCGCGGGTCGGCGGCAAGCATTACGACAAGGCCTCAGCCGATCTAGCGCGCCAAAGGACGCTGGATTTCTTCAAAAAGCACTTGGGGTAAGAGTTTGATTCCTGGTCCAATTTTGGAGCGGGGGACTCTTTTTTTATTAGAAATTCCAGGACTAAGTGACTCTCGTCACAGCATTATTGATCGGCCCTCCCTATAAAGGAGGCTGATGAGATTCACTCTTAACCTGATCCACACCGGGCCTCGCCCGGTGTTTTTTTGCCCGCCGCCAAAGCGCCGTCGTGATTTAATGGCTCCGTCTCGACGGAGGGGCATGCCATGAAAAATCTCATCATCGCCTTCGGGCTTGTCGTCCTGGGCGGCGTTCTTGGCGCGGCCATTGCTGCGCCGCGCGGACCGCTTTGGACCTATCACAACGGCAATACCCTGCAGGGGCAAACCGCCGAATACCGCCAGGGCTTCATGATCGGTGTCGTCGACGGCTATTTGCAGGGCCAGCGCGCCCGGGCGGAAACGGGCGACGATGGCCTGTGGCTGGAACGCTGCCTGACCGCCGGCTGGACCCTGAAGCGCGCCGACCGCGAACTGGCCCAGCGGTTCGAGGCCTCCGTGCCGCTCTACCCCAATTCCGCCGCCGCCATCGTGTTGGATAACCTGAGGGATGCCTGCGGCGCCAAGTAGCCGTTAAAACCGGACTTCCGCAGGGGCCCGCGCGGGCGTAGACTGTCATCATTCGTTAAGCATAAAAATCAAGAGGCAATACATGCGCCCGCCGTCTCCCACGGTTTTCGAGACAGAGCCGGACTTCACGCCGACGATCCACATTCGGCCGCGGGTCGACAGGGTGGATCCGCGGTTGAGCGCGCATATCCATCACCTGGTTAAAACCTATCCGCAGGATTCGGTGCGGGTGATCCGCGAATGGATGGCCGAAGGCCCCGCCCGGCATCTGCGTCATTGAACGTTTGCCCGCGGGCGAAAACCTTTTACAAATCCCTCCAAGTCACCCTGACCACCCGCCCGACCAGGAGCCCACCCACTTGCCCGACATCGACTTGAAAGACGCCGCCAGCTTCGATTGGTGGACCGACGTCTCGATCCGCTTTTCCGACCAGGACCCCAACCTTCACGTTAACAACACGGCCTTCGCCCAGTACGCGGAGGCCGGCCGGGTCGACTATCTGATGGCCATTCGGCGGCATCTGGGGATCGAGCCGCGCTCGGCCCTGGCCAGCGTGCAGATCAGCTATGTCAACCAGCTGCATTATCCGGGCGACGTGCGGGTCGGCACGCGGCTGCTGCGTCTCGGCAACAAGTCCTACACCCTGGGCCAGGGGCTGTTCGCCGGGGACACGGTGGTCGCCACCTCGGAAGCGGTTCTGGTGTTTTTCGACTACGCCAAGAACGCCAGCCGCGAAGTGCCCGCCGACCTGCGCCGGGCGTTCGAAAGCGGCGCGCGTTTGGTGCCGGATAGTCCCGCCCGCCGTTGACGCCTCCCGGCGGCGTGGTGCAGGCTTCGGCCGACAGTCAACAACCGACCGGGAAACGCCCATGTTCTGGAACATCGATGAGACCGCGGACCACGGTCTGCCCCGCAATCCGTGGAAGGCCTGCGTCGTGCCGCGCCCGATCGGCTGGATCACCACGATCTCCGACGACGGCGAGGTCAACCTGGCCCCCTACAGCTATTTCAACGCCTGCGGCGAGAACCCGCCCATGGTCATGTTTTCCGGCGGCCCCCGGCCCGAGGGTCCCAAGAAGGACACCGTGGCGAACTGCGAGACCCAGGGCGAATTCGTGTGCAACATGTCGACCTGGGCGCTGCGCGACGCCATGAACCAGTCGAGCGCCGCCCTGCCGGCGGGCGAGGACGAAACCCGGTTCGCGGGGCTTGAGACGGAACCATCGACCCTGGTCAAGCCGCCCCGCATCAAGGCCGCGCCCATTCATATCGAATGCGTCTATCACCAGACCGTGGTCATGCCCCACAACGTCCGCGAGGAGGGCAACCGCGTGGTGTTCGGCCGCGTCGTCGGCCTCCACATCAAGGACGAGGTGTTGACCGACGGCTTCGTCGATATGGCCAAGGTGCAGCCCATCGCGCGTCTGGGCTACATGGACTACGCCCGCGTCGATACGGTGTTCAGCATGGACCGACCGGTCGTGAAGGCCGCCGAATAGCCCGGAAATTTATCTGGTAGGGGCACCGCTCAGCCGGTGCGTTTCAAGCGCATCAGTTCGTGGACGGACACTTGCGGGAAAATCCCCGGCGTGCCTTCGCGGTACAGCATCATCACGCCGTTGCGGATGTCGGGGAAGCCGTCACGGGTGTCGTCGTAATGGCGGATTTCCAGCGACACGGTTTTCTGCGTCACCTTGTCGACGGCGCGCCAGATCATGGTCGGGTTGTCGCGGCGCGCCTGCCCGAAGGGCGCGATGGAGCGGGTCACGGTCGCGGTCGGCGGCCCGAAGCGGCGGACCAGCCAGTCGGCGATTTCGCCGAAGCCGTCGGCATTGAACACGGTATGGATGCGGGTCGGCGCCCCGTCGTCGAAGCGCACGACCGATCCCGTGCCCGTGTACAGGATCGTCGAGACTAGGAACTTGGGTTCCAGGAACGCGGGCCATTGCAGTTCCTTGATGCAGAACTGGGTGCGGCCGCCGGTCTTTTCGATGCATTCCGGGGCCCGGCCTTCGCCGCCGCGCGCGTTTTCGGGGACGAAGGTGTTGTACAGGCTGGTGCCGGCGCCGACCGACAGCGTGATCCCGTCAAGCGCCCGGCCCTGGTTGACGAGCGCCGCTTGCGGGGACGAACCTTCGGCCAGGGCGGCGGTGGCGGGCGGGTCGATGACGGCGCCGTCGGCCATCTGGACCTTGGTCACCGGCCAAGCGCTGGCGGCGTTGGCACCCGAGGGCAGCGGCCCCAACTGGGCGGCATCCTGCGCGGCCTTGTCGAACCCGGCGCGGAAGCTGGCGGGCGTGACATAGGCGCTGGCCAAGTCCTGCACGGGCGGGGCCTGGCCGGGCAGCACCACCGGCAGGGTCCAGGCGGCGGGCAGCACCGGGCGGCCTTCGACATCCAGGCGAACCTCCGACCCCGGCGGCAGGGCGGCCAGGATTTCCTGAGGCGTCGCCACCGGCGGTTCGGCGTCGAGGGGGCTGGTGGATGGTTTGTCACTGTCGAGCAGGCTGGACAAGTCGCCGAGCGCCTGGGACAGAGGATCGCCGGCCTCCGCCGTTTTTTGATCACCCTCAGGCGGGGCGCCGATGCCCAGTTCGGCGGCCAGGGGGTCGCCCACAGGCGGGCTGCCCGCGCCGCCCAGGCCAAGCTCGGCGGCCAAGGGGTCGGCGGCGGCCTTGTTGTCCAGGCCCAATTCGGCGGCAAGCGGATCGTTCTTGGGGGCCGGTGCGCCGAATTCCTTTTCCAGGGCATCCAGCGACCCGCCGGGTTTCGTCGCGGGCGTGGCCGGGCGCAGGGTTTCGCGGATCGGCGGCGCGTCGGGCATGTTGGCGGCAAGTTTCTGATCCGGGGTCTTCGCCTTACCGTCCCGCAGGTTGGCCAACTGCGGTACTTTGGGCGTCGGCTCCGGTGGCGTGCCGCGTTCCGGCGGCGGCGCCTTCAGGGAACGATGGGCGGCGCGGATGTCCGGCTCATCCGGCGACACGTCGCGGAACCAGGGATCGCGGGCGAAATTCTTGCGGCCCTTGGGGTCGGGCGGCGGCAGGGGGATTTTCAGGCGCCTGGACAGGTTGGTGCCCGGCGGCGGGCCTTCGACGGCGGAGGTGTCGGTCTTGAGGTTCTTTTTCTCGACCGCGCTCAGGGCGGCCTCTGCCGCGTCGGCTTCGGCGGCCTTGCGTTTCGCCCGGTCGCGCAGATGGCTGAGCGCCTCGTCCTTGCTGTCGGAAAGCGATTCCTCGGCGTCGCGGGCGATCGGCTTGGCAAGCAGGGAATCGAGCCAGGCCAGCCGATCCTTGGGCGCCATGGCCATAAGGTCGACCTTGGCGGGGGCTTTCGCCATGGGGAGTGCCGCAGCCTTTTTGTCATCGGTTGGTCCATCAAGCATGGACAGCAGCGGGTCCAGGCCGCCCGCGGGCAGGGGCTCCGTGCCGCCATCGGGTTGGGCCAGGGCCTGGCCCAGGGGATCGCCGGGGGCGGGGCTGCCGGCCAGGGCGCGCGGCAGGTCCGCTTCCGGCAGTTCGGGGCTGGAGGCTTCCAAGGCCGGGTTGTTCTGGGCTGCGAGGTTGTCCAGGTCCGGCAGGGCGTCGGTTGGGCCTTCCGGGGCGGCGGGGCCTTCGGCGGTTTCCGCCGGGGGCGATGTCAGGGCCGCGGGCGGTGTTTCCGCTTGCGCCGTGTCCGTCGGCGAGGACGGCGGCTTCGTGTCGCCGCCGAAACCCAACAGGTTGCCGAGCCAGCCCTTGGCGCGGGCCAGCATGCCGGGCTTGGGCGCCTCGGCATCCTTGCCGGGAGCGGTCGGCTCGGCGGGCTCAAGGGCCAGAGGCGGGGCGTCTTTGTCCGCGGCTTCGGCCGGGATCGGGGTCAGGATCGGGGTGGTCTCGTCATGGGGCGGAACCTTCGGCGCATCGCGTAGATCGGCGACGTCGGCCGCTGGCGGCACGGCGGCGGGGATTTCAGGTGCGGCCTCGGCGACGGGTTCGGGCAGGGT
>TARA_R110000772_G_scaffold95470_2_pt1 | contig 10623 bp, 13 predicted proteins | sample TARA_R110000772 | Tara Oceans TARA_R110000772 (sample SAMEA4397948) | marine metagenome | biome: Polar Biome; feature: [SRF] surface water layer (ENVO:00010504); material: water (ENVO:00002006), including particulate matter (ENVO:01000060) such as... | depth 5 m | reverse complement strand
TCGGGGGAGGGCACGGAAGTGGCGGACACGGCGGAGGACATGGACGGGGCCATTAAGGCAGTTTCCTCAATTCGCCATCCGCCAGATTCAAATCAATCACACCGGCTGCTTCACCAGCAGTCCCCAAAGAAAAACAAGTCGGCCTCCGCAATTTGCCGGGGAGACTGTTAACGAAGATACTGCTGGCATGGTACCGCATCGACGGGACAAGCGGCCAGCTATTTAAGATTCCGGGCATTTGCCCGATCACGGCGGGTGCAGCACTTACCGATGGCGGGTGCAAGAATGATAGAGGATTAGCTCGGTATTGATGACAAACCGGTTATGCCCGTCGGCAACAATCATAAATCACTGCGCTTCCTGCACGACGAGTTGATTGAAAAGCTGACATACGAATTTCATAAGAGGCAGGAGCCACTTGGCTCGGCACTAACAAGCCGAAAACTTGAAGGAAACTTCCCGGTGCACGTCGCTGCACAAAAAACTCTCGTGTATAGCAGATCGTCCACTTGTGGTCCTCAGACTAGATGGAGCCCAAGGTTAGCTGGCGAGATCGCACCTTTTCAGGAAGCTTGTTCATCATCTCGGCTGCGAGGGTTAAGAGGCGTGGCAGCGCTTTGATTGGTAATACCAAGTCTCATTGATTAGAACCCATGTGCCCATGGACGGAGACCGATGGACATGATTTTCCAGGGTTGATCGACGAGTTTGTTCCAGGCGAAGCAGCAGTGATCGACGATATCGTCGTAGGATTTGAAGATGCGATTGGAGAGCCAGTTGTCGCGCATGAACTGCCAGACGTTTTCGACCGGGTTTAGCTCGGGGCATCTGGGCGGCAGCGGCATGAGGGTGATGTTGGCGGGCACGACCAGTTCGGCCGAGCCATGCCACCCTGCCTGATCGAGTATCAGAACAGCATGCGCACCCGGTGCGACGTGGAAGGCGATCTCCTCGAGATGCAGGCTCATCGCTTCGCTGTTGCAGCGGGGCAAGACGATGCCAGCCCCCTTGCCCTCGGCGGGGCAGATCGCACCGAAGATCCAGGCCGAAGCTCTGCGCTGATCTTTGGGCGCTGAGGGCCGAGTGCCCCGTTTGGCCCAACGGCGGGTGAGCTTGGTCTGCTGACCGATCCGTGCCTCATCCTGCCGCCACAACTCTATCGGTGTCCCTGGGGAGAGGTTTTTGCGGATTTGCGCCAGACGGGTGGGGAAGTCTTTTTAAAAGCGGCAATATCCTCAGGGCGCTGCCCCTGATGGCGTGGCCTTGCCGACAGCTTGCGATAGCCCAGCGCCCGCATCTCGCGGCTCAATGTCTGCTTGGTGATCGACAGGCCGAACTCATCCCGTATCCACTGCGCCAGATCGATCAGTCGCCAACGAACGACGCCGTGCGATGCCGGTATCGGCCCGGCCTCCACGATCTCGGCTAGTGCCCGGCGCTGTTCGTCATTCAGGATCGGAACCTTGCCAGGTGCTTTGCGGGAGATCAGCCCATCAGGCCCTTCGGCGTTGAAGCGCAGAACCCAATCACGCACAATCTGCAAGGTAACGCCGCCGACCCTAGCCGCATCGCTCCGGCTGCCGCCATCAACGATCGCCGCCAAAGACAGCAAACGCCGAACCTGATCTGCATCACTGCATCGTCGCGCCAGACGGCGCAAATCCGGCCCGGTATAGTCCTCTCGCATCCCTATCGCTCCAGCCATCGCAAACCTCCTTTAGCTTGCGACACTGAATCAGAAAATCAGCAAAATGGGAATCCCCTCAGCGAGTCAGAATCAATGAGACTTGGTATAAGTCCAATGCTTGCTGTCACTTCCTGCTATTCCACCAAATGACGATAGAGATGCCACGTCGCATGCCCAATCACAGGTATGACAACCGGGAGACCGACAAACAGAGGAATTGAGCCTAGTGCCAACGCCAGGGCGACGATTATCCCCCAAATGCTTATTGGCACCGGGTTTAATCGTACTACGCGCAGCGAGGTCAGGACCGCGTTAGCGGCGCTGATGTTGCGATCAAGAAGTATCGGAAACGAAACCACTGAAACGGCGAGGACGACAGCTGCGAAGAGAAAACCGCTGGTGGCGCCTGCGATAAGAAGCGTCTGGCCTTTTGATGTCATAAACAGCGTATAGAAAAAGCGAGGGAGTGAGACCGCCGGATCGACATCCAAAACCTGATATAGTGTATGGGCGACGAATAGCCAGGCAAGAAGGATCATTAGAAGTCCGCTCGCCAGAATTGCGATGCTGGCGCGCGAAGGCGCGTGCCAGATTGCAAAGGCGTGCTTCCAGGACACGTCGAGTCCGAACTCACGGCGGCGGCTCAGCTCATACAGTCCCAGCGCCGCGAAGGGACCTATCAATGCAAAGCCAGTTGTGAGGGGGATTAGCAAGGGCATGACGTCGCGGTCTGCCGAGATCAGAGCAACAAACAAGCCAAAGACCGGGTAAACGATGCTAAGAAATACGACATGGCTGGGCATTGCGAGAAAATCCTCCATCCCCGCCGCCAGTGCGCTCCTCAAATCTCCAAGCCCAATCTTCCGAATGGACGGGAGCTTTCGCTTGATAATATTGCGATCACGCCGCCCGCCAGCTATTTGGGGTTCCTCGCGATAGCGAAGTAGTCGATCGGTCATGATGATATCTCCATAGGGTCAGGTGCGATGAGTAGTTCGATTCCAAACATCACTTAAACGACGTGACCGCGTATCGTCTGTGCTGCCGATGAATTCGGTGTCAGAATTCCCGAATTTGACTGACAGGACACTAAGAGAGCTGAACATAATTTATTTGCATCAGTCGGCCATCGTCCGACCCCCAAAAGATTGCCGTTCTCGACGCTATCGCTCACCACGTGCTGATTGCGCAATTATGAATCTGTCATATTCCCAGAACCGAAAGTCTGCCGACTTTGCATTCGAACTGTTTTATCGATGTCGCGAGTATGAAATCGATGTAATCAGTGGAACAGGTGTGCGTAAGCTCATGCCCTTAAACTGTTGTGGATCTCTCGTCGGTTCGACATAAAAGATCTGATGGGCCGTTTGCAACGCAGAAAGTTGAACATTATGAAGTGCCTATTGACTGATGTGCCTTTAAGTCCAGCATGATCATGCTCCATAGCCCCCAATTTTCTAATTCTGTAATGCATCAGACGGCAAGTTGGTACTTTTTAGGACAGGAGACTGATCGATTGGCATGTTTGCGCAACTTGAAAGCTCATGACGCCAGTGCTCTAAAATGCTATACTCCGTCCTGCCTTCCGCAGAAATGGGTAACCTAGCACTCAGTGAGGTAAATGATGAAATTGTTGTTGGTTGAGGACGATATCGCGACTTCACAATATATTCGGCACGGGCTGATCGAGCTAGGTCATGCTTGTGATCATAGCGCAACCGGAGTCGATGGGCTCACTGCGGCTCTTACCAGTAAATATGATGCCATCATTCTTGATCGAAGCCTTCCCCAGCTTGATGGGATATCTGTCCTTCAGGCTTTGAGGGCAGAGGGTAGAAAGGTCCCGGTCTTAATTTTAAGCGCCCTCGGTCAGGTAGACGATCGCATCCACGGGCTCGATAGCGGTGCCGACGACTATCTGGCTAAGCCTTTCTCATTTCAAGAACTGATTTCCCGACTGACTGCGATCATCCGGCGCGCCGAGGGCTTGGCCACTACACCAACCATTCGGCGGGTAGCGGATTTGGAACTCAATCTTCTCTCCAGAACCGCTAAACGCGGGGATAGGGAACTTGATTTGTTAGCAAAAGAGTTTCAGATTCTCGATTACCTCGCACGGCACGCCGGGCAGGTAGTGACAAGAACGATGATGCTGGAGGCAGTTTGGGATTATGGCTTCGACACGGGCACCAACGTTATCGATGTTCACATCAGCCGACTCCGAAGCAAGATTGATTGTCCAACCGAGCCGCCCCTCCTTCACACCATAAGGGGGGCCGGCTATCGTCTCGATACCCTATAGGCGGCCCCGAACCCATGCGGCCGCTTTCCGCGGTGCATTGTGGATCACGTTGGCGGCCCTCGTTGCCACCATCACCGCGCTAACGCTTCAGTATTTCCGTACGATCAGCGTCCTTGACGCTGAGTCACGGCACGTCGTGGGCGCAGAAATTAACAGTTTTGTAGATCGCTATGCAGCGGGTGGACTTCCGGAGTTACTGCGGTTTGTCGATGCGCGCGCGCGTCATGACGAAATTCGTGACTATGTTTACATCATCGGCAATAGCCAGTTTGAGGTAATCGCGGGCGACCTATCCCAATGGCCGCAGGATATGAAGAGTAACGGCTGGAGTAGCGGAGCCATTCCACTAGAAAACAGCCAAGGGACTATAACAAGAAATATTGATGCCCAGATTGTGCGTCTCGGCCCCGATTGCCGCTTGCTCGTGGGTCATCTCGCCACTGGTCGGGTGCGGCTACGCAATCGGTTTATCGAGACCTTGATTTGGTCAATCGGTCTCACTGCATTAATAGGGCTGGGGTTCGGTTGGTGGATCAGCCGTCGCGCTCTAAGTTTCGTTGAACGCGCGTCCGACTCCGGCGAGCAGTTTCTTGCGGGCCACTTAGACGTGCGGTTGCCGACGACCGGTCGTGGCGATGAATATGATCGGTTGGCCGAGATGGTCAACGCCTGCTTCTCCGAGGTAGAAAGGATGTTGGTAAGCCTGCGCGCTGCAACCGACGGATTGGCTCACGATTTGAAAACACCAATCACGCGGATAAAGGCCCGCATTGAATTGGCGATCATGCGAGACAGCTTAGCTGATCCGGTCCTCTTCATGGAAACGGTGCAGGATCTTGATGCCCTTTTGAAGCTGATCAACGACCTTCTCGGACTTGCTCGCACCGAATCTATTTCGGTCGATGCCTTCAGGCGCGTGGATCTGGCGTCTGTTGTGATCGAGGCGGTGACCCTGTATGAACCCGTAGCAGAAAGCGAAGGCCGAAGTCTGAATGTACACGAGGAGCCGGCGATTGTCCTAGGCGTTCGCCCCTTGCTTATGCATGCGGTTGTCAATTTGATCGACAACGCCATCAAATACTCCGGCGGCGGATCAAATATCCAGGTCGCGACAGAGACCCGTGATGGCTTGGTGATTTTGTCCGTTGCGGACAACGGCATAGGCATTGCTGCTGAGGACCATGATCGCGCGCTCGCGCGCTTGTCGCGGTTGGACCAAAGCCAAACGAAACCCGGAAGTGGGCTCGGATTGTCCATCGTTGCAGCGGTTGCTCGCGCGCATGGTGGCACGTTGACTTTGGCAGATAATCTCCCCGGTTTAAAAGTGATCTTGGAGCTGCCTGCTTATCTATCGGAAAATACGGACCACGATGGGCGCTCGGCAGGAACAATCACATGAACAAAGAACGCCGTGAGCTGCTCATAGCGGTGTTTGGAGGGTCGGCGGCAATTCTCCTGCTACAGCGCTGGAAATCCGTCGGTACTACCTTACCTGAAACCCCTTTGATCGATGCCATCTTGGGCGACCTCTCTGTCCCGCGCATCATGCCTGAAAGCGCAGACGTGACGTTGGTGGTATTCACAGATTATCAGTGCCCATCTTGCCGACTGGCAAATAGCGTCATGCACAGAGCGCTGGCGGATGACCCCCGTGTCGGTGTGGTTTACAAGGATTGGCCCATACTGGGCGCGATCTCGGAACGGGCGGCCCGCGTTGCGATCGCATCGGCGTCACAAGGCCGCTACTTCGCTCTACACGATGAGTTGATGCGCTACCCTAGGCGGTTGGACGATGCGAACTTGCGGATTGCTGCGCTCGCCGCCGGGGTCGATTGGGAGCGGCTTGCTGAGGATTTGATCCTGCGACGGATCGACATAGATAGAATTCTTGCTAAAAATGCGTCCGACGCGTTTTCTTTGAGACTGAAAGGGACGCCGGGCTACTTGGCCAACCACATTCTGGTCGAGGGGGCGGTCACCGAGCGCCAGTTCCACGATGTCTTCGCTCGCGCCCGTGAAGTGTGATAAGGCATAAGGCGCGCGCTTGCCCTAACAGGGTAAAGCTGCCATCATGGAGCCAATGCAGCAATCGTGGTGATGCCCCGGATTGCAGCCCTGATGGTGGGTGGAATGCTGAGCGCTTCCTTGATCTCTCTGTTTGTTGTGCCCGCAGCCTATTATTTATTTCGCAGGCGTGAGGTCGCTCGCAGGGTACGCTGAACGAAATGACTGTCCATCTACAACGTCTGCAGAGCTCCGAAACCAGTTGAGCGACAATACCTTCACTTCCAACATCGGCTTTGTGCTCGGGCGTCTGCACGGGTTGGGGACCAGGGCCGTGCGTGCGGGCTGGCGTTCGTTCGGCCTGTTCAAACATGGGGTGTGGGACGCCATCTGTCTCAGGCAATTCACGTTCTACATAAAGACCAATCGGTTCGGAACCATTGCTGGCTCTATCAAGAATGAGTTTTATTATGCGTTCATTGAAGGCATTGCGTGAAACTAAATGCATCTTGCGCAGCATTTCTGTCGCAAGCTCCTGCTCTTTTGGAGCAAACTGGCCAATCCAAGCACGGGTTGGCGTACTGGTAAGAAATCTGTTTTTGGATATCATTCCTATAGTATTACGGACAAACGCTTTGAATCCAAATTGTAATTTTGGTTGCAAAGCCTAATTTGATCGCTCTACCCCAATCGCCGGTTCTGAAGCCGACAGTAATCTGGCGTTCTCACCCGTTTGTGTTAGCGGTTAAACACAAAAATCCTCAATTCAGTCCAAATGAGAGAAAATTTTAACACAATTTTTAACACATGGCATAATAATATCAATGAAAAGCATTTATTATCAATTATATAAATATGTAGCATTCCGTCTCATAACCTGAAGGTCGTAGGTTCAAATCCTACTCCCGCAACCAACATAAACGCCGCTTTCCCAATGGGTTGGCGGTTTTTTTGTGTCTGGTGTAAAGGCGTTGTCCGAACTGGCCCGGTTCGGATACCCGAACTGTTACTGGGTGATAGTGATCAAATCTTTCTACAGCTTATTCTGACCGTGAAACAATTAGTTGATGAGGCTATTCTATCCGTCGCCGATGACCGAGGGCGGTAAAAGAAACCTGTTGCTGGCTTGTTCCAGCGTGGGAGTGAAAGAGCAATGCACCGCAGGCATAATCTTGTGATCTTGGCGACCTATGGCAAAGCGTTAGCCATGTTGGATCACCATGAACCGATTGACCGGTGTGCCATTGCCAGCGCCTGATCCGCTGGCTAAGGCATTTTGAATGAAGTGGCTCATAATCTTTGGACTAACTGCGCTGGCTGTGGCTGGCCTTGCCTATTGGTTTTTCCAGCAGCCCGGTCCGCGCCAGCTGGATATGGTCAATAATATCATCCCCGGTGACAGCAATGCGAAACTGTTGCTGAGCAATCAGGTCTATGACCAAGAATATGGCCTTGGCCTTAACATCTGGACGCCGAAGCAGGCGTCGGAAAAGCCTTTTCCGGTGGTGATATTCATCTATGGCGGCGGGTGGAGCACGGGATCGAAAGATGATTATGGCTTTGCCGGCCGGGCGCTCGCCAGTCGCGGCTATATGACGGTATTGGCGGATTACCGGCTCTATCCCGAAACCAAATTTCCGGGCTTTCTGGAGGATAGCGCGAAGGCCGTCGCTTGGGTGCATGATAATATTTCCGGCCTGGGCGGTGATCCGCACCGGATATTCCTGTCGGGCCAATCGGCGGGGGCCTATAATGTCACGATGTTGGCGCTCGACCGGCAATGGCTCGGACGGCTGGGTAAGACACCGGATTTTATCAGGGGCGTTGCCGCCTTGGCGGGCCCCTATGATTTTTATCCGTTTGATACGGACATGACAAAGAACAGCTTTGGATCCTACCATGAACCTCAAATGACCCAGCCAGTCAATTTTGTCCGCCCCGATGCGCCGCCGCTCTGGCTATCGACGGGCCTTGCCGATACGCAGGTCAAACCACGCAACAGCCAGACATTGCGCAACAAGATATTAGAGGCCGGCGGCGATGCCGAATATACCGAATATCGCGATATGGGGCATCTCGATATCATGATGGCGGTCGCCAAACCATTCCGCCACAAAGGACCGGTATTGGACGATATGATCGCCTTTTTTGAAAGTCATCAGTAACCGTGAACAAGACAAGTGGTGATAGGGCGGCGTCGTTGACGGACGCGATCATATTGGCGGGCAGCCGTCCGGGCGGCGATGCCATGGCGGACAGTCGCGGCATAGCGGTAAAAGCGTTGATCCCCGTCGCTGGCAAGGCGATGCTGGCCCGCGTGGCGCAGACGATATTGGGCCATCAGGCGATCGATAAACTCCATCTGCTGGCACAGGATGATAAGCCGTTTTGGGACCATTTCGACACCAGGTTTCTGCAAGACGAAGCACGCGTCCAAACGCACAAAAGCGCAGCCACAATTGCCACATCGATAAATGATGTCTTAAGCCGGGACGATGCGCGTTTTCCGGTGCTTATAACGACCGCCGATAATGTCTTGCTTAACGAGTCGATGATTGGCGAATTTCTGGATGCCGCCGGATCATCCGATATTGCCATTGCGGTGGTCGAAAAACAGGTGCTGCTCGGTAGCTATCCCGCATCGCAGCGGACGTGGCTCACATTGCGGGGCGGCCAATATAGCGGGGCGAACCTGTTTTATTTCGGTTCGCCGCAAGCACGTCAGATTTTGCGTTATTGGGCAGAGGTTGAACAGGATCGGAAAAAGGGCTGGAAGATATTGACCATTTTCGGTCCGTGGCTGTTGTTTCTCGCGGTCACGCGGATGCTAACGGTGGACCAAATCGCGGCGCGGGTCGGTAAGAAGCTGGGGCTTAGCATAAAGATCGTCAGCCTGTCACAGGCCGAAGCTTGTATTGACGTCGACAAGGAAACCGACCTTGCGATGGTTGAAAAGATACTCGCCGCGCGGGGGTGATGATCCGCCTTCTCAGCCTCTCTCCAAATTCCGCCGGGCGGCAATGCCGAACAAAGTTAAGCGCACGATAGCGGCGATTACCATCGCCCCTGCCGCGCCTGTTGCTCCAAAATAATGCAGGCCGAGGAGCAACATCGTGATGAACAAGGCTGCGATACAGGCCTGTAGGATCAGCGCGGTGCGGGCGCCGCTGCCGGACAATAGAGTCGGCTCATATATGGCACCCGCAAGGTCGATAGACGCAGCGGTCGCGAGCAGGATGAGTAAAGGATAGGCGGGGAGGAATTCGGGCCCTGACATGTAAAACAGCGCGGGCTTGCCGATCACCAGCACGACCAGGATCACGGTGCCGCCGGTGATGAACAACATGCGGCTGGCCTTGCGGAACAATATCCGCATCGCCTCTGCCCCTTGTTGGGCGCGGACCAGATTGACTTCCGCAAATATCGCGCGCGAAAGAAGAACAGATATTTTGGTCATCGCGACGCTCAGCTGACTTGCCAGACGGTAAAGACCGGCCGCAGTGGGGCCCACAAAATAGCCGACAATAAGCAGTGCGATGTTCTGGGACATTCCGGCAAAGGTGGACCCCAGATTGGTGATGAGCAGAAATTCACCAATGCCCGGATTGTCGCGCACCGCCTGTTTGGCGCGGGGTAGATTGCGCAGTGACAAAATGTCCGGTGCCTGCCACGCGGCCAATAGCCAATAGCCGATGGCATGGATGACTTCGGAAAGCGCCCAGACAAAGAGGAAATTGACCAAACTGGGGGCCGTGAGCCAAACGATCAACGTCCCGATCAGCCGGATGATCGGAATAATAGCCTCGGCATAGGCAGCAAGATCAAAGCGGTTCTCGACGCGCAAAATACCGGTCGGCGTGGATTTGATTGATAGCAGCATGACCAGTGCGAAGAGCAACGCATTATGCGCCAATTCCTGATCCCAGCCGAAAAATGGCGCAAGCCAGCGGATAGCAAAAAAGGCCAGTACGCATCCCGCCAGCGATCCTGCAATGTCGAGCAACGTGCAGAGGCCGACGAGGCGGCCAAAGCTATGCCGGTTTTCAGCGCCTGTAAGAAAGCGAGATCCGAAACGGATGACGACTTGCCATGTCTGAAAAGTAACGATGAGGGCAACGGCCTGTGAGGTTCCGGTAATCAGGGCAAATTGACCAAATCCTGCAACGCCCAGAGTTCTAGTTAAAATCGCAAGATAGAAGAGGCTCAAAACTCCGCCAAAACCCTTGCCGCCCAATAACCACCCGGTATTGGCGACGATCCGCCCTATTCCGGTTTTCGTAGCTTTGGCTTCTTCAGATGCGATGACAGCCTCCTCACCCATGATTAATCTTGCATCCGATAATGCCGCTGCAACCGGCGGTAACAGGATTGAGCTTTTTCGACCATCGTTCTAAGTGTCTCCCATAAAAGTTTCCTATCCCGATAAAGGCCAATTGCCAACATGATCGATAAAGTAATAATATTGAGCGCCGGTCAAGGCTCCCGGCTTTTGCCGCTGACGGCCGAACGTCCCAAATGTTTGATCGATTTTTCGGGCAAAAGCCTGATCGCGTGGCAGATCGAGTTGCTGGCCGCTGGCGGGGTGAGCGAGTTTCATATTGTGACCGGTTTTATGACCGATATGGTGGAG
>TARA_R110000772_G_scaffold55551_2_pt1 | contig 10627 bp, 4 predicted proteins | sample TARA_R110000772 | Tara Oceans TARA_R110000772 (sample SAMEA4397948) | marine metagenome | biome: Polar Biome; feature: [SRF] surface water layer (ENVO:00010504); material: water (ENVO:00002006), including particulate matter (ENVO:01000060) such as... | depth 5 m | reverse complement strand
GATAGAATATTGCCTAACGGCGAATATAGAGATGCTTTAAATATATCGGTTGGTAGATCTGAAGACAACGATGTAGGAGCTTTAGAGAACGTAATAGGTAACACTTTAGTTACAGGGACAGACCTAGGCAGCGGTTTGACTGTTATAGGTATTTATGCGGAAAATTCTTCTGATTCTCTATTTGTGTTTTTAACAAATTATACAGATCCCAACCCACTAAACCCTACTAATGCTCCTATTGGCTCAAAACATTATATATATTTATACAATCAATCTTCAAACACGTACAGAAAATTAATACAAGGAGAGTTTTTAAATTTTTCAAAAACTAATAGAATTGTAGGTATAAATTTAATTGAAAATTTATTATTTTGGACAGACAATAGAAATCAGCCAAGAAAAATAAATATTAATTTAGCAAGAGCTTTTGATTCCGGAGGCTTAGCCACTGTTTCCGGTGACTATTATACTGAAGAACATCAAATATCCGTTGCTAAATACAGTCCTTATAATCCAATAAGTCTTTACAATAGAGTTAACCTTACGGTAAAAGTAGCTACAACTGATTATTTTGAAATAGAAGGTCATAGGGAAGTAGAATTAAAAGAAGCTGGCTACATTGGGGCGACAGTTGTTTGTACTGAAACTGTGCCTCCTACGCAAGGCACTGCTTACGTACAGGTGACTAATATTAAAAACTTACCAGGGCCAGTAACAAGGATAACGGTTTCTCCTCAACTGAGTCTGGCACCTGTGAACAGAGATATTGTTTCTCTGATAACTTCGACTATGACAAACAAAAACGACGATCCGTTATGGCCGGGAGATCCTGATTATTTGGAGGATAAGTTTGTTAGGTTTAGTTACAGGTTTAAGTTTGACGATAACGAATACTCTTTAATGGCTCCGTTTACTCAAATAGCTTATATACCAAAACAAAAAGGCTTTTTTATTAACGGGGACGAAGACGCTGCTTACAGGTCTACTATAGTTAGATTCATGGAAAACATGGTCCAAAATATTGGGCTTGTGGTACCATTACCTTCTAGTGCAAATAGGCTTAGATCAAAGTATAAAATTGCAGAGCTGGAGCTATTATTTAGAGAAAGCGACGGGGTAGCCGTTAAAGTACTTGACACGGTTACTGTAAATGATATCAGTGGGGATAGTGGTATAGACAGTTACTACACTTACGAATATCAGTCTAGGAAACCTTATAGAACATTGCCGGAGGCACAAACAGTTAGAGTATACGACAAAGTGCCTGTGAGAGCGTTAACTCAAGAATCAGCTGGTAATAGGATTATATATGGTAATTTTGTAGACCAGTACACCCCGCCTCCGCATTTAAACTATAATTGTAGAATAGCAAGAAAGTCTTCTTCTGGAGCATATAATAACTGGATAGAATATCCCAATCATTCTCTTAAAAGGAATAGAAACTATCAAGTAGGTTTTGTTTTAGCTGATAAGTTCGGAAGACAATCACCTGTTATATTGTCCTCTGTCGGAAGTGCTGTTACTCAAAATAATGGTGTATTTTATTCAGGATCAACAATATACAGTCCTTATGACGCGGACGAAAGAGACACCGATGTAGACACCTGGTTTGGTGACACCATACAGGTTTTGGTGAATTCACCAATTTCCGTAAATTTAGATACAAGCGCAGGAACACCTGGTTTGTATGCCGAAAAAACGCAAAGAGATTCACCAGGAGAAGGTTTTGCAATTACTGATGGGTTTGCGCAATCCGGGGCTACTCCTATAACTGGCACAACTTTTACGTTCACCTTAGACGACGCTCCGTCGGAATATCCTAATAATGTAAATATACCCGATGTAGGCGACTACATGAGAGGTGCTTATCAAGATTTTGTAAAAGTTACAGCAAGAACAAACACTGCAGGTAGCACTTGGGTAATAACCACAGAAGGGCGCGTTAATGATGTTTACTTAAGGGATCTTAATATTCCTTCTACTTCCCCTGATTTAAAATTTGCTTATACAATAAATGATTTAGGTTGGTATAGTTATAGAATTGTTGTTAAACAAACAGAGCAAGACTATTACAATGTATACTTGCCGGGAATACTTAACGGTTATCCTGGACAATCGGGAAATGAACAACACAGCAAGCTGGGCGGTATTGATGAAGGAATATTTCCAAGCGAAACAAATTTAACGGCTCACACCGTGTTATTTAATGACAATATAAATAAAATACCTAGAGATCTAGCAGAGGTAGGTCCTGATCAAAAACAGTACAGAAGTTCAATAACACTGTACGGCAGAGTTACAAATGAAGTTTCTGGAGTTAATCAAGGGCAGAATGACCCAGGCATTCCTGTGAATAAGCAGTATTACCCTAGACTACAGTCACAAGGAAAAAACGCTATAACACATACATCAACAGCTATCGCAAACGCCCGTGATTTTAACATGGGATTTTCAGATCTTTCTGGTGATGTTGTTAATGAAAATACAGGTGGGGCAAACGGAGTAAAAGTTTTTTATGAAATAAGTAGTAATCCACTTATAGCAAGAATATCAACCACAGAAAAAGCGATTGGGTGGACAAATACAAACCCTCAACCCACAGGCGACGACTCCGGATTGTCTTCCTACAATATGAGGCCTTTTTTAGCAATTTATGAAACTCAAGCAACTGAATCGCTATTAGACATTTACTGGGAAACATCAACATCTGGGCTAATAACGGATTTAAACTCCGATGTAGCCTCTACTAACACAGGTATTGTAGGCTTTGATCAAATTAATTGGGAATTTGATGAAGGCACATCTCCAGGAGACGCTGTAACATCGTGGTTTTCTCCCATAAATAACGAAGGGCAAATTTATTTAGGAGTAGTTGAAAATCAATACTTATCAGCTGTTAACGCGGAAGGGGATGATGCTGATATTTTTGAGCTAGCGCAAGGAATAGCAGGCACACCAAATGCAGGTCAATTTCAAATAAGGTACACTCCCGCTGACGCAAACATGTACCCTGTTTTTACGGCTGATAGTTTTGAAAAAGATGTGTATTCTTTTCAGATAACATTGGAATCAGGTGATGAAACATTTGTTGTTCCGATGCAAGGTGTTCAAGGAGGGTTTGGTGCCTTAAGAAATCTCCGACCCGATGTAGGCACTCTGGATCCCATTGTAAAAAGCCCTTCTGATCGAGTATTAATTACCCCAGATCAAATCAATGGTGCAGATGCGAGAAATGGAAACGGCAGCACCGACCCTGATCAATATAAACCAGGCTTGCAATATTATTTAATAAAAAACCCTAATTTTCCAAATGCCAATGCTTTGCCTACAGGCTGGCAGATGGACGGGGGAACTGGGGAATTACAACAAAATACTTCCGGTAACTATTCAAACGGATATGACCCAGGTAATCCACTAGCTGTATATCAGTGTAGATTAGTAGTAGTTGATGTTGATGGGCCTGCAACCGCTCCAGGAGACGCTAACGGCTACGGTCCTTTAAGTACCTTTACTGATTTTACAATAACTTTAAATCCTGCTGAGGTAAACGCCGGGGCAAAAACAGCTATTGATGCATGTGTTGTTAATCCAGATTTTCCAGGATATACAGCTTTACAGGGCGAGCCCACGCGCATCTTTGCATCCAATTTTAGCGGCATGATAAGCCAAGGCGGTTGGGGGGACAGGGCTTTATTTGGAGGAATATTCGGCCATTGGGTTACGGATCCCCCTTTCAATAGAACATTAGGAGACGAAAATAGCAATTGCTTTTTGAACCCCCCTTGGACTAATATCGGAGCTGGGCAAAATACGCGGTTTTATGAACCAGGTGGCGCAAGTGACGCAGGTCATAGCACCTCCGGTTGTGTATATTATATAGGCAATAAAAACCCTTTACTATCTCCGTCTGGAGCAAATAATGCAGTTCTTGGCAATAGCAAATGGGAAAATAGTTCCGCTCCTGCCCTTATTACCAATGGAGGTACCCGACGATATCCCGTATTTTACAGCAAAATAGGTAACGAGTCTCACAGAGGAGGAAGTATTGTATTTACAGTAAATACGTATGCTCCTGCAAGGGGAGGTCTTGGAGAGGCAAATGTAATTAAAATGCCTTATACTAAATTTTATTATAGGCAGCCTACAGAAGGCAACGACAATCCAAATTGGATAGAGCTAACTCGCAGTAATGAATTAAACCAAATAGGACAGACAAGTATTGCGGCTCCATCTAATGACGCTTTTTCTGTAGCTGAGGGTAAGTTTACTGCCCGCACTTTTTTTGTTACTAATCCAGATGATGATGATCCACTGGAAATAGCTGGTAATGCAAATATAACATACCCAAGAACTATAACCACCCAGCCAGTAGGGGGTAATGATCGATCTTCGTGGATGCAGGTTGTTAGAGCCTTTAGCTTTGACCAGCTTTATGATCCTGATATTTCAGGGGCTAGCATTTCCCATGGCATAGAATATGCGATAGTATGCACAAACCAAAAGCAATATAATATAACTAGAGCGGAGGAAGGTCAAAATAACGGTATAGTAAGATCATGGGTTGTGGCAGACGACTTGAACTACCCTGCGTGTGCTGTTTGGCAAAATAGAAATCTAGTAAATCAGCTTGAAGACCCCACTACAAATAAACTTTTCCCATACTATGTACAACAAAATGGAGGTAGCAGTGCAAGCGAATGGAAATCAACCAAAGGTGGCCCAGGAACTGGGGTTGGTACTTTTTATGCAAGAAGCCCTTATATAGATTACGTTGATCATCTTTATACTGATGAAACAAATGGTATTTTATTTACACCAAGCTCGGAAACTGAACAACGAATTAATTTTAGACAAGATAGAACTAAGCTAGTTGGTCCAGACCCATTAAACCCTAGATACACGTATCGATATACTAACTCTCCGAAAACAACTTTTTTTGGTGCTTATCCGGCGCCCCAAGTATTGAAGGAATTAGATTTACAATTTAATGCTGGATTTGGTTGGAGCGGTTCAACTTTTCCTGGCAGGAAGTTAATTAATCCTAATTCCAATAATTCTGGTGGGGTAGGAGCCGTAAGGGTTTTTAATGAAACAAACCCAATTCAATACCCCTCTGTGGAAGACCCAACAATGGAGGAACTAAACATCAATCAAAGTTACCCTATTACAGGCACATTAAGACTAAAGCTAAACTAAAAAACAAATGGCTGCAATAATAGAACTAAAATATTTTAATACTTTTTGGCTTAAGAAGATAAAGGCAATTACAAACGTAGTTCCAGGAGAAGAAACCGCTATATCAAGCTATGATTCTTCCGACAGAAAAGTAACACTTAACACTCTTGTGGGATTAAGCAAAGACCAAATGAATGTGGGTCAATCAACTACTATTACCTATCTTTCTGGGCTTGATACTGTAGTATGGCAAAGCTCTATTGAATCTATAGATCCTTCTGGTCTTTACTTTATAATAAAATCAGGTCCTCCGGTTCCATTTACTCCGTCAGGAGAAACAGTTACTTTTGGAAAAATAATAGACTTTGACAATATACCTAGAGCTTATATCGGAGATGCGGATGCAGATGTAGATTGGCTGTTAGAAGAATCAAGAATAAGGGGGGGGTATAATAATACTTCTGTAGACTTTGGTGTTAAAGCATATTTAGTTGAAGAAGATCCTAAACAAAGACACCGTTTTAGCTCTTTAATACACTCTGGTATATTTAATTCTAGAACTGGAGTTAATCAAACTAACCAGTTTTCAGTAGCAGAAGACATAACAAGGACTATAGATCCATCCAATGGCTCTATACAAAAATTGTATGCAGAAGATACCAACTTAATTATATTTCAAGAAAGCAAGGTAAGCAAATCTTTAATTGATAAAGATGCAATATACTCCGCGGAGGGTAATGCCAGTGTTACTAGTCGCAATTTAGTTATTGGTCAAAATGTAGCTTTCGCAGGAGAATACGGTATAAGCAAAGACCCGGAATCATTTGCCGTAAACGGGTACAGAAAATACTTTACAGATAGAGATCAAAACGTTGTTTGTAGATTATCAATGGACGGTATAACCGTAATATCTAGCTACGGTATGACGGACTTTTTTAGAGACAAATTATCTACAGCCACCGATAATATAATAGGCGGGTGGGATGCGCATAACAAGCAATATGTGTTAACAATACCCGGCCCTCGGGTTAATGTGGGGCCGATTGCTGAGGTATCCTATGAAACAATAGCATTTGACGAAACTTCAAAAGGGTGGGTTAGCAGATTTGAGTATTTTCCTGACCAAATAGTTAGTTTAAACAATAATTACTTTACAACAAAACAAGGCAAAATATACCAGCATTATACGTTAGCTGCGGGAACTGAAGCTAGAGCTGTTTTTTATGGGGAGCAAGAAACGTCTAAGGTTACTTTTGTTTTTAATGGCGGACCTTCTATGATTAAAAATTTCCAAACCATAAACTATGAAGGTGATAATGGTTGGGTGATGAGTGAGTTTAAAACTAACACAGATAGTGCTTTTCCTGTATCGCCAGCAACTTTTGCGGCTACATTAACACAAATGCAGAACTCATTATTAATAAACAATTTTAAGTTAAAAGAAGATAAATATTATGCAGATCTAGTTAACAACTCTCCATCTCAAAATGGTGAAGTTGTTTTTGGAAGATCTTCATCAGGCGTAAAAGGATTTTTCGGAGAGGTAACTATGTCGGTAGACAACTCTTTAGGTAAAAGGGAATTATTTGCAGTTAGCACTGGATTTACAAAATCATCATAATTAAATTAAATGAGTACAGAATTATCAATTAACTTTATAAACCAGCTGGAAGTGTTACAAAATGTTTTCATAGAAAACAATGACATAGAAGGCGTATATGGAGACGGGAAATCTTTAGTTAATAACGAGGAGTTCCCTATAACAAACAACTTCACAGACGGCTTATACATGCGTCAGATGAAGATGAAAGCCGATACAATAGTGATAAGCGCAATACACCACACTAATCATTTTTGGTTTTTATTATCAGGTAAGGTAATAGTACAAGCGGACGACGAGACAGTAGAGCACGTAGCACCTTGTTGGTCCTACTCGACTAAAGGTACTAAAAGATTAATAAGGTGCGTGGAGGACTGTGTATGGATCAACGTAATAGCCAATCCCTCAGGCACCAGAGATATGAAACAAGTAGAAACAAATTTTTTCTCAATGACACTTGAGGAATATAATAAAAAAGAAAAATTATGGCAGGAGTAATTATAGCAGCCGGTATAGGTATACTTGGCAGTGTAGCAGGAGGTCTTATAGGAGGGGCTCGCGCTAAAAAAGATAAAGAAGCTGCTCAGCGACAGCAGGCTCTGCTTAATAGGCAAATACGTGATTTTGAAAACAATAGGCAGGCAGTGATAAACCCTTATTCTGATGTTACTTCATTATCCGGCATGGTTGACGAAATGAGGGATAGTCTTTCTAATCCTTACGCTAATTTAGGTGTTGCCACGGGGGCAGCTGAAATACAAATAGAGCAAACAGATATTGCATTAGCAAATACTTTAGACACCTTACAAGCCACGGGGGCAAGTGCAGGTGGCGCTACCGCATTAGCCCAAGCAGCTAAAGCTAGCAAAAAAGATGTAGCGGCTAATATCCAGCAGCAAGAAGCTCAAAATGAAAAACTAAGGGCGCAGGGAGAAGAATCTTTGCAAGCAAAAGAAATGCAGCTTACTCAAATGGAAATGGCAGAAGAAGGGCGAGTACAAAGCGCTCAAGCACAAGGCCAAGCCTTTATGTTTAACGCTCAAGAAAACAGGGATATGGCTACATTAGATAGAATGTCTGGTCAAGAATCGCAAGCCAGGCAAGATATAGCTAACGCTAATATGGCTCAGGCAAGCGCAACCTCGGGAATGATTTCAGGTATAACCTCTTCAATAGGAGGAGCTATGGGATCAGGTGCATTTGGAAAAGACGGAGCGTATGGAAAAGGTGGTTCCGGGTTTGGTTTAAATCCTACCTAAATAAAATATAAAATATAAAACATGAGTTACAGACAACCAAAAATAGTTGACGATAAGTCAGGGCAGGTATTAGGGCAAGCTATAGTACAGGGTGCGCAGAACCTTGCTCAAGGAGCTATGCAGATGGCACAAAAAAACCAGTTAGCTATTAAAGAAGAAAAAAAGGAAAAAGAAGATTTAAACGTTGGTTTAGTTAATCTTGCTGCGCAATACAATAACGATTTACAAGCTGCTGCTAAACTTACTAAAGAGCAATTATCTGGTATAAAAAATGATTTTGGAATATCCATGGAAGAGATTATAAACCAAGGATATTTAGCGCAACAGGATTTCCTTAAAGATAAAAGCAATGCCAACCGAAAAAGAGTAGAGGAGAACGCGACAAGAAGAACCGGTATTAATAAATGGATGGTTGGTGTAGGGGCTTTGGTTACAAATGCACAAACTTTAGTTAATGAGGCGGCATCGGATATTGCAACAAATGTTTGGTTTCCACCAATCAATGGTGACGATGGTACAGCTGGTCTTGAAATGACGAATGCATTTTTAAACAAAGAAGGTTACTCGTATGGTCATATAGCGAAAGAAAAAACCAATGCTTCCGGTGAGGTTGCTAAAGGGCAAAAAGGAATTATGACAGACATGCTAGCTATATACAAAGATGGCAAAGTGATCGGTACATACTCCGAAACAGATTTATCTACAATACTTGGAACTTGGAAAAAAAGAGGTGAAACCGGGATACAAACCGTACAGAATGGGGCAAAAAAAGAATTTGTTACAGAAAGTGTTAATGGGGCTATTATAAACAATGGCGTTAAGGCAACAGATGCTAATAAATTAAATGCACAAAACAAGCCAACAATTATACCTGCCGTAAGAAAGATTATTAATGGAAATATAGTAATGCGCCAAGATTTAGACCCGACTGCCATAGGAAATATAGTTGAACAGCAAGTACAAATAATGGCTGGTATTGTAGGAAAAGCCCCTACTTCTGAAAAAAGACTGTATTATAAGGACTTTGGGTTTAAAAAAGAACAGATTGAAGCTAGGAACTTGGCTATAAGTCTTGGCAAGGCATCAGGTTATAAACCAGCTGGTGTTGACGACTTTGATAAAGAATTTTTAAAAAGGGTAGAAAATACTGTGCTAGGAGGTCTTAATGTAACAAAAGAAGTTATACCTGGAGAAAATGGAGCCCCAGATACAGTTAGATATTATAATGACAAAGTATTAGGTAGAAATAATCCTACCACTACAACATCAGCTGGTGAACGAGCCATGTTTAGAGATTATAAAACGACTGTTAATAATTTTAATAGCGCAATAAGTGGTTACACCCCACCTGCTAGCACCCCTAACTTAAAACAAACCGCGGCTCAAAAAATTATAGGGGGTGCCGAAATTTCTAAAGGTAAGGTTATGTTTATAAGAAATCAAAATAGAACATTAGAAAATGTTATTACAAATGATAATTTATTGACCTTAAGCTGGGGGCGACCTTATTATGCTCCCGCCAACAAAACAACGGAGCCATATAAATATCAAGCTAGAGAATTAATGTTAGCAGGAACACCTAATGCCATGGTACAAGTTGGTGGCGTATCGGTTTCAGCGAGATCACTTGCCCCTGATATGAACTCGATTACTTTTGATTTAAAAAACAAAAATCAAACATCAAATCTTTTGCAACTAACCACAGGGCAGGATGCAACAGCTGCAGCTAAATTAATTAAAAAATACAATTTAAACTAATACTTTATGTATCAAATTATAATAGGAGGAAATACGCTTACATTCGAGAACGAAGATAAACTGCAAGAGGCTATTAACCAAGCTGAACTTGACGGTTTATCAATAGAGATACCAGAAGGTGGTATAGAAGTTGATTCTAATCAAGTGACTCAAACCGAATCTAATCAAGCATCAAAAAGTGCTTTTGGTCAGATTATGGATGGAGTATCGCCTGAAAATTTTATGCAAGACCCTGTAGAGAGTGCGGATACGGCGTCGAAAACTGCAGCACAAGAAGATACGGCATTAGACTCGGAAGATGGTGTTTCGGGCTTTATAGACTTTGTTCAAGGTCATAATGGAGGTTTATTAAATAAATCGGTAATTATAAAAGGACAATCATACAATGCTAGTGACGTAATAGACTCTATAAAAAATGGTGATGTACAGTTGTCTGGAAAAGTAGGATCAGCAATATACAAATTTAAAAACGGAAAAAATACGGGACAATTACGTGATAATGTGTCGGATAATCTTATATTTAATTCGTACGTTACTGCTTTTCCTGGAGCAAAAATTGTTGAAGGAGTAGTAGGCGGCAAGCTAGACGAAGTGCCACTTTATGGAACGGCGCAGCCCAGCCCTGAAGGAAGTGCAAATCCTTTTGGTGACCCAGCAACTTTGGCAAATACTTTAGAAGACAAAACCTGGGACGAGCAGAAAGACTTTTATGAACGTATTTCAGAAAAAGACCCGAACATAACCACTGAGTGGCAAGTATATGGGGCACAAAAAACTTTTTCAAAAAGAAGAAGTGGGCATGCTAACCTCATATATACAGACCCTGCTACTGGAG
>TARA_R110000772_G_scaffold50214_1_pt1 | contig 10629 bp, 13 predicted proteins | sample TARA_R110000772 | Tara Oceans TARA_R110000772 (sample SAMEA4397948) | marine metagenome | biome: Polar Biome; feature: [SRF] surface water layer (ENVO:00010504); material: water (ENVO:00002006), including particulate matter (ENVO:01000060) such as... | depth 5 m | reverse complement strand
CTAATTAAATTGTTAATAGTGTATATAACTTGTTGTGCTACTGGGTGATGATGTAATTTGGTAACTGTGTTTGTCACACCGTTTAGTCCCATTACCTTTTCACCAATAACAACAAATTCAATCTCTTTCCAAACACCATCTGCCATTAACACCATACTGCCTGCAATAAAGCATCCGCCGTAACGTGGTGCACGGTAAGCATCAGATTTTGAAATACGTTTGTCACTGTTTGTTACGTCAAAGCCTCTGAAACTACTGTTTGGTGCATCTTCTGTTAAATTACTGTTTGCAAAGTTTATAACATTTACATTAGCAGGTATATATGATAGAATGGAACTTATGGGTGGCAAACTTATTCCTGCCGCCACTATGCCTCCTCTTGCTCTACTTACTTCATATTCAAAGTTGTCATTTAAACTTGGAATAGGATTAGGTGTTGTTGTAATTATACCACTACCACCTACTGTGTCTGTTACTGTTGTGCCTGTTTTTGTAAATGTGCCGTCTACACCAATGTTAACTTGGTCATAATTAATAAATCTCACAGGCTGGTATGCTATTGTGCTACCAGCTACTGTATCATAGGTCCCATATGGCACTAAACTATTAATACTTGAATATATACCTTCATCAATACCACCTGTGTCAGCAACATCAACTGGTGCTATAACACTGTTTGCTGTGCCTAGCTCAACGTTTGCATCATCACTGTTTTGCACATTGCCACTAGTGGCTGTGTTAACGTTTGCAACGTCATCTTCAATCTGTAGTCCTGCTTGAACATCACCTAAGTGTCCTCTACCCAATGAGCCTCTTGGCGTTAGTGAGACATTTGGTGCTGTTGATTTTATGGTGCTCATTCCGCTTATACCAAAGAAACTTAAATCAATGTTTGCTAGTATGTCTGGTAGTAACGGTCCAGTGGGTGCTGATGCATCTTGTGGTGGTAATACTGGCATAGGTAATGCCACGTTTACAACTTCACCTGGGTCAAATGCCGCACGTCCTCTGCCATTACGCAATCCAGGGCGTATAGGTGTTCTGTTGCCTGTGTTTGAGTTTGCTACATTACTGCTTACACTAGATCCAATTGGATTAACACATGCATCAACATGACTTATACCTGGAATGTTTGGAATTGTGATAGGGAAGTTAATAAATGGTTCTGTTCCTGTGAAACCGCCAAAGCCACCTATACCACTAAAATCAATGTTAGCATAATCAACGTTGCCAATAACAGTTCCAGTGCCTGGTGCAACTATGTTTGCATTACTACCGCCTACTGGATCATCCACAATAACAATATTGCCGGCGATGTTTGCAATGTTGCCGTAATCAATGTTACCCCAAATGCCTGGAATCCATCCAGGTATTCCACTTAGGGCTAATGCACCGTCACTTTGGACAGTATTGTGTGCATATATACTGTCATCATATTCCATTGCTGTAATGGCACAACTTAAATAGCCAGTTTCACCTTCTTGTTCACTTACTTTCATCACTCTAAACAGTTTGTTAGTATATCCATATACAGGTTGTGTTACTTTAATAACATCACCTACGTCTACTGTTAATGCACTATAGTCTGCAGTGAATGTAACCAATGTGCTCAGTCTACTTTGACGTAAATCAATGTTTGCTAAGTTATGGGCTCTTGGGGCATCGTTAACCAATTGGTATCTTGTTTGTAATGGATTCTCTGGCTCGTTTGTGTTTCTATCACCACTTGGTGTGGTCACTGTTACTGACTTAGTTTGGTCTTGTTGTGCTACACTTGGATACTCAGCTTCAATGCTGTTATACAAACTGTAAAGCTCTGTGCTGGTAATATCAATTGAACTAATAATGTTGTTGTCAGCGAACACAAATGCCGCATTCTTTTCTGCGGTGGTTGCTTCTCTGTTTGGCACAACTGTGAACTTACCTATTTTATTATCGTATGTGAAGAACGTTGATGCACTTTGACACATTATGTCAATGTTGTCTTTGTTTGCTTGGTATGTGCTTATCATACCATCGATTTGCCATCTTGAATGTGTTGCCGCCGCACCTAAATTGGTTGTGTATGCAACTTGTTCATTAGCATAGTCATACATGTTTACAAAACTTGGCAAGTCTAATTCTGCTGTGGTTAGTCCAGCACCATAACGTGTGTTTGTGCAATAATCTAATAATACATTACTTGGGTTTGTGAGACTGTTACTGATTTCATATGTTATTTCACCCAACCCTGTTAAACCATTTTCAACATCATAATCTAATTCAAATACAGCATAAACTAGGTCATCGTAATTTGTGGAGGCAGTAATTGTGCTCAGTAATGTTGTTGCCGCTACTTGTGTTCCGCCAGCTGGGAAGATCTGATTAGATGCCGCTGTGCCGCCCGCATATACCCTACAACGCATTTTGTTGGCTACGTTGGTAGTAGACGTTGCGTTAGGATCTGTCATGCTTATAACGTTAGCACTGTTAACACCAAAGTTTAATGTGGCATCTTGACGTTTAATACTTTGAATAGTGTATGTTCCAGTATCAGTTTGTTCACCAATAACCATTACATATATCATTGTGTTGTTCTGATTCTTAATGCCGGCATCTACAATAATACCACCAGTATGCACTTTACCGTATAACACTGGTATACGTCTGTCTGTGCTTGGGCTTAACTGAACCTTTACACCTGGATCTTTAGCCGCTTGTATGTTTGGAACTTTGAGGACACCTGTGACTTTTGCTGTTGCATAAGCAAGACCACCAGCAATCAAACTGGTTGCAATAGTTCCTGCAGTTGTTAATCCAACTACACCCGCGACGGTTGTTGTTAAGGCAATACCGGCTATCGTGCCTATTGCTGTTGTTATTGCTGTTGCAATAAAAGTAAATACTGCCATCTACACACCCTCATATATATAATTTGTTTCGATTGGAGCCCAACCGCGTTTTTCTAAGTTAAAGTCAGGTGATATTTCCATATTTGTGAGAGTAAAACCTTTTATAATGTCTTTTTCTTGTAATTTCTCACCCACCTTAACATATTCTTTAAGTAGTCTGTAACCCATACTGCTCATCCTTGCTTCTGGCTCTACCCACCATGCTATTTCTCGCAAACTTGTTATGTGTGGTAGCCACACATCAGGAATAATTTGTGCTATTAGCATGCCTTGTATCTTGTCTTCACGTTCGCCTAATAATATTACACCATTCTTAAGAAATGAGTCAAGCAATTTTCTAATATACATGTCATTAAAGTCTGGTTGTTGTAACGATTCAAACGGAGAACTGTTTGCAAAGTTAATCATCATTTCCATGATTCTATCATAGTCTTGTAATGTTGCGTGTCTTATCTTCATACCTTTATACCTTTATCATAATTTACTCTAGAAGTTAAATATGGAGCCACCACCATATCTGCCGCCTCCGCCTGGACCCCAACCACCGCCGCCTGTGTAGCCGCCGCTGTATTTTCTACCAAAGTCAAACTGCACATTTTGTAAGTCTGCAACTCTGTTAAATGTTGTGTCTCCTGGAAAGAACTTTTGTCTGTCTGCTAGTGCTGTTCTTTGTCCTGTAACTTTATTCTCTAAAATTGTGTTAATACTTGCACATGTGATTGTGATAGTATTGTTTAATTTACCTTGCAAGAAATCGTCTTCTTCACTGATATTGAAATTGGTTATTACACCACTGTATCTGCCGTAAACATTTGATGCATTGTAATCATAATTGTCATCAAAGAATGCTCTGTATATTTTAACACTACCACCTTTAATAGGTGTTGTTAAAACTGTGTTCATGTAGTTTGCTTCACTAGGTATACCACTTAAACTAAGAGCAATGTCGCCATTAGTTGTTTTAATATCTTCTGTTAGCGAGCCCACACTTAAGAAACTGCCTAACTCTGTGTAAGTGTTTCCGCCGTATGAAACAGGCTTGTATGCACTACTAAGGTAATATGTAGTTGATCCTAATGTTAAATCAATTAACATACAATGTATGATATTGTTTACATCGGTTACTTGTGGTATACTTGTGGCCATATAATCTCTCTTATGTTGTGACTATTTCTATCAATTCGAAGTCATCTGTAAAACTTATTCTGTCTATTGGAACTGCACTGTAGCTAGGCTTCATTATCATCTTAACTTTAAACGTTACATCGTTACCTACCAGTAGTGATTTACCATTTAAACTGTAACCTGATTGTTCTATAAAAGGTCTGTGTATTGGTATACTAACACTTGCACTAGTAGTGTGAGCTACATCTGCAGTTACTTGGAATGGGTATCTATATCCACTTGCTGGCTGTATGTAGTCGCCTTTCTTAAACAAATATGTGCCACTACCTGCCGCACTAGCATTAATAATTAGCGTAGCCGCACTGCTACCAATAATGGATATTGATCCAATGCCTGTGCTGTTACCTTGGTAATTGGTGAGAAATGCTAATCCTGTGTTACTGCCACCAAACTCGATTGTGCTTTCTGTTGTTACGTCTAACGCATCAATGTCTTCCAACAATCCTCTGTTAGTGCTGTATTTTAATCCTTCATGCATTCCTATAATAAATCTATACGGAACTACACTTGTTCTTTCTGCTGTGAGCACAACACCACTTCTACTCACTGATTGTGAGGCAACTTTCTTTTTATCGATTGTGACGTATGTTGCGTTATTCACTATTGTTTGTAAGCTCATTATCTAGGTATCCTCCGTGCTCCAGCCTGTGTTACTGAATATATAAATTCTGGGTCACTTGCCACAAGTTGCTTAAAGCTTCTTGCATCTACGGCTTGTATGTTATATGTGACTGTTGTTTTGCCGCCGCCACCTAATGCGTTATTTGGTATAACTACACCACTGCCACTCGGATTTATAACTTCTGGTCCCGCTTCGCCGACGAGGTATGGCTTGTTTTTCATTATAGGCCCACCAACTGCTCTCTTGGTAATTGCATTTGAACTAAAGTCAATGTTGAAGCCGAATGCTCCAAATATACTGCTCAGTATTGGCTGTATAACTGCAAGTTTAAGTGCTTGGGCAATCATCTCTTTAACTATCTTTCTAAAGAAGTCTTTAAAGTTGTCTAGCACTGATGTGCCGTCCATTAATGATTGTGCTAAGCCATCGCTTAAGGCTGATGTTGCACTAAAGAATGTTTCTTGTATGTTTTCTGCCGCACTTGCAAAGTCACTTAATACACCAGTTGTGCCTTTTGCACCCTGCTTAATAACCATCTCGCCAGCTTCACTGCCTTCTAGAACAGCCTTCTTTAATACTTCCGCTTGTTCTTCTGCACTTGCTCCAGCGGCTTGCATGTCTGCAATTAATTTAGCAACATAGTCTTGTGCTCCTGTTTCTGGAACAACACTGCCCATGTCGGTTAATGCTTCTTTAACTCTTTCTATTCCGCCTGTTCTGGCTTTGTTAGCCGCATTTTCAATGTTCTCAAAGAACTTTTTCATTGAATCGTTACCAGTAGTAAATTCTACCAGTTTACCTATTTGTTTTCCTAGGAATCCAATTGCTTCTACAACTCCGCCAATGGCTTTTACAGCAAAGTCCATTACACTAGCAATAACATCACCAAAGTTATCTTGAATAACTTTAGCAACACTGTTAAACATGCCACCTAGCATGGTCAAGAAGTCTATTACTGTTGCACCCACTCTCATTACAACATAAAACGAATTAACTACTCCGTCGCCCATTGATTTTGCAAATGCATCTATTTTTTCTTTGTTGTTATCAAACACACTAACTAAATTTGTTAAGAATGCTGTTAGCTCTGGTGTAATTGCTCCACCCATTGATGCACGGAAGTTAAACATCCTGTCACCAGTTTGTGATATAGCACCACTTAGTGTTTTGTTAAGGTCATTAGCCGCACCATCAACTGATTCACCAAACTCTTTTAATTTCTTTTTGGTCTCATCAATACTGTATGTTGCACCAGCTTGGAAGCCAGCCATAGCAAGAACACCTTTTTCTCTAAACATGTCTGCCGCACCAGCACCACCACTAAACGCTCTTTGTATTTGGCTTGCACTGTCTTCAAAACTTAGTCCTGTAACAGCCGCAATGTCTGCCGCTAATCTTGTGTTCTCTTCTAATTCATTAATTGTTTTGGATACTGTGGCTAGAGCAGGCGCCGCTCCTGCAATTTGTTCAAAGTCAAATGGTAGTTCTTGGGCAACGTCTCTGATCTTTTGTAATGCTATTGCACCACCTTCAGCTGAACCCACAATGTTGTTCATTACAACACCAATGTCTTCAATCTTCTTAGCGGCTCCTACAGCTGAACTAATGCCTTTAAACGCCGCCGTTACAGCAACTAAGCCTGCGGCTAACGGTGCAAATCTAGCCGCTAGTCCTATAATAGAACCTTTGGTCACATTGGCGGCACCGCCGAATCCCTTCATGCTTCTTTCTGCTTTGTTTAACTGTCCTCTAAACTTGGAACTGTTTAACGTTAGCGTTACTTCAATATTTTTAGCCATCTACTTTATCCTACTAATGTATTTGTCTACGAAACGATCCATTTCGTCTTCTGTGGCTTTACTCATGCCGTCAGGTGCTTGTTTACTCCAGCCCGTATCTAATCTCTCTGCATACGGGTATTGTGCCCTTATTTGATTACCTTTGGCACTGGGTTTTGAACTTGTTTTAACACTAGTTTTGTTTCTAGCATTACCTGTTCTAACTGGAGTTTTGTCTTTAAACGTTTTGTATCCAGCTTGTATAGTTTCGGCAGGCATTTCTTCCAATTGGTCAAAGAGGTCTTTGATTTGTCTTTGGTTAACTTTGAAACCTGCCATCTATTTGTCCTTATATTTTTCTATCTTTTTAAGTAAATCTTCTTCTTTGTAGTATTTAGCGGGTAATGCCGTTCCTTGGGCTTTAGCTTCTTGTATCTCACTATTTGCTATACTTACATCTAATACCATCAAATCAAATGTGTCTCCATGCCTCAATACATGGCTAGGTAGACAACCGTATGTCCTAGCCATAGCATCTATAAGTAACAACCATTGTGTTGCCGCTGATTGCTCATCGACGCTATGGCTTGTTACTTTCCCAGTGCTTCGCCGACTAACTTAATTGCTTCAGTAAGCACATCAATTGGCAAAACTTTTGTGTCATCCATTACTTGGTGCCCGTGTTCATCCAGGATCATTTTGCTTAACATGTCGGTGTAATTTAGGGTTGTGTCTTCAGTGATTGCACTTAGTTTTGCAAACACATCTAGACTTTGTCTGTCGTATACATAAAAGTCCAGCTCTTCGCCATACTTTGTTACAACTGATTGTTCTGTGATTGTTAGTTTTACTAACTTGGGTTCTACTGCTAATTCGTGTAAATTCATATCTTTAGTCCTTTATATCTCTAGTTTTTAAATTGTGAATTGCACTTATACAAAATGCTATTCTGTTTTTTGCTTTGCTAATATCTTTATTAGCACAATTGATTTCATTCTGAGCTTTTGACAGCTCTGCTTCAAGACTCTTCAGTATGTCCTGTAGCGGGTGTTTGTCCCATATCTCCATAACCTTTTTCCTCTATATCTGTATGTTCTACTTCAGCTGGTGCTTCTCCTAATAACGCATTCATTTCTTTTTGGCTATATTCTACGCCTTCCATAATGAACTTGTCTGATTTCTTAGCAGTCTTTGACCATGCTTTGTAGCTGTCTTTTGTTCTTTGTTTCATAATTTATACCTTTAATAAAATAAACGAGTGCAAATTTATGCACTCGTCTAAGTTTTTCTATATGCTTACGCTATACAGTTTGTATTGCACTAAAATCGCCATCAACTTCAATAGTAACTGGTGTGACCCAAACTGGGGCATCCATATTTACTGTTGGAGCAAGTCCGGAAATATATCCACTACCAGTAATATACTTACTAGTAGAATCTGTGCCGTTAAAGAATGCACTAAAGTAAACTTTAGTTTTATTCTTACTAGCACCATATAATCCGCCACTCTTAACAGCGTCACCAGATCCTGTTCCGAAGAACGTGTCTGGATCAACCACTAAATTAAGAGTGATTTGGTTTGTTGATGGAGTTGTAACAGCACTTTCAGATGTTAAATTAAGTTGTTTCCAACGGAATACACCTGTGCTATTATTTAATACAATGTCCTGCATTGCGGGAACAGTAACACCGTCACTAGATGCTGGTGTGACGTTAGCCTCACTATCACCGAGTTTCAATACAGCTTCTGATCCTGCACTTACATTAATTACGCCCATTGTAGTCTCCTATTGTTTAAATGGTTTTATCAAAGCGAAATTCAAACGTGTAAGTAATTCTGTCCAACGCCATTTCAGTTGTATAATCACTTTCACTACGAATAGTGTTAGTAATAACTGATTTAGCATTGAGCACATTACTCACGATCGAGTTAATGTCGCTTAATTGGGTTTTGGCATCTACTTGTAGATATGCATTAAGTGTAGACACGTTGGTAAGGAAGTTGCTTCTGTCAAGAGTCTCAATAAAAGTATCTTGACTGATTTGTTCTTCATCAACATAAAGTGTTTTCATGTTTTTGCTATACAACACATCACCGCCACTTATGAACGGAAGTTCACTACTAACAGACACATTACTGCCTGCTAGATTAGTGGTGAGTTGTGTTATTAAACTAGACCTGATAACACTCATATTATCTTACCCTCGTGATATAACTTTTGCCACGAGTCCTACGGTTCTTTCTAAAGTTTACCATCTCGTCGGAAGAAGTGATACTGGCATCAGCGTTAGCATCATACCAGTTGATCACAGCCAACTTCTCTGAAAACAATTCATTGAATTTAGTTTCATAAAAGTTAATTTTGTTTACTTCCGAGCTTTCAGGGTTACCAAAGTCAGCTACTTTTGGTAGCAAGTATTCTTTCATAACATAGCTTGACGTTAAATCAGTCCAATCTTGTAAGTTACCTAGAATCAAGTTTTTATTGACTGGCGGTAAAATACTTGTGCTAGTAAGATTCTGAGCACTAGTGTAGTTAGCCCACTCGGGGCTAGCCTGCATTCTAGTAATCACTCTCTCAGTAGCACGTTGGCATAATATGTCAAAATATTCACTTTGAGTTGTTGCCGCAGTTCCAGAGTCAGCAAAGGATATCTCATTGGCTTCAAATAATCTTTGATCCATGTTGAATATATCTTCTGCTTCAGCAAAAGCTAAAACATTATTTTCTGCGTCTCTTTGAAATGCCATATTAACTCCCTAATTAGCCTTGTGTATTAGTTACACCTGTTACTAAGTTATTTGTTCTTAACCATCTAATTCCAATAGCTTCTGAGATTACAGCGTCTAGTAAAGCTCTATTTCCTAAGTCGCTTAATGAACCGATATTACTCGCTCCGTTAACACCATTAATATAGCTTGATAGGATGTATTCAACTTGTGGAGTAATAGCCGCATAGTAGAAGCCTGAAGCGTCTGCTGGTGCGTTATTTGCTCTTAGAGTTGCTACTGCACTTGCAAAGTCAACTAAAGAAGCATTATCTGCCGTTGCTGTTGAGCCTGCAATTGAACCTACTGCTAACATGTGGTTATCTCTTAGCTTTTTAAAGCCGTTTCTGACTGTTCCAGTCATAATGTATCTATCAAACTGAACATCTTCTTGCATAGAAGCAGTGATTCCACGTTTGGACATGAAGCCCATGCTTTGATTTGAAAATACTACGTTCAGATCAACTGCTCCACCTGCCGCGCCTACTGTTGAGTTAGTTAGAAGAATGTTTCCATCTGCTCCATCTAGATCATCTGCGTCTGTTGGTGCTGTTTCAGTGTTGTTGATAAAGACTTTGAAACCTGCGATATCAGTTGCTGAAGCCGCCGCTCTAGATAGTTGAGAAACTACTGCTCCTCTTACTACGTCGAATTGACCGTCTTCTAAAGCTTCTTCAGTTACAAATGTTCCTGAACCACGCTTTACTGCTTGGATTGATACTGCTGTTGTTTCGAAATCATTCGGTGTAGCTAGAACATCTGAGCCTTGAGTCAGTGTTGTTCCAACAGTGAATGAATCCATGGTTGGGAACTGGACGGTATCGCCTGCTCCGCCTTCGATATTGATTGAGTTTGTTATTAACGCTTGGTTTGGTAGTAATACAGCGGAATCGTAAAATGGAACGAGATCCGTAGTTACAGACGTGAATAACGCACTTATATTTGCTGAGTTTGTTGACATAATTGTCTCCTGTTATAAGTTATTTTTAAAGTTCTCTTGAAGATAATATTATCTTCTTAGTTTAGCAATTTGGCCTTCAATCATTTTATTAGTGATAGCCTCTCTGCTTAAACTATTGTTTTGGCTACGCAATGTAACATAAGCATCTCTATATTGGTTATCAGACTTTAATCGACTTTCATCAATTTTGCCTGTTCCCTTCGATACTGGTGTTGATTGTGCATCTACAGTAGCAACTCCTTTCTTGGAAAACTGTAATCCTAAATCTCTACCCACCTTTTCAACAGCGGCTGTGTAATTTGGCTTACCTTCATCAGTTGTGATAAAGTCTTCTCCATCTACGATGTGGAAACTTTGTCCTTCAACTTTGAACATTCCATCAGCATTCATTAATTTGACTACTGAATTCTTTTGTTCTAGAC
>TARA_R110000772_G_scaffold61516_2_pt1 | contig 10648 bp, 18 predicted proteins | sample TARA_R110000772 | Tara Oceans TARA_R110000772 (sample SAMEA4397948) | marine metagenome | biome: Polar Biome; feature: [SRF] surface water layer (ENVO:00010504); material: water (ENVO:00002006), including particulate matter (ENVO:01000060) such as... | depth 5 m | reverse complement strand
CATCAATGGGAACGGTTCAACGCGGCGCGCTCTTTTGTTATGGCGTCCGTAGAGTCGCCCGAATTGCGTGACAAGGCAAAGGCAAAGGGTTTTCGTACGTTTCGCACTAAACACGAAGGCGAGCCGTTGTTGCCGGGAGAAATTGCTTGCCCAGCCTCAAAAGAAGCAGGACAAAAGACGCAATGCGCCGCCTGCCGGTTATGTGGCGGGGCTAGTGTTAAAGGTAAAGATATAGCGATCAACATTCATTAAGGGGTAGAACTATGACTACAGAACAAGCGTGGAAAATCGTCGGCAATCAACCAAAATGGGCAATAAAAAACATGATAAGAGCGCTCAATATGTTGCCCTCACTCAATACGCCAGCGGATAAGCAACGCCTAATAGCTGCGAAAATTGCGGTACGCACTAGCAACCCAAAATATGAGGCATCGGCATGACTGATAATATCCCATTGTATTCTAAGGTTAAGAACATGACAGACAATGAACTAACCTACGCAATGAATGACATAAGAGAGACCTTAAAGCTGCATAAAGTAGGTACGACATACCACAAGAAACTAATGCAAGAACGTGATTTCATACTCAATAAAATGAGTGGTGAAGTCGTGAAGGAATACATCAAGATTTACATGGAAGAGCCAAAATGAAAATATTTGCAACAAACGTTCTTGTCTTCGTCGGGGCCGGTTTGGCTCTTTATCTTCTACTCTCAATTACACCATAAGGAAGCAATGCAATGTACATCGGATCAAAATATAAGCTTTCAGACCGGCTTGACGCGTATTCCCGCACGATGCTGGGGTACAAAACAATTGTAATCAAAGAGCGTATGTTGTCGCGGACAGAAACACGCGTAAAAAGCACAGCCGTTGAAATCACGTCCTACCATTACACTTTGCTGTGCTTGGTCGACGGCAACGACTCTGCGGAGCTGGACGAAGGACAGCTGCAAGATGAAATAATTTGCGGCCTTTATGAATTGGAGAAAGTCACATGACGCGCACAAATTGCCGAGAAATGTATCTTGATTGGACTAACAACTTTTTGACTTTGGAATGCTTTGCCGAGCATTACGGGATAGATTGTGAGACAGCGGGCCACGTTATTATTGAAGGCCGCCGCGCCCACGAATTTATGATTGACCACGGGATTAAAAAACATGGGTAAACCAGAAAGCAAGCGTTACGCCAACGCCTCTTTGTTGTGGGTTCACCTAAACGACGAAGCGCCACACATCGGCAGCGGGCACCGGATGGTGTGGGCCGTGGTAGGGCGTAAATGGGTTTACTTAGCCAACCGTGAGGATCGGCAACGTGTGCCTCTAGGGGTATGGCGCAACATAACAGAGGGACAAGCATGATAAAATGGTTCAGGCGCAAAGCTAACCCGTTAGACGTTGTAAAAGCTAAAGTTGGACTATCCCGAGAAACAAAAATAAAACTCATTAAAATCCACATTTCTCAAGCAACTTTAAAAGATTGACCCCCACCCGCCAATGTTTGGCGGGACCTTCCCTCCGCTGGTGCTTATGCTGCGGAATAATTTAGACAAGGAAAAAGAACATGCGCGCATTTAGAAAAAGACACAATCTGACACAAAAAAAGTTGGCGAGGCTTCTTCACATGAGTGAAATCGGTGTTAGGGTTTCGGAAAAAAGAGGCTCGGTTCCAAAACCGATGCGATTATTGTTGGTCGTGTTGACCCCGACGCTGGAGAAATTAGGGTTCGAAAAGACCAAAAACTTGCTCGATAGCGCAATAATAGAACAAAAGGATCCTGTAACCCGCAGAAAACTGCCATAAGTGCAAAAAAAGGGGTGCACTTATTTTTTTGCCTCTGTAACCCGCAGAAAACGGGGATAAGTGCAATTAGTGCATAAGTGCACGCCCCCTATCTTATCTCTCAGTATATAATATACTATATTCTATATATTACTCCACCTACCCCCCCTATATTTACTCTAATCCCTAACACCCTAAAATCTGGCAGAAATACAGGGGGTACAGAAGGGAAAAATCGGTCGAAATAAGTGCATTAGTGCAAATGACTTTTTGTGTAGCAATATCAAGGACTTATTTTTAGGCCATTGCACTAATTGCACTATCCCAATGATTTCAACAAGTTAAGAAAAAAGTTCGTGTCAACCCCTAAAACACTAATTCGAACAATTCTGTTCGACATAACCGGAGCAAAAAATATGAACTACTTATCCTATGGGCGGAGCAATATCAGCGACGATGATCTATACAAGATCGACGCTGAATACGACGACATGACTTCAATGTGCGAAGAGCTACAATTTTTACGCGACACCGACGACAGTTTACGCGAAGAGCTAGACAGCTTGCATGGGCTCATCAAAGGGTTCAAGGATGAGTTGGAGGGGACTATGTCGTTCAAGTTCGATGAGTGAGTGCAACAGGTGCCATGGGAACGGGTATTACAAGTTCCGGGATGAAACGATACAGTGCCCGGATTGCATCACCCCAGAGACGGTTGACGAGATTAATCGCCCTGAACATTATAACTTGGGGCAAGAGCCCTTCCCCTTTATCACAAGCTGGGGGATGTCATTTGCCGAGGGTTGTGTCATCAAGTACGTAGTACGCCATAAACATAAAGACGGGCTAAAGGACCTGAAGAAGGCGGCGTGGTACTTAAAACAGATGATCGAAGATTATGAAGCGTAACCTAAACGACAATAACTGGCGGTTCACTGCTTCACTTATGAACGATGCTGGTGGAGGCATTGGAGTAGAGAAACCGCTGAAGGCTCCGCCCTTCGGGTTGAAGGGTGGGAGCTTCGAGGATCATCCAGACTGCCAGAGGGACAGGCTCCCCTCGTGGGGTTATATACATATAAACAAAATACGGAGGGTGGAATGAAATATAAGATCACGGTGGCGTGCCTTGTTTGCGGCGGAGCAGGTGAGTTCGACTGCGACCGAGGCGGCAAAGTCATCTGTTGGGAGTGTAGATCGGAGCCGGTTGAACACGTCGAACAGTACGATTGCATCCGCAGCGCCCTCGAAGACTATCCTGAGGCGCTCGCGATAGAGACCCTGCCATGAAAAAAGAGAACATCATGGAGATTAAGATCTTCTTATCTGCTGGCGTTCCACAAACGGTGCTGGCAGAACTGTTCAAAACAAGCAAGACAGCTATAAATAGAATAGCGAGGATGAAATGACCAACCATAAAGAGTTTTTATCAACATTGTTTTCCGATCTGGAACCCTCAGAACACATCAGCGTGACGGAAATTCCTAAAAATGGGTTTATAACCGACGCGCTGGCAACGGGGAAGGACTTCACATCGTGGAACCCTGACACCCTGAGAGCTATGTACTTCTGCGTTTCAACAACGAACGGGAAGAGCCGCACACGTGATAATCTAGTACGGTCCCACGTCCTGATGCTCGATGACATTGGTGATAAGACTGTTGAGCCGGGGGTAGAGCCGACTTATAAGCTTGAGACGTCCCCCGGCTCTTACCATTGGGGTTACAAGCTGGTCCCAACGGCTGACATCTCACGCTTCGAGGCGTTGGTCGAGATAATCACGAAGGATTTAGGCTTCGGGGATAAAGGCGCGGGTGGTTCGTACCGTCTGGCCCGTCTACCCGGCAGCACCAACGTGAAAGAGGGCAAGAACAGCTTCCGCTCGGTCGTGACAGACTGGCACCCTGACAGGGTGTGGGAGTTGGACGCACTGGCCGCAGCGTTTGGTGTCGATCTGAACCAAGTCAAGACGAAGCGTAAGATAAAGACAACCGTCGAGACGAAAGACAATATTGACCCGCTGCTTGATTGGCTGAGTGGGAGCAATCGGGTGGTGTCTGACGGTGGCGAGTGGGTAGAGGTTGCGTGCCCGTGGGCATCGACGCACACTGACGGCAGTACGGCAGCAGGGTACAGCCCGCTGGGCCGAGGTGCCGAGGGGAACGTCGACAGCCGTGGTTTCAACTGCTTCCATGAGCATTGCAAGGATAAGAACGTAGGTGACTTCATAAACTGGGCCAAGAGCGTCGGAGGCCCCCACGTGACGGGGTATGATCCGCTACCTTGGTTGCAAGAACGCTACGCCTACCTCGGGATGGATGAGAAAGTGGTCGATCTACACCAGCGAAAGCTCGGTGGGGCTGACTGGTTATGGGATTTGCGTGCGTGGAGTAAGCGTCACCCCGGATATATCGACAAGATTCGGGTCTCGGACGCGTTTGTAGCATCTCACGACACAAAACACGCGGATTTCATGTCATATGTGCCCGTGAAACGGGAAGACGACGAAGGCATAGTTAAGGTCTACGGTCAACCGGCAATAAATATGTATGTCCCACCAAATTGGGACGAAATTGACGAGCTGCCGGAGGTTTTCATGGATCACATGGAATACCTGATACCTGACACCTTTGAACGTGAACTGTTTGTGGATTGGCTGGCTTATAAATTCCAAAATCCTGATCGTAGGTCATACGCCATGCTTATGGTTGCTGATCGAGCGTTTGGGATTGGCCGGTCGTGGGTTAAGACGATGTTGGCTGCTACGTTGCAGTCATCTGTCAATACGGCGACACTAGGGCAGCTAATCGGGCGGGGTACGTCTGCGGATCAATCCTATAACGACTGGCAGTCTCGCACGCAGTTCATCTGCATCGAGGAAGCACGGGAAAGCACGGATAAAGACGTGTTCTATCAGGCTTATGAGACGTTTAAGACCAACGTCGACCCTGCCGTAGGTGTTGGTATTCGAATTAACCCTAAATACGGCAAAACTAGGACTGAGAATATCTATTACAACGCTCTGATCTTCTCAAATCATAGGGACGCACTAGCAATCCCGGCAAATGATCGTCGGGTGTGTGTAATTCAGAACCCGATACATATGGAGAACTCCGATTATTATGAGAGGTTGGCTCGGTCGATCACGAACGGTGAACCACAACGCATATATTGGTACCTGATGCGCCGGGATGTGTCGAAGTTCGATAATATTATACCCCCGATGACGCCGGGCAAGCAGGACATGATCTCCGCTAATGTCATACCGTCCGATGAGATATGGGGTATGATCGAGAGTAGGTTGCCTGACCTCGTTACTAAGATCACGCTACAAGACGCCGTGGTGAGCGGAGCCGCCCAATTACGTATGGACGGCATAGCAAACAAGCCACGGGCTGTGGCGGGGGCTCTATGGGGTGATATGGCACGTTTGAGAGACCATAGGAACGGCGCTCGATACGCTGTTGGTCCCTCGGGGTCACAAACCGAGGTCAGGGCCGTCAGAAACGAAGAAGAGTGGCGGAAGAAAGACGAAATGCGAAGCAAGGAAGTAATGCTAAAGGGAATGTCCCGTTAGTTTCCCTATCTAAGAAAGGCAAAGAAATGGCGATCACTATACACCCGGAGTCAACTAAGAAGCTTATCCTCGATCTGTTCAGATCAGGGATGAGTTCTAGGGAGGTTGTGCGGGAAGCTAACAAACAGCTACGTGGAAAACTGGACAATTGTCTTACGAAGAACTCGGTCATTGGGATCAAGCACAGAGCTGGCATGTGCGTGCCCCGTGACCCACGGTCTTACCCCACGTCGCGCAAGAAGAACTACTCAAGATATGATAAATCGTTGGCGTTCAACGAAAAATTGGATAAAGTATCTTACGAAAAACAAGTAAAAAACAGACTGCTCGCTGCACTTGCAAAGCCACAGAAAAAAAATTATACTGACTACTGAAATTGAAATAGGAAAAACGAAATGAAACATCTGACCATAGGCGGGTCCACCGCCGCACGCACTTTAGGGTGCCCAGCGTGGATCAACAAATCCAAAGACATTCCCAAGCGACCGGGTGGTTCAGCAGCCATCGAAGGGTCGATGCACCACGAAATCATGGAGCTGTGCCAGAATACAGGCACCCGACCTTGGGATCACCTAGGTTTCGAGTACAAAGAAGCAGGAACGACCCTAGTATTCGACGAAGACCACCTAGATTTGAGCAATATCGCGTACAACGCGACTAACGAACTCTTTAAAGAGCTGGACATCGACGAATTAGAGGTAGAACCCTTCGTTGAGATCATCCCGGACGTCGCAGGGGGATCAATTGACACGATTGGTTTGTCGGGAGACCGCAAAACCCTTCTAATTTTAGATTATAAATTCGGACGTGTGAAAGTCTCTCCTGAAGAGAACGCGCAGATGATGTTTTACGCTTTGGCGGCGAAAACAGACGCAAAAACCTCCGATCTTTTTGAGAAGGTCGAGAAACTGGTACTGGTGATCGTACAGCCAAGGCATAGCGGAGTTGTTTTTCGGTGGGTCACGGACATGGGGCGGCTTAACACCTTCGAGAAACATCTCAAGACCTCGATAGCCAACGTCAAGACGGCTAAAAAAGGTACACCGGGGGCACATTGTGGGTGGTGCCCAGCCAGCGCCTTCTGTCCTGAGAAGCGACAGGAAGCAGTAGTGGCTTCTACACTCGGCACAAGCTCACACAATGAGTTGATGGCTTCTGCTGCCGCAGTGCAAGAGGTTGAGGCATGGGTAAAAGCGACGAAGGAGGCGTTATACATGCAATTGACAACCGGGATTAATATACCCGGCTGGAAAGTAGTGGAGAAGAAAGCAACACGTAAGTGGGCTAAGCCAGCACTAGCAGAAAAAGCGTTAGTAGAGGTGCTGGGCGAATCCGCGTTTAAGAAGGAGCTGCTGACTGTGGCTCAAATGGAGAAGAAGCTGAAGTCCAAGGGGAAGTTGTACCCTGTGGAAACTTTAGTTGAAAGGAAAAGCTCAGGGACTACGTTAGCACCTGAGAGTGATAGTCGTCCTGAAGCAGGGGCTACTGAAATACCGAGCAATCTCGCTCAACTATTGAAATAAGGAACAAATGAAATGAACTTTCCATCAGTAATCGACCCCAACGACCTCGCATCAGCTCTCGTCAACAGCAAGGTAACCGAAGCAGCACCCACCGCAGGGATGGCGTTCCTAAAAATGTCGTTTGAGACCGGTGAGTGGACACTTGGGCAAGACGAGGACGTCACAGGCGAAGAAATATTGGTTAATGTTGCCTCGATTAAACATGGTTGGATTTTATGGTCTGGCGGTCGACCTAATAAGGCGATGGTTACGTTTAACCAAGACCTGCCAATGCCTATGGACGGCATAGGAGCCGACTACCCTTCTGAAGCACGGTCTTTTGAAGGCGCCACGTTCGATGACGGCAACGCTCTACAGTTCGACACATCATCTTATGGTGGTAGAAAAGGTGTTGACAAGATGCTCAGTGAGATCAAGACCAATGCAGCGGGGGGTTCCGAGTATCTGTACCCACGCGTCAAGCTCTCATCTGAGAGTTACATTAATGCGAAAAGAGGTGGTAAACCTACTTTCAATCCACGATTTGAGGTGTTAGAGTGGTGTGACAGGGACGGCAAATCAGCCGGTGCTGTGAAGGAACTTACTCCGACAAAACCCCCAACACGCCAACGGCGGAAAACGGCTTAATAAGCTTTAACTGGGGACCAAGGGAGGGCACAGCGTGCTCTCCCTTTTTTTATGGAGAACCTGAAATGGTGGGTAAACTAGTAAAGGACATGACCCCCGAGCAACACGCGACCCAAAAAAAACGTAAGAACGCCTACTACGCAGCAAACCGCGCAGAGATGCGCGCCCAGCAAGCAAAATACAACGCCACACACCGAGACGAGGCAGCTACCCTTCGTAAAAAATGGAGCATAGATAACCGACACAAGCGCAACGCCTCAACAGCAAAACGACGCGCGAGGAAAATACGAGCGTGTCCTAACTGGTTGACCCCAGAGCAGTCTGAAGAGATCGAGGCGATATACGCTGAGTGCCAAAAAATGGGTGGAGGCTATAGCGTCGATCACATCATACCTCTACAGGGCGAGAACGTGCGCGGTCTACACGTACCGTGGAACCTACAAATAATTAACGTAATAATAAATATAAGGAAGTCCAATGTTATACCTTGATCTGGAAACCCGATCACAGTGCGACCTTATGTTTCATGGGTTACACAAGTATGCGGTCGACCCCTCAACACAAATAATCTGCATGGCTTACTGCTTTGACGACGAGCTAATGAGGTTCTGGTGGAGCGATGAACCCTACCCTGAAGAAGTTAAGAATTACACCGGACCTATAACAGCCCACAACGCTGACTTTGAGCGCCACCTGTTTGATTACGTCATAGCTAACGATTACGGCCACGCCCCCAAGGCGGAGCAGTGGCGTTGTAGCATGACGCAAGCGCTGGTGTCGGGCTATCCCGCTGGACTAGGCAACTTGGCTATAGCATTAGGTCTGAAGACACAAAAACAAGCGCACGGCACACGGCTTATCAAAGCCTACTGCACACCCGGCTATGCTACTGAGTTCGCAGACGGTGACCGTGAGTTGATGCAGGACTATTGCGAGAAGGACGTCGAGGTCATGCGCGAAGCAGTGCAGTGCCTACGCCCTCTCTCAGACGACGAGTGGGCGGAGTACCACTTGACCTGTCGCATCAACGAGAAAGGCGTCCCCCTCGATGAGGCGTTCGGTATTGCCGCACTAGGCTACGCTAAGGAAGTAGCCGAGGAAGCGAACGCTAAGATCGAGGAGCTGACCGGCGGGGCTATGACCAAATCTACACAGCGTAAGGCTCGTGACGAGTGGTTGTTCCCAAAACTCACGGACGACCAGAAGGTTCTTTTGGAAGTCCACAAGGACGGCATCAAAAAATTCTCTCTAGACAACGATCACCGTGCCTACCTATTAGCCTGTGACGATTTAGACAACGACGCTCGCACGATGTTGGAATACATCAACGACGCAGGGTCTTCTGCTCTGAAGAAGTATGCTGTGGGTGTCCACACTTGTGCTGACGGTGTAGTACATAACACGTTCCAGTGGCACGGTGCCCAGACTGGAAGGTTCAGCGGCAAAGGTATACAGCCACATAACTTCAGACGTGACGTCATCGAAGGTGATGAACTTATTAACGACGTCAAGTCGGGCTTCGTAATCAATAAACCTGCTGACACCCTAGCACGCTTGCTCCGGGGTCTAATCCACTCGGAGGAGGGTGTCTACTACGTCGATTACAGTGCGATTGAGGGTAGAGTGGCACCGTGGTTGTCTGTGTGCGACAGCGGCGAGGCGAAACTGGACCTGTACCGTGAAGACAGAGACGTGTACGTCGTGACTGCGGCAGATATGTTCGGTCTGAAAGAGGAAGACGTAGATAAGAACCTACGCCAGTCAGGTAAGATCGCTGAACTGTCCCTACAGTTCGGTGGTTCTCATAACGCTCTGATAGGTATGGCGCGTAATTATGGTGTGACCTTCTCTGAAACCGAGGCACGTGACATAGTGGTTAAGTGGCGTAACGCAAACCAGTGGGCCGAACAGATATGGCGGGAGTACGACACAGCTATTAGACTATCTGTACTTGCACCTAACACCCCCAACCCTGTTGGCCGGGTGGTGTTCCAGTCTGACGGGAAGAACTACCTCTGGTGCCAGCTCCCATCGGGTAAATTGATCTCATACCCTAAACCTCTCTGGGAACCCTACACGACACCGTGGGGGGCCTCCATGATAGGGCCTACCTACCAGACCCATTTCAGACCTAAAGCTGGGCAGGCACCCCTTAGAGCGCCTTTACGGGGTGCGCTACTCTACCAGAACAGCGTACAGGCTGTAGCAGCCGGTATTTTGCGTGAAGCACTCACAAAAGCGGACGCTGCTGGTTTGGATATTCGACTACATTGTCACGATGAAATCTTAGGTGTTGGGGTTGAAGGTGAGAAGTTGAACAAGATTATGTTAGAGCAGCCCTTGTGGGCTGAGGGCTTGCCGCTGGCTACAGGTGGTGTCGCAACTGGAACGAGGTGGGGCAAATGAGTGAAGCAACACTGCAACGGTACATGCGGTCGAAGTGTAAGACTCATAGTGTGTTCTGGCGTAAGATGAAGTTCGAAGGGCAGCACGGATGCCCTGATGTTATGATAGCGTATGAAGGTCAAGTCATGTTCGTGGAGCTAAAAAGCGACACAGGTATGGGCCGTCTGTCTGGGATACAGGAATACCAAATTGAAAAAATGCGTAACGCAGATATAATCGTTCGCGTTATATCAACCAAGGAAGGAGTAGACGATGTTATCCGTGAAATTAAAACCTGAACAAATAAAAGCTGCAAACGCACTAGTAAGCCGAGACGCTACCATCTTAGTAGCCAACACCGGCTTTGGTAAAACGCTGGTGTGTCTTACAGCACTAAAGTCTCGAATGTTAGAGAAAAAAACTAAAGTTTTAGTCGCCTGTCCCCCCAAGGTCATGGACGTCTGGAAGAAAGAGGCGGCCAAGTGGGATCATACCAAAGACCTGAAGGTACAGGTACTGAGGGGCACCCCAGAGGCAAGGGCTAAACGCCTGTTGGAGAAAGCCGACATCGTGGTCATCAGTTTGAACAGCTTAGACTGGCTGCTCAAAGAACGGCACGGCTGCAACGCTATCATCATCGATGAGATCAGCAAAGCGACGGGCAAGCAGGGTGCTGGCCTACGCTCTAAGAAAAAGGCTGACCGCTTCAAGTGGCGCGTCGGAATGACAGCTACGCCTGTCTCTCAGGAC
>TARA_R110000772_G_scaffold52267_2_pt1 | contig 10661 bp, 14 predicted proteins | sample TARA_R110000772 | Tara Oceans TARA_R110000772 (sample SAMEA4397948) | marine metagenome | biome: Polar Biome; feature: [SRF] surface water layer (ENVO:00010504); material: water (ENVO:00002006), including particulate matter (ENVO:01000060) such as... | depth 5 m | reverse complement strand
TAACACTATTGCGTCTTATAACTTCTCTTTCTAAAACCGCCTGAGGTTCTGTAATTGCTTCAGGATTTCTATGTATTTTTAAACAAGGTGTTTCAATCCTATCACACTTGGATTTAAAGCATGCTAATAAGCACGCAGAAGCACCTGCTAAAACTGCTACAATGAATATACTCAATTGTTCTAATGAGAAATCCTCTAATTTAGTCAATTGTCGGTGTGCCGACAATTCATTGAAAAAACTATTTTCAGTCATTACTTTTATTCTTTGTAGAGATTTTATTTTCCGTAACTTGTTTAAATATACTATTTATCAAAGGTTGTGGTATTCTATATTTTTTACACAACGGCATCAATCTAGTTAATTCAGTCCCACGACAACTACCTTTTTTTAATTGTAAATCAAAATTATTAAAGAAATCAGTTTGTTTAGTGCGTGTATCACCATAGAAACAATAATAAGTAGTTGCTAAATCGTAAGGTCTTAATTTAACCATCAACGGACTTCTGTGCATGCTACCACGTGGGTTTTCCATTATAAATTTAAGTTTAGGATTTTTCTTACGCCAGTAATTAATTATTTCAATTGTTCGTTTTAATAAAGCATCACCTAATCTAGCATAATCATTAAGAGGTTTTAAAGTATCTGAGTTTCTAACACGTGATGACATTCCAGGTGTTCCTGCTTCTTGTGATGAAATATATTTAGTCCTTTTTGTTAGCGCCATCCTTGAAAAAGTAGCACAAGGTGGTGATGCCGTAATTACATCAGGTATAAAATCTAAATCTTTATAATTCCACTTTAATACATCTACAAGTATATCAGGACTATATTTTGCTTCATTATCAAGTGATGTAACACTCCATCCTAATCTTTTTGCTGATTTACCGAAACTACCAGTGCCCTTAAATAATTCTAATAATTTAACCATTATATAAATAGTATTATTTTTTTTCAAGATGCGTTTTATCTATTTTATAAGATTTTGACTTAGGATTAACTGAGGCATACACGCGGGCATACGCCCATTGCTCGGGTGATTTAATAAACGGACGCACAGACTGGGGATTGCTTTTGTATGCCCCTTTACCTTTCAAAAATATAGTTTTAATTCCTTTTAATTTATAACCTGACAATCGTGCTATATCTTCTAATGAGTTTGATTTATTAAGTGATTGTCCGTGTTTCTTATTGAATTGTTGTTTATACGTAGGCATTATATATATATAATATTATTCTTCAACTTTAACCATACTACCTTTTTTAGGACGACCTACTTTACCAGATGGTTTTTTACGTTTTTCTTTAATACCTCCTTTTTTATCACCTTTTTTAGCGATACCTAATAGTAATGCGTCAGGTAGTTTTTCATACTGCTTCTGAGATATTTTCCCCGATTTTAGTGCTTTTTGTATTTCAGGATTTTTACTCGGCATCTTTATAATAAAAAATATATTATTATTATAATTGTAAAGTAAATTTTAGAGTTATTCGTCATCATCACTTTCACTACTTTCCTCACTTGTATTACCTTCATAATTAAATAATTGTATTTTAACTATGGGACACGCTATCTCGGGGACTATGTCTCTCCATACACGTGTGGCGTCTCCCGCTCTCCCAGCGGTGAAGATGGGGTTTCTATGTCTCCTATATAATACACTAAAACGAGTTTGTTGATTATCATCATTCCAGTCAGACTCATTCATCACCTCCACTATTTGTAAAATTTCATTCTTATAATCAGGACGTGTATCATTATCTTCATCATAGAAACCCCATTCAAGTTCATTGTTATTGCCTAATACTAATGGTTCATCACATAAGTCCCGACAATCATCATTATTACACTCCTTTATAAATTCTAGTAGTAAATCATAAACTAATGACCTATAAACTTTATGAATTTTTTCTTTCTCTTTTGAGACTGAATCAAGAATTTCTTTTTGACGTTTTCGTGCTCTATCTAAATCTTCATTAGACCTCTCCATAAATTCACATAAACCTTCGGCATCGTTTTCAGTATATATTTTAACAGAAAGTTTAAGTTGCGAATTTTCCTCTTCTAATTCTTTAATTCTGAGTGCCTGTCTATCTGCTTGTTTATCAATCATCTGATTTTCTATTTTTAGTCTATCACATTCACATTCAACATTAAATTTTTCTTCTTCTAATTCATTGATACGATTATGCTTATGAATTATTTTTTCTCTTAAATTTCTATTTGATGCTTCTTGTGATAAATTAATTTGTCTATGTGCTCTAAGTTGTCCCTGTCTCTCTAAGTCGTCCGTCATAAGAGAAATTTGTTTTTCAAGTGTCTCAATATAATCTTTTAGAGTTGTAGGACTACCTTTATAATATCCATAAGCAGTCATATATCTACTTTCATTAGGACAATAGTCATCGGCGAGTTCTTGATATTCATCCATAATTTTTTTTTGATAATATAAAAAATATTCTAATTTCAAATTTTTAAATTATAAGTATCTTTTACTTAAAATTTTTTTCTTTACATAAAGTAAAAGTATGGAAGAAATTAAGGAAGCACTTGAAAATAAGGAAGTTGAAAGAATTAAAGAAACACCCGCTGATAGCGACGCCTCTCCCGACAGCGTAGTTGCTCAAACTGCAAAATCTAAAAAAGTTAGAAGTCAAAAACAAATAGAAGCGTTTGAGAGAGCACGAAAAAAACGTAGTGAAAATATAGCATTAAAAAAAAAATTACCTAAGACAGAGATTAAAGAAAGTATTATTGATAAATTACCTGTTGATTTAGTTGATGAATTTAAACGCACCGCCATTAAAACACCTCAAGTAGGTGAAGATAGACAATTAAGACCACAATTAATTACACCAGCGCATCCTCCTGGTGCTACTATAAATTATAATTATTATTATGGTGCTCCACCACCTCAGCATGCTGCTGTGGGCACGGAGTGTGAGCGACCAGCACCACAGAGTGCTATGAAGAAAAAAAAGGTTATATTAAAAGACCCTGTGTTTTCTGAAAGTAGTAGCGACGATGAAGTTTATAATGAAAGTGAATTAATTCAAGGAGGTATTAAACCTACTACGCCGTCATTAAAATATAAATTTGTTTAAATTATTTAATTTGTAAGGTTATAATAATGACTTCAATTAAAGAAGAAGAAAACAATGATATAAATATTTCTAAGTTTAATTTTTCGTGCGACGATGAGGATTTAACAATACCAGACCCATTACCTAAAAAATCATTCAGTTTATTAATTACAGGACGACCAGGTAGTGGTAAAACTAATTTATTGTTAAATTTAATAACAAAACGAGGTAAGTGTTTTAATCGTAAATTTGATAAGGTTTATATTTTTTCACCTAGTTTAGCGACTATTAAAGATGATGACCCGTTTGAGTTAATACCTGACGACCAGAAGTTTGAAAACGTAACATTAGAGAATATAGAGAAATTTTTAAGCGATATTAAAGATAGTGGAGAAAAAGTATTGTTAATATTAGATGATGTAATTGCTGAAGTCCGAGGTAAAGGTAATGCTGTTGTTGAAAACTTATTACAAAAAATATTTTTTAACAGGAGACACTTATGTGGTGCTGGTGGGTCTTGTAGTGTAATTGCTACTTCACAAACCTATAATAAAATTGACCCTAAACTTAGAAAATCAGCATCGCATTATATGTTTTATGAAAACAGAAATAAGAAAGAAATCACAAGTGTTTTTGATGAAATAATACTAATGCCTTTTAAAGAATTTATGGATGTTTTCAAGTATGTGTATGATAAAAAATATAATTTTATGTATATAGATACAACAAAAGGTCAAGATGATATGATGTATAAAAATTTTAATAAATTAACAATTGATAGTCCGAATATAATTAAATATTAAAAAAATATATTTTTTATATAAAGAATGACAGAATTATTAAACGCGACAAATATTATTATTGAAAGTAATGATGACCCACGTCTTAATTTTACGTTTATGAAAAAAGAAAATATTATTGATTTTCATAAAAATCCTGAATTACTATACACTGATAAAATAAATTATGGAATTAAAGTAGCAGATGGTGATGATACTTTTCTAGATAAACACGTCCCATTAAGTTTTTTTGATATAACTAGTTTAGAAGATGGTAAATTATGGTTTAAGGAGAAATACCCGAATCTACCCGAAGAATATTGGGAGATTATGGCGAAATATCAATTTGAAGAACCTTTCACAAAGAAACAATTAAAGAATGCTGTTAAAAAAATTAATAAAAAAGGTAGGTCAAAAGAAAATATTGAAGGTTTAAAAATTAATAGAAATAAAGTTATTTTAAATTTTGACTAAAATAATTCTATACGTTAGTATGTTAATTATATATAATATTATTAATAATGATTCAACGTGTAGGTAATAAATATAAAGGAGCACAGGGATGGTTAGGTAATAAAGTTAAAAACGTTATGCGTCAGGGTCAAAAGGTTATGAATAAACCTATTGTTAAAGGTGCTTTAATGATTGGTGCTGCTGTTGGTGGTGCCGCTCTCGCTTCCGGAGGTAGAGAAAATAAACAATTAACACAACTTCAATCAAATACAAATATAAATAATACTGGTGTAGGTGCTGATTATTTTAAAATCCCGAATGCCCCTAGTGTTAAACCTTTTACAGAAGAGGCGTTTCCTACTATGGTTTTTAGAGAATAAATAAAATATATATACTATATAAATATGAGTAAAGGAGGACAAACACAAGTGCCTGAAACTGAAACAAGAGCATCACGCGTATTATTTATTTCATCGGGAGATGCTACTGCGATATTTAATAATAATAGAAGTAATTTTAAATTTACACTTGAAGAGGCAGTCGTTGTCCCGAATCATCATAGTATATTAATGAGTTTAATTGGTGCTGAAATACCTTATAGTTTTTATAATTTTGTTGAAGGACGTAATACTATTTTATTTTTTCAATATACTACGCCTGGTAATACAAATTATGTCGGAGGTATTGTTTCTCCTACACAAGGTATTCAATTAAGACCTGAGGGTAATTGGAATGAAACACAACTTGCTGCTTATCTAACAGAAGGTATTAATACACTTGCGGGATTAGGAGTTAATGAATTTGAGATGTCTTATGATACTATTGCTTTAAAGTTTAGATTTATTTTGAATAAGACTGGTCGTATGACACTTGCTATTGCTAATAGTCCTAACCCATTAGAAGATATGAATGAAGAAATAGGTTTTGATTTAGAAAATATATTAGGTAATCCTTTTGTTGAAAATACTGGTGGAGTAAATCCTATAAGATACGGATATAATACACCACCACCAGGTGGGACAGGTCCAGGTATTAATAATTATACTGATGCGGGAGGATATCCTATTGCTCCATTAACATCATTAAGTTATTTGTATGCTGATGATGTGGCGGATATGAGTAATTCTATAAGAACCTTATTTTTAAGAAGTAATTTAACTTCATCAAGTGTTTTAGATAGTTTTGTAGGTGGTGGGTTTTCTAATATATTAGCACGAATACCTATTGATAAAGCACCAGGAGAAATTATTAATCTTAGAGCATCAGATGGTAACGTCCATCAATTATTATTGAAAGTTAAAGATTTTACAGAAATTCATCTAAGATTAACAAATCAAAGAAACGAGGAAATTAATTTGAATGGACTTAATTTTAATGTATCATTAAAGTTAGATTTTATTGAAAACAAAAGATTACAGGAACCCGATAATATTAGAATGCTTGTTGAAGAAGCACGGAAGATAGATAAAGACATAGTAGGAAAAACTAAAAAAAAAAAATCATCTAGCGGTGAAAAGAAATCTACTTCTAAATAAAGATGACTAATTTCTTTCATAGGTTAGGTAATAAAATAGCAGGTGTAGCACATCGTGCGGGTGTTAAAGCACATCACGCTATACATCAAGGTGCTAAATTTGTAGCGAAGCATGCTGATTCTGTCGCTAATATTGCTGATAAAGTAGGAAACGTAGCAGGTGTAGTCGGTAAAGTTGCTTCTGCTGCTTTACCATTCACCGCAGAAATCCCAGGTGTAGGTGAAGTCGTAGCAGGTGCTGCAGCAGCAGGTAAAGTTATAGAACGGGGTGCTAGAATGACTAGTAAAGGTGCTAGGGTAGCGGGAAAAGTGAGTAGAGGTATGTTAGCGGCGGGCATCTGACGCTGAGCGCTATAGGTCCTAAAGACCTTAAAATTATTTTCTAATATATAATATAATGGAACCTTTTACCTTGTATTGTATTTATTTTGTTGCTATTTTAAATTCGTGTGAATTAACACATAAAATTTATAAAAATAGATTTATAATTAAAAAATATATAAGTAATAAATATAATGGAAACAACAAAAGTCATCTCAATCGGTGAAGAGCGAAAAAAGTTTAAGATTATAGCACACTGCTCTCCTAATTTTCTTAATGATAATCAAGGTAATTGGTCTTTTAGATTACCTTCTCTTAATGATTTAGGAAATTCGCATCATTATAATCAGTGCCTTATTAAGTTTTCTAAATTTATTATTAATCCGTTTCAGGAAGGTGGTCTGCCTCTGGCACGAACCCAGGATAATTTAGAACCTTGTTGGATAAATAATAATGCTGTCCGTGGTAGCACTGTGCCGGGTGTTATATTAAACTTCTCAATACCTTCACCACAAATTGCGAAAGTTAATGGAAATATGGAACAACTTGCTGGGACATCAGGTATGCCTGGTGCTCCTGTTAATCCAGGTGGGTCTATATATTTTGAGTCATTATATAGATTACAAGAATTGGTGCCGTGTAATTGGGTGCCCCGCCAGAATTTCTCTGGAACTGGATTTTTATATAGGGGCGTAACTATCGCTGCTGGTCCAGGTGCTGCTAATGAATTTCAGAATAATCATATGATTTCTTATAATACTTCTGGTAGCGATGAAGGTTTATTATGTGCGAATCCTTTCGGTCAAGATATTAATTTATTTATTACTTCGGCGACAGATTTTGTTGGTCTTAATAAAATTTATTTAAGTAATGATGAACTTGCTGCTGCTGATCCGAATGGTATCCCTGGTAGAATTGCTGGTGGATTTACAACTTTTAAAGATATTACAGAGATTGTAATAGAATTTTATGTTGAGATGGTAGAAAACAAATAAAAATTTTAGTTTAATTATTAAAAATAAAATATATTAAAGAATAAATATAATGTCTTTACCTTCTTCAATTGATTACACTAAAATTCTCCCGATTGCTGCGGGTAATCCCCGTGCGATGCGTAGAACTTTTTTACCTGTGAACGGACAGAGTTTCACTGCTGCGGGGAATAACATCGTGCGTATTGAAATTTCAGCAGACCAGTTTTGGGACCCATTACACTCTTATTTAAGATTTAATGTTACGACTGGTGCTCAGACATCAGGTGTAGATTTCGGGGGCGGACACGGATTTCTTCGTAGAGTTAGACTAGAACAAGCAGGCAGCGTAATTATGGATTGTAATCGTTATGACCGCCTTCTTGCTGGTATTCTTTTACCTTCTCAGGGTGGTGTTGATTCACTAGCACACCGCTCTTTGACTGAGATGATTACTTATGGTAATTCGGTTGCTGCTGCTGGTCTCAATACACCTGCTGCTGCTGGTGTTGCTACTGGTGGTTATTTAACTGCTATCACTTCAAGTCCTACTCAGGTTGCTGCTGGCGCCACCATTAATTTCTGTATCCCTATCGTAGGTGGTCTATTTTCGCAAGATAAACTTGTCCCGCTTCAACTTCTGGGGTCGTCTCCGCTAACAATTGAATTAGAATTAGCACCCGCTGCTGATGCTATGGTTTCTGCCGCTGGTGGTAATACTGATTATTCTATGAGTAATATTCGTTATATTGCATCTCTTGTTGATGTATCCCCTGATGTTGACGCACAGGTAAGAATGGTCCAGGAGATGTCGGGCGGTCACATCGTGCTTAATTCTACTGATTATACTCACTTCAACGGAAATATCCCTGCTAATGCTCTCGGACAACAGGCGATTAATGTCCCAGCACGCCGTAAAAGCATGAAATCTCTTCTATGGGTCGGTGCTTCTCAAACTGGTCTCAATTTTGTAAATTATAGAGGTAGTTTCGGAGGTAGTCTTAATCTAAACTCCTTTTATGCGAAAATAGGTAGCATCAATTATCCTGCTACACCAGTAGAAGCGAATTTCAACGTTAATGGTCCAGGTGGTGTTGATTTGAATGGACGTGGTGAAGCACTTATGGAATTATCTAAGTGTTTCGGGACTACTGGTAGTGTTATCGGCACAGGATGTCTTAATCGTTTAAATTATGCTGTATTAGCAGGAACTGCTGCTAACGGACAGATTGCTGCTTCTACGCCCTTTAAGTTTTGTCCTATGGGTTTAGACCTAGAAGCGTTTCAACGCACAGCGATTGAGTCGGGAGTTAATACTGCGGACCGAAGCACTCCGATTACACTTGTCCTTGATGTAGGAGTTGCTATTGGTGAAGCATTAAATATTGATGCCTACGTTGCCTTTGATAGTCTGTATTATATTGATAGCAGTGGAATTATTTCTGTATCTCACTAACTTAATTTTCTAAAATAATTAATACTTTTAAAAATTTTATATATATTAAATATAAAGATGGAAGCAGTTTTACCGAGTAATATTAATTACCTTGATACCTTACCGAAAGCAGTCCCCGCCGAAAGGAAACGAAGAAATTTCTTTGCTGCTAATGGGACTCAATATCGTCCAGGTCAAACAATGATTATTGAGATTTCTGACCCGAGAAGTTTTCTTGACGTCCAGAATTCGTTTTTAAGATTTACGATAACTAATCAGAATGCTGCTGGTGGTGTTATTGTGCCTGAATTAGGGGGCGGATATGCTTATCTCAAAAATTTTAGAGTCCAGCAGGCAGGAAATACTATTATGAATATTCAAGAATATTCAAGATTGTATAATGGTATTATTGCCCCTACTACTGGTGGTATGGATTGGAAGTGCTCTACATCTGTTTATGAAAACGTCCAGTGTTTCGGAACTAGTCTTCAAGCAGCAGGTCCTACTACTAACACTCCTGCTACTGCTGCTGAATTTACTGGTGGGGTTGCTACTGCGTGTAATGTCCCATCTATTGCTAATGCTGGTATAGCACCAGCAGGCGGTCAAGTGGAATATTGTGTCCCTTTGTATGGTGGTTTATTTAGTCAGGATAAATTGATACCACTCCCGATGCTTAATCAACCTATCCAGTTAATTTTTGATTTGAGTGATGTAGATAGAGTTGGTGCTTGGGATGTTGTCCCAGTTGCTACCGATATACTTATTAGTAATGTAAGATATTGTGCTGAGATGGTTGAAGTCCCACGTGACGTATTAGGATTTCTTTCTCAACAACAACAAGCACACGGAGGGTCTCTTATTGTAGAAGCATCATCTTATGAATATCAACGTGCTAATTTAGAAGCAGGTGCTACTGGCTCACAGATATTAAATATACCATCTAGAAAACGTAGTATTAAATCTATTCAATTCGTTGCTATGGCGGACCCTACATCAATTACACTTCTTTCTGGTGCTGCTGGTAGTGGTATGGGTGCTAATAGAGGTCCCGCAGAAGTTTTTACTGAAACAACAAGTGCTAATCCGTGTTTAGTATCTTATCAACTACGTGCGGGTAGTATGGTGATGCCGCCTCAACCGATTGCTGGTCCAGGTGGTCGTAATGCTATCCCAGGTCCAGGTCCTGGTGCTCGTGCTGGAACTGCTGTTGTTGTTGGATTACCTAATATGGATAATAATAAAGGTGAATCTGTTTTTGAACTAAGTAAAGCAATCGGTCATCTCGGTAGCACTATGGGTTTAGGTGGTTGTCAAAGACTTACTTATGCTAATCCAGTTTCTGTTATTGCGGGGGCACAATGCTCTATCGGAACTAATTGGGTTGCGGGTCAAGGTCAGATGGGTCCTGGTAATGATGCGATTGGTGCTCCACAACCAGATATTGCTGGTGGTCCTCCTGGGTTTGGCGACCAGTGGAAATTTTGTCCGTTTGCTATTGACTTAGAAGCGTATCAAAATCAAGCGATTAATAGTGGATTAAATACAAAAGAGATGTCATTACAGATGACACTACACTTAGAAATTGCTAATGATTTATCAGTAGCAGATACTGGTGGTGGTGGTCTTGCTGCCGCTGGCGGTCAGAGTAGTGCTATTAATTTTGATATTTATTCTTACCACGATATTCTATACTATTTTAATTCTGACGGAACTATTACATTCTCCGATTAAATTTTTTTCTAAGTTATTAATAATGTCTCTAAATTTAAATAACATAATTGAGATACAACAAATTCAAACAATTTTAAGCAGTCATCCACTATTGCTTAAATTTTTTAATTCTATTTTAGACATAAAAAATATTGATATTAACGCTAATAGTGATAGTAGTGATAGTAGTGAGAGCGATAGTGATAGTGATAGCAGTGTTGATTTAGATGATATTTATTAGAAAGACATACACGCCTTAATCAATTTTTTCTTAGTCCAGGACTTGCGGAAGTGGATTTCATTCATTGCTAGATAATCCTTCAATTGATATGCGGTCAATAATTGAGGCAGGACCATTAGAGTGTCTGCGTGA
>TARA_R110000772_G_scaffold141190_1_pt1 | contig 10669 bp, 12 predicted proteins | sample TARA_R110000772 | Tara Oceans TARA_R110000772 (sample SAMEA4397948) | marine metagenome | biome: Polar Biome; feature: [SRF] surface water layer (ENVO:00010504); material: water (ENVO:00002006), including particulate matter (ENVO:01000060) such as... | depth 5 m | reverse complement strand
CAATAATAACTTGGAGTAGAAATAATAATTTTATATATTTATAACTAAAATACAATAACATGGGATATTTAAATAATCAGGTCATTACAGTAGATGCTATTCTGACTAAAAAAGGAAGAGAATTATTAGCAGCTGGTAATGGATCTTTTAATATAACTCAGTTTGCACTGTCTGATGATGAAGTAGATTATACACTCTATAATCCAAACCACCCATCAGGGTCAGCTTACTATGGGGAGGCAATCGAAAATATGCCTTTATTAGAAGCGTTTCCTGATGAGATGCAAATGATGAAATATAAATTAGTTACTTTACCAAGAGGTACTCAAGTAATGCCAATTTTATCATCTGTGCCTCCATCAATTATGGAACCTCAATTATCACCAATCACGATATCCCCAAATACTTTAAATTATTTAAGTGGGGTATTAGTTGAACCTTCAGGATATTCATTTACGATATCAGATGCTCGAGTAGTAACAACTAATGGATTTGTTGGAAGTGGAGTTAGCTCAGAAGCAGCTACACTATTAAATGCCTCAAATTCCCAAATGACTGTTACTAATGGTACATCAACCTCAATGACCGTTATAGGTACATCTTGTACTATAACTCCAACAGGGAATAATGTAATATTTGGCTCAAGTTCAACATTATATGCAACATTAATTGTTGTAGGATTAGATAGTGGGGCAAGAGTTCAAATTCCATTATTTGTAACAAGAACAACAACAGCATAAAAACATAAATAACAATGGCAGAAGATAATTCAGGAATAAAAGGAGCATTTGTTCAATTAACAGCTGGTGATACAGTATTAAGTACAGACTCAGTTACAGCAGCAATGTGGAGTGGAAATAACCCCACATTATTGGAGTACTATACTAGTTCCGTTCAAGTTTCCAGTAATGTAGCTCAATATTATACAACAGTTTACCAGACAGCATCCTCCGATCCTTCAGCAGAAATCCAATTTGATATAGCTTATTGTGATTTAGAAGGTAGTGGAAGTGAATTTCTAAACCCACTAGTTGTGGGAACTTCCCCATCAAGGATAAACTATGGGCAATATAGGAATTTAGTATTAGGTGATGAAAATGCCCAATTTGTATTTGGTAACCAAACATCATCAACCTTTTATGCCATGCCCATTGAAAGGGCAAGATATAAACAAGAAATACTACCAGGAACTTGGACCATGAATATATCAGGAGCATCTGCTGCTGGTGGGATAATATCTTTAACAGATGATAGTAAGACGACATCTACTACCACCTTTACAGATGCCGGGAGGGTATATAATTTAATATCAGGTTCAGCTGGGGTAGTTAGGGATACATCAACAACAACAACATCTGATGGGTGGTCAATAAACTCAGGTTCATATGGGTGGTTGTTACCTGATATTGATTTAATTTTATTAAATGCCTCAGCTCTATCAGGTTCTCCAGATATGGGTGGAATTGATTTAGTAACAAGTAGGTCATATGATGCTTTAGGAGATAATGCTATAAATTTAGTTGATGCTTTAAATCGAGGTGGTTCACCATTAGCTTCCCCTCGTGGTTTTACTTTAAACTCAAAAGAAGATTTATCTTCTGATTTTTACTTTTGTAGAGCAAGAAATTCAGAATATAACTACTCAGCAAACCCATCATTTATATCATCCTCAACGGGTGCTATTGTATTTGATTCATTTATAGATAACCCAACAACATACATTACAACCGTAGGTTTATATAATGAATCTCAAGAATTATTAGCCGTTGCTAAGTTATCTAGACCTCTTCAAAAAGACTTTACTAAAGAACTTCTTGTAAGAGTTAAATTAGATTTTTAAAATGGAATGGCAGTATTTAAACAATTTAATACAAATCAGGTAGTAGTTGCTCCATTTAACGCAAATAAAAGATTTGCATATAGTGGGTATAATGTTACAGCCTCAAATGTTGGTATAGAGTACTACCAAACTTCACAAGAATCCTATACATCAGGTTCTAATCCTACAGGGTTGACTACTATATTAGATGGGGTGTTAGTATTTAATAGTATAAAACAATTATATTATTCAAACTATCTAACATCATCAACAGGAGATTCAGTTTCAACTGGGAGTTTAGTACCTGGGGCTATTAGTACTTATGATGAAAATGTTGGAATTACAACTGGTCCTAGATTTGAAAATTTCCTCCAATCGTCCGTAACCCAATCAAGATATTTCTCTCAATTTTCAGCATCAAATGGTAATGGACCCTCCGTGATTTCTATTCCTTCAAAACTATTTGGAGAAGTTATCCCACCCTCTACATTTCAATTTGAATACACTTCTTCAACTAATTTCACACAAAGTTTAGTTAAAGATGATGGAGAAGGCAATTTAATGGCTGTTTATAATAGCGGTCAAAGTAGAGCAGGGGTTGCAAATTCCACCTTAGCAGAAAAGGTAGGAGATATATTCTACTCACAAGGAATGGCTATATTCACAGGACCTGATAGTGGTTCTTTAAGTGAATTCCCATCTTTGATAGGGGCAAGTGGGGAAACATCTTCTCTTAATAATAATGGTTTATCATCCTCAATTAAATTTTCCTCCTCAATTCAAATTAGAGAAAATCAATATAAATGTGTTGTAAGAGATAATGAATATTCATACACCACTAACCCATCAGCATTAAGACCATTAGGAGAATTGAATAAAACACCTAATCAATTATCAGGTTCAATTTCTTATGCATTTGGGGTAAGTGGAGGTACAGCTGGGGTATATAGTATTCCATTAATATCAGGCCCTTCTTCAGGAAGCGGTGGTGTAGTAGATGTAACAATAGCTTCAGATGAGACAGTTTCTAATATAGATGTTGTAGAAGTAGGTAGAGGGTACTCCCCAAATGAAACACATGCTATTGTATTAACAGCTACAGGTGGGATAGGAGTAATAGGATTTGATTTAACACTATCTGATGTTATAGGTATAGGAACACAAAACACAAATGAAACATATTATGATTTTGCAACAGGATCATATTTTAGCCCCTATGTAACTACCATAGGACTTTATAATGAAAGCTTCCAATTAGTAGCTGTAGGTAAATTATCCCAACCTATACCAATTTCACTATATACTGACACAACGTTTGTAGTTAATTTTGATACATGGTAAGTTGGATATACAACCAACAAGAGATAAAGGAAGTATCAGATTTTCCCACCTCCACATTTGGTTTTATTTATATTATAACTCATATACCTACTAATAAATCTTATATAGGTAAAAAATTTTTAGAATTCACCCGTAAACAGAAATTAGGCAAAAAAGAATTAAAATTACTTGAAGGGCAAAAGGGTAGACCACCAAAATTTAAAATAGTCCAAAAAGAATCAGATTGGGGAACATATTGGAGTTCAAATAAACCATTAAAGGAACTAATGAAAGTAGAACCCATAGAAAATTTTAAACGTGAAATCCTCCACTGTTGCAATTCAAAAAAACAACTCACATATTTTGAAATAAAATATCAAATGATATACCAAGTCTTAGAAAAACCTAATGAGTTTTGGAATGATAACATTCTCGGAAAGTTCTTCACAAAAGACTTTGATTAGCAAAATATCTTTCGTATATTATGGGTTATGGTAAATGAACTATTAGTTAATTTAGTAAATTCTGTATTAGGTACAGGAAAAAGAACAGCAAGAGGCAACCAGTCTTACGCTTGCCCATTTTGTAACCACACTAAACCAAAATTAGAAGTTAATTTCTCCGAAAATAAGAAAGGATATAACCCATGGCATTGTTGGGTTTGTGGTAAGAAGGGTACACGTATATCTACTCTATTTAAACAGTTAAAAGCATCTTCTGACAGGTTTACAGAATTGTATAAATTAGTATCTGAAGAAAAAGAATATCAAAATATAGAAAGTGTAATAAAGTTAAAACTACCAGATGAGTTTAAGCTAATAACAAATACCGCAACAGATTTAGTAGGAAGAAAAGCATGGAATTATCTTAAGAATCGAGGTCTTACAATAGACGACATATTAAAATATAATTTAGGATATTGTGAGTATGGTAATTATAAAAATATGATTATTATACCTTCTTATGATGAGAATGGTAAGTTAAACTACTTTACAGGTAGATCATTTGAAAAAGACCCATTTAGAAAATATAAAAACCCAGAAGCATCACGTAATATTATACCCTTTGAACTGTTTATAAATTGGAATTTACCCCTAGTTTTATGTGAGGGTCCATTTGATGCTATAGCAATTAAAAGAAATGCAATACCTTTATTAGGTAGTAATATACAGGGTTCTTTAATGAAAAAAATAGTGACTTCAACAGTTAAAAAAATATACATAGCACTAGATTCGGATGCAATTAAAAAATCAATAAAATATGCAGAAGAATTTATAGATGAAGGTAAAGAAGTTTACATGGTAGAACTTCAGGGGAAAGACCCAAGTGAAATGGGATTCAACGATTTCACTAAATTAATTCAAACTACCGATCCATTAACACAATATGATTTAATGGAAAAGAAACTACAACTTATATGAGTAAGAAAACAATCAAAAAATCCTACAATAGAATTTTAGAAATTAGTGAGGATGCAAAGCAAATCACACTACCAGATTCTAGATATTATCAAAGAAATGGAGAATACTACCCATCAATTACCTATGTTTTACAATATTATCCTAAAGGTAAATTCTTTCAAGACTGGTTAAAAAAGGTAGGATACTCTGCAGACCACATTGTTAAAAGAGCAGGTGAAGAGGGTACGCAAGTGCACGAAATGTGTGAAGATTATCTAAATGGTAAGGAATTAAATTTCTTAAGTAATGGACACCCAATGTATAGCCCACTAGTATGGCAAATGTTTTTAAAGTTCGTTGATTGGTGGGAAACATATAACCCAAAATTAATAGAAACAGAAGTCCACCTATTTTCAGATGAGTTAAAGGTAGCAGGTACTTGTGATATGGTGTGTGAGATTGATGGCAAGTTATGGATTATTGATTTTAAAACATCAAACCACCTCCAAACAACATATGATTTACAAACAGCAATTTATGGTAAATGCTATGAAGAATGTTATGGTAAAAAAGCAGATCATTACGGTGTGTTGTGGTTAAAATCATCAAAGCGAGGGCCAAAAAGTGGAACAATGCAGGGTAAAGGTTGGGAGATGTATGAATCAAAACGTTCACAAGATACTAACATTGACATATTTAAAACAGTTAAAAAGCTATTTGATTTAGAAAATCCAAGACACTCTCCAATATTTACAGAATTTAAGACTACAGCTAAAAGAAAATTGTGATATTTATAACAAAATAATTATTTTATGATATCTTTAATTGAAATTTTAAAAGAAGCTACTAATAAACCAAAAGCGATAATATTAGCAGGAGCACCAGGAGCCGGTAAGGGTTATATTTTACGAGGTTTAGATTTAAATGGTTTAAAAGTATTAAATGTAGATGATATCTATGTCCCAATGTTAAAAAAATCTAATATAACTTTAGATTTAAAAAATGCAACACCTGAAGAAAGAAGCGGACAAGCTAAAGCGATGGCCGCAGCTAATAAAGAGTTTAAAGGAAATGTAGATTCTACTATTGAAAGTAAAGAATCTTTTATATTAGATGGCACCGGAGCTTCATATAACCAAACAACAAAGTTAAAAGATGTGTTAGAAGAAGCAGGGTATGAAGTGTTTATGCTTTATGTTTATACTGATTTAGAACGTTCACTATCCCAAAACCAAGATAGATATGAAAAATCAGATGGTAAGGATAGAAGTTTAGCACCTGCGATTGTAATGCGTACTTGGAAGGATGTAACTGATAATTTACCTAAATATGCTGATTTATTCGGTAATAATTTTGTAGCAGTCGCCAATACATTAGAGGGTCAAAGAATAGAAGATATTGATGATATTATAAGTAAATATCTTACCCCATTTAAACCTAAGGGAACTAAGGAGAAATCACCAGCTCAACAGAAACGTGATGATGAGAGAAAAACAAAAGATAAAGAAGAAATACAAGCTATGTTAAGTGATGATTTTATCTATGATGTGGTTGAATACACAATGTCTAAAGAAGAAGCACAAATGCGAATAGAAAAATTCCTACGCTCATGAGTAAAGTAATAGCAGCATATGGTGGGGGTTTTAAACCTCCGACATCGGGCCATTTTAAAGTAGTTGAAAAAGCACTACAAGATTACCCAGAAATTGATGAATTTATTATATTTGTTGGGGCAAAAGTTCGTGATGGTGTAGACCAAGTAGAATCTACTCTAGTATGGGATATATATAAAAATTATTTATCCAATAAGGTTAAAATACAACCCGTAAACTCACCAATTGGTGATATTATACGTCTAGCTAAGAGTAATCCTCAAGATACAATTTATTTTGTCATAGGTTACAGAGAAGGTAGACAGGATGATTTAGAAGATGTATCATCTAGAACCGGAAACTTAGAAGAAAAATACTCCAACATTAAAATCAAACCAATTTCAACCAATAATCCTAATGTAAGTGGAACTAATGCCCGAAAAGCTCTAGACCAATCAGAAGAAGAATTCATTAAATTTTTACCCTCCCAAGTTAAAGAAAAATCAGAAATATTTAATATATTAAGACCACCAACTAGTGAGAGGTTAAATGAAAATGCTACATATTCTAATTCTATAGATATAATAGAAAAGATTAAAACCCTAACTGATTATATGATTACTAAAGGTTATAATATAGAACCTTTACCAACTATAGAATTTATTGATGGTGATAGTGAAAATGCTAGTAATTTTCTAGGTAAAACTGCGTATTATGACCCGGACTCTAAAACTATAGCGTTATATACGGAAGGTAGACATCCTAAGGATATAACGCGTTCATACGCGCATGAAATGATACACCACATACAAAATTTAGAAGGTAGGTTGGGGGATATTAAAACTACTAATACATTGGAAGATGATAGTTTAAATAAAATAGAAGCAGAAGCTAATTTAAAAGGAACAATGACATTTAGAAATTGGACTGATAGCTTAAATGAAGATGAAGATCCATGTTGGGATGATTATAAAATAGGTAGTCCTAAAACTAAAATATCTTCAAAAACAGGTAAACGAGTTAACAATTGCGTACCTAAAAACGAAAGTAAAGATTATTTTGGGTTAAATAAACTAATAAAAGAAATAGTAGGAGAACCTAAATATAAAATATACTCAGATATGGATGGGGTATTAACGGATTTTGATGCTTCATTTTTAAAAGCATCAGGAGGTATACCCCCTAGAGAATATGAAAATAAATTCGGTAAAGAAAAATTTTGGGAATTAATTGATGGTAATGGGGTTGGATATTGGGTAGGAATGCCTTATATGTCAGATGCTAAACAATATTTAAATTATATTAAAGACTATAATATTGAACTATTGTCTTCCCCCTCAAGGTCCTCTACATCAAGATTAGGTAAAAGGTTATGGGCTCGAAATAATATGCCTGGTGTTAAGTTAACCTTAGCTCAAGCATCTAAGAAACAAGACTACGCTTCACCAAATAGTATATTAATTGACGATAGAAAGTCAAATATAGATCAATGGATAGCAGCTGGGGGAATAGGTATACTACACACATCAGCTGCAGACACTATCCAACAACTTAAAAAATTAGGATTATGAGTTCACTAAATTCATTATCTAATGGGTATAAGGGGGGGTCAAAGAGTTCTCCAGCCCCCAAGTTAACCCCTCCACTGAGGGATCACATACAGGACATTTTAATTCCTGTTGAAACCCATTATAGAGAAAATAGCCTAACAGGTAATGATATGATGTTTTTAAAAGAAAACATCCAATGTCTTAAAAATGGTATAACCTTCCAAAATAGTGGCACTTTTAACCCATCAGTAATTGCAAAAAGGATTGCAATATTGTTAATGTCTAATTATGAGAGTAAAAGGTTATCACCATCAGATTTAAACTTATTAATTAATGGTTTTGTAAAAATTAACTTAAATGTTGAACAGAATGAAAAAAAAATAACTAAGGAAACAAAACCAAATACAAAAACTAAAATCACTACTATATCTAACTATGGTGGGGGTTCCTCAGAGATAAGAAGTGAAAATCCAAGACAACAAATACCTAAAAACCCACAAAAAATTCAAATTGATGATTTAATATCTAAGATTAGAATGTGGTATGCCGATAAGAATTTATCAGAAGATGATATAAATGTTATAATGAAAGAATTAATAAAAATCAAATAATGTCAGAAGGAAACGTTTTAAAAAAAGAATTTGGTAAAAAGGATGTTACCCGTCTTAGAAACTTAGTAAGTGGTAAATACAGTGAAAAGAATGGTCAAAGTGTGGGTTATAGTAAAGCCGATTCTTTTTATGGAGAAGGTGATATATGGGAAGAAAATGGTCGTAAGTGGACTATAAAAGATGGGATTAAACAAAATATAACTAAATTAGATAAGGTTAAGAAAGCCCACCTGGTTCCACTATTTTGCCCTAAATGTAAAAAAGTAATGAACAAGGGTATGGACCCCAGTTATTATATGGCCACAGATCAATGTTTTAAATGTTTCAAAAAGTTTGAAACCCAACTAAAAGTCACGGGGTTGTGGGATGAGTGGAATAATAAAACAATTAATGGTAATATAGATTCTTTTATTGTTTGGTATAAAGATTGGGTAATGGATGCTATAGATACGTCAAATACTTCATTCGTTAGTGAGCAAGGTGATGTTGAAAAGTGGGATGGTGGTGTAAATAAAGCAAAAGCTCTTGAATCTTTAAATAAAACTATCATAGAATGGGAACAAGCAAGAAAATAACGTATATTTATAAATAAAAATGGATAATTTCAACCTACACAACTACTTTAAAAAACAATACCTCATGGAATCTTCTGAATACCAGGATTTAGCTAAATCCCACACTATAGAATTAGAGAAGATATTTGATAGCAACCCCTATGTCAGTATGGGTCCTTATGGGAATGGTAGTTTATCATTTAGAATAAAAGATGAATTATCTAGTGAAGATTGGGAGAAAGCACTTAAATGGGTTGAAGACCAGGGTTATAATATAGAAAATGAGTCTAACTATTATGAGGTTGATATCGATGATGATAGATCTTGGTTTCCAAAAATTAAATTTAGCATAAAAAATAAATAATGAAAAATATTAAAATTATACAAGAATTCTTTTCCAAACCAGTAAAAGAAAGGATGGATTTAAAAGAATATGGTGGGGCTGAGTTTGACTCCTCTACAGCTAAAAGAAATTTCTTTGCGGCTTCATATAACAGTCCTTTAGATACTAAAAGATTTAGAAATTACATGGAGTTTCTTTCTAAATTAAGATCATCAGGTAAAACCAACATGGCAGGAGCTGCTACCAATTTACAACAAGAATTTAATGTTGATAAAAAAGAAGCTAGAGAGTTATTAAATTATTGGATGGGTTCATATAGAAATCCTGATTTAGATGAATCTAAATTAAATGAATCCTCTCAATCTGAATGGAATGCTATAGATGTAAGTCGAAAAGCAGAAAAAGAAATCGATAATAAAGAGTGGAACTCACGCACTGCTAAAAAATTATCAATATTAAAATCTTTAAATTCATCTGGTAAATTTAAAAAAGATTGGAGTGGGGAAAAACTTCAAGGGTGGGTTGATCAAAACTATTCTTGGGAAAAATTAGCACAACAGTTTCAAGGTAAAAAATTAAATGAATCCGATGAACATCTAAGATTTTCAATAATAAGTAAAGCTAGAGCAATATCCGCATTAAAACAAATCAAATCAGGTAAGCGTGATGATGGTATGGGAAAATACAATGCTGAAGTATTTGGATATAAAAAATTAAATAATAAACCCTACAAAATTACAGATCTAAAAGATATAGATTTATATTCAAAGTTTGGATTAGGTGATACTAAAGATGCATTAAAAGAAGAACGGCTACATGATTTTATAGAATTAGAAGAACAAGAAAAAGTACTTAAAGTATTACAGATTATAAAAGAATCTAGAATTAATAAAATATTAACAAAAACGGGCAAGAATATCAATAAGTAATATTTTTTCCATATTTATAACTAAACCCCAATTAAAATATAACAGTAAAATGAAAAAAACAGAATTAAAAGAACTTATTAAATCTTCCTTCTTAGCAGAAGCCGAAGATTCTAAAAAAGGAAACAGCGAAGAACAGAAGAGAATGGAAGGTGCTATCAAAGATGATAGAGACCATATTAAATCTCTTAAAAAAGATATTGAAGATAATGAGGCTAAACTTGCTAAATTAAAAAAAGATTTTAAGAAGGATGTTATTAAAGAAGCTGATGAAGTAGATGTTGAGGATAATGAAGACATTGATGTCGATATTGAAGATACAGTTGATATTGATGATGAAGAAACTGAATCAGATATTGAAGTAAAAACATCAGTCCCTGGTGAAGACACAGATGTAGAAGCTGTACAAGGTCTTCTAACTAAAGCCCAAGCAGAAGCAGAAAAATTAGGTGATGATAAGTTACTTGATCAAATAGGAAATACTATTACTTACTTTACTAGAGCACACGTTGTGGGTAACACTAATGAAGATTTAGAAAGTGGTGAATATGGTG
>TARA_R110000772_G_scaffold83288_2_pt1 | contig 10677 bp, 16 predicted proteins | sample TARA_R110000772 | Tara Oceans TARA_R110000772 (sample SAMEA4397948) | marine metagenome | biome: Polar Biome; feature: [SRF] surface water layer (ENVO:00010504); material: water (ENVO:00002006), including particulate matter (ENVO:01000060) such as... | depth 5 m | reverse complement strand
CGTCCTTTCCTCGGCTCGTGTGATGTTGTCCGATGTGACGAGCATTGAAAGCGGAGGACTTCGCTCCTTTCGTTTTCCCGGACTTGAATCGTCCAAAGACTTTCGAGAGAGCGGTGTTTTTCTTTCTCCGGACGAGCTTCTGAATCGCTTCTGATCGGAAAGCAATCGGAGTGATCAGCTTCGCGGACTTCCGGACATCGGCCCGGACGCGGTCGCGTCCTTGTTTGTAAGTCTCCGGAGGAGTAAATTTGATTAGTCTCTGAACGAGGAGACGACCTTGTAACCGGAGAGCCTTCTCAACGGTGATCTTTCTTTGTTTGATGAAGTCGGAGAGAGCGTTTGCAAATCCCGCGAGCTCTTGAGTTTCGTTCGGCATTAATAGACCTCACAGCGAAAGATAAAAAATTGCGTATCGAGCCGGGTTGATTTGATTCGAAAGTTGAGCTCATCCTCTTCGATTGAGAATAAGCTTCCCGGACGTTTGTGAGTCAGCGGAAAGTCCGCTTTTTTGACTCGGACGATCGCGTCCTGTCCCTCGGTATTTTCGAGAGAATAAGTCGCGTCCTCCGGTTCGATTAATTCGACCAGAGCTCGGACGGACTTGCTTCCGACAAGGAGGGTTTTCCCTGAATGTGAAAGCAAGTCCAAAAAGGAGTCTAGCGACGACTTTTCGAGCTCGGTCATCTGTCCTCTTTTAGGTCAAAATTTTGGCCGTAAAAGAGACTCCGGTATTGTCTCCCGCAGTAGCGGAGACGGCTCCGGTGACTCGGACGTATTGTCGAGCTCCGAGGAGCTTGACCTTGCGAGTCAGAGCGGCGGCTGATCCCGGCGTCAAGGTTCCTGTCGCGATCAGAGTCGCGAGGGGAGCCAAGGCAGCGAAGGACGAGTTGTCGGCTGAATCTTCGACTGTCAAAGTGACGGTCTCAGTGTCAACCAGAGCGGGAAGGACCGGGAGGTCGATTTGTAGATCGACAACTTCCGTCACAGCGTCGTCCGCTCCCCCTAGATTGAAGGAGGCGGTTGAGGACGAAGCTCCCGCAGCGGCGACAGCGATTGATTCAGTTAGTAAAGCGTCTTGGATGTTTCTCATGTTTTTACCTTTCTAAATTAAGATTCGATTGCGTCAGTATTGACGATAGAATCGGAGACGATCACGGTGACTCCGGTTGATTCTTCGATCTGAGCTTTCGCGGCAGATTCGGAAACGGCGAGACCTCCGAGGGAGGTTGATTGCAAGACAATCGAGGGAGCCATACTTTGACGGAGCTGCTTCATTGAGCGTCGGCTCATAAAGATTGCATCCGGCTTTTTGGCGACAGGTACGTCTCCGAGCATGTCGTGAACTAGGTCCTCAGTGAGTCCCTTTCCGGAGTCCTCGGTGAGGTTTGCGATCCGAGAGACGCAATACTGATTCCCGAGTTGAAGTCCGGCCCATCCTCCGAGGTCGTTCACAAAGCCCGTGTAAGGGTTTGAGTTCGCGTCCTTGAGTTGTTGGATCCTCCATTCTCCCAGAGTTAGAGCGGTGTTACCTCCCCAGAGCATCCGAGCGTCCTGAGTTCCGAATTTCACAGCGAAAACAGAGCTCGCAGTCGAGGCGGTTGTCCCGGCTGCGTTTGTTGTCTGAGCTCCTCCAAAAGGAGAAAAAGCTTTCAGTCCGGGAAAGCCTTTCGCGTCAGCGGAGACTCCATAGTAAAGCTGATTCGCGAGAGTGATCATCGCAGAAAGAGCGACTCCGGAAGCTTCGATCCCGAGAACGTGAGCGACTCCTTTCGAGTCTGCTTCCGCGACCCTCTTGTCCATCTCAAGCTGTCCGTCGACGATATACATCTCGATCAACTCAGATTTGAAAACTGAAGAGCCGGAAGCGATTCCTTCATTCGCGGTACGGAAGCCAGTCGGAGGAAGTGACGTCCGAGTGACTGTTTTATAGGAGGTTCCCGCGACGACGTCGGCTGCGAATACAGCGAGCTCGGGGACCTGAGTTAAAACGTCCTCGATGAGACCGATATCAGCCTCCGAGCCGTTAAGTTGGGCGATTTTTAAAAGATTCATATTAGGCATGGATCAGTCCTTTCTCTTCGAGTTGTTTTTGAATCCCGGCTGTGAGGCGTTCGAAGCCTGAAGGCTCCTCCTCTTGCTTCTGATTCTGTTGCTTGTTTTTTTCGATTGGCGGGACTCCTGCGATCTTTTTCGCGGGAGTTTCGAAAGCTGCGAGAATTGCGTCTCCGTCGTCGGCTTGTGCGAGACAAGCTTTTAAGAGTCCTTCTCGTTTTTCTTCCTTCACTCCTTTGAGTTCGATTGAAGCGGTGATTTTCTCCGTCCGGAGAGTTTCGATTTTCTCAGCTTGAGACTTGTGAGATTCTTCGGAGGATTTGAAATCCTTTTTCAGTCCCTCGAGCTCGGTCGTCGAGGCTTCGATTTTTTGGACGCTGTCGTCGCGTTCTTTGGAAACGGCTTCGAGCGAGGCTTGCAAGTCGACGACCTTTTTCAAGGTCTCGGACTGCTCTGCTTCGGCTGCGGTGAGCTTTTCCGTCAGTTGTTCGATTGTCATGTCGATAGGTGGTTTTTGATTTTGCTTCGCAGCGGCGAGGCGTTCGATTTGTTGAAATGCTGGAGAATTGACGAGGCTCCCGATACTCCCGAAATAAGGGAGACCGATGATTGATCCCGAGTCCCGGTCGACGATGAGCTCCGGGGAAAAATAAGAATAATTTCGACCCTCGATCGCTGACTTTCCCGCTTCTGTCCATTCGACAGACAAGCGGAGACCGTCTTTCCAAAAAAATTCTTTCGGGATCGCGGCTGCGGCTTCCCCTTTGTGATCAAAGTCGATAAAAGGACGAGAGGAGAATCCGTCGTTTGAGGATTCTTTCCATGACTCGAGATCGGCGTTGAGTCTCTCAACGAGGCTCTCGTCGATCGTCAAAGTCATCTGAGCCGGGTTCCCGTTTGCGGTCGCTGTGATCGTGTGAGTCCCTTCCGGAGCGTATTCGATCGAGCCTGTCTTGAGTGAGATCGGGACCGATCCGCAGGAGACCGGGGTTCCTTGTAAGTTGTCTTTTCTCATTTGGTTCCTGTCGTTGAGACTGTGACTCGAGGCATAAATCGCCCTTGCTCATTTCTTTCGAGCGGAGGGAGTTCTTTCGGTTGAGACATCGAGACTTTTCTTCCTCGGACCTTTGCTTCCTCGGATCCTCCTTCTCGAGCTGCGAGCTCGTTCGGATCGAGGAGAGAGATCTCAGCGGGATCGACTCCGTACTGACGAGCCATCTCATTAATGAACTGAGCCTCCTTTGCTTTTTGCTCCGTTTGCTCCTTCCAATCGAGTCCCCATCGTTTGAAGTATTCTCGACGAGTCAGGAGACCGAGTTTGACGTCCTCCCGGTCGGAGTCCGCTTCGCGTCCCGCGTCGACTGTCAGCTTCGGAGGAGTGTCCCACTCGGTCGCTTTCCAGTCATTCGGAGGAGGAGGGAGTCGTTTGTCGAGGATCGCTTGCTCGATCACGTATTCGTAAATTGATTGAAAGCCTGAAATCAAAATTTGTTGCCATTGATCAATGACTCTCTGAGCGGTCGCGACTTCTCTCCGAGTGTCAGCTCCTCCGACTTTCGTCCCCAGTAGGAGCGACGGAGGGAGTCCGGTTCCGAAGCAAATATTTTCCGCGAGCCATACAAGGAAGCCTTGAAAAGCTTGTGAGGGTCGATTCGACGCGTACGGTGTGAACTCGTCTCCGTGTTTGAGGACCTTTGCTTCCGGTCCAAACATTTCCCGGTAAAATCGAGAGACCTCCTCGTCCCCGGTCGTCGCGTCCGCAGGTTTCATACTCTCTCCGATATAGTCGTCCGAGGGGAGCTCCCCGGAAGCGGTCTTGATGATATCGGTCTTTGAGCTTCCGTCCTTGAGAGCGACCTTTTCGAGAGCGAGGATGTCATCGATGTCGTGAGCGGTATTGACGACAGAATGAAGGATCGAGATCCCTCGTTTTTGACCGACTCGCTCCGGGATAAAAAATTGAATGACTGAGTCCGCAGAAATCCGCTCCTCTTCTTTCCATACGAACTGGATCGGACGATCAAAAGCGTCAAGGATTACTCCATCCGGTTCGTCGCTTGATGAGATTTTTTTCGAAGTGATGTCGTGAGACTCAATCATTTGAAGCCTCGGAAATCCGAAACTCCCAAAAGTTTTGACGGAGAAAATGTCTCCATCGATCAGCATTGATCGAAAAATGACAGACTGAAGGACTCGGAAAGGAGTCTTGCTTTCGATGTCCGGAAATTTCGACCAATTTTTAAACTCGAGCTCGGCTGCGGCGTTGAATCGCTCGTCCGATGTTGTCGGAGTCGGATGAAGTCCCGTCCCGATTGTATAAGTGACGAGCCTCTCGATCAGTCCTCGAGTGATCGGGGAGTTTCGATACAAGTATCGAACTTTTCGGAGGATCTCCCTCCGGGTGAATTTGTCGATGTCCTGTCGAGCGTTCTGAATCGTGAGATCGATCGTCGATCGATTCTGACTCGTCTTTGCGGCTTCATATCCGGAGGGTCCTCCTCCTTGATTGAGCATCCAATTTGCAAGAGCGAAACGCAATCGATCGACCGTCCTCATTTTTGAATCGAGTTGAAATTTGAACTGATGTGACGGACCGGAGAGATCTCAGCGAGAGCGAGGTCGACTGTCACTTCGTCAATGACCGCTCGCGAGGCTCCGATGAGCTCGAGGAGCTCTCCCGGATTCCATCCGTAGAATCTCTCGTAAGCGACCGACAATCCTTGTCCTGAGGACGAGGAGATCGACTTCCCGGAGCTGACAGCGTCGAGAGCCGCGTCCGCGAGGTTGTCGAGGTAGTCGCTCCGCTTGATGTCTTGCTCGTCGGAGATTCTGTAAATTCTCCGGACGAACTCATTCAGGACGGATGAGGTGAAAGCCATCCCTTAGAAGAGAGCTCGATTTTTCCCCTTTTCAAGCGGCTTTTACGGGACGGAATGATCCGGAATGATCCGGAACAATTTGGAAGTCTCAAAAGTGACTTTTGGAAGTCTCTCCGGAAGTCTCTCGAGCGGATCGAGGTTTCGGACATCCCAGGAGAAAGGCTCGAGCCTCCGACAGTCTCGCTCTCCCTCCGGTCATGATAAAGCCCTGTCTTTTCATCGCAAAAATATAGGAGACCGACCGATTGAGGACGCTCGCGAGCTCCTTGATACTGAGGAGAGGATCGTCAATCATGTTGCTCGACAGGTCTCGTTTTTAGGATTTTTAACTTAACAGCGACGGCGAGGATCATTGCTTCACAATCGAGCAAATGATTCGGCCAGTGTCGAGACCGCTTTTTCCACTTGTAGACGACTTTCCCGGTCCTGAAATTGAAGTCTCTCGCTTTGTGTTCTCCGTCGAGATGTCTCCAATATTCGTCGGTCGCGAGCTCCTCCGGGACTTCCCATTTTACAGGAGATTTCTCCTTGTTTCGGAGGGTCGCGAGGATGTCCTTGATTGTCGGATTCGACCAACGGAGCTCAGCGACTTTCTTATTCCCTTGATACTTCGTCCCGATCCACGGATCGAGCTGTCGGACCGTGTAAGGGACCTCGAATCGACGACCCTTCGGATCCCTCATCGAAAAAGTTTCTCGAGCATCTCCCCGGAGAGCGAACCATCCGAAGCGAGCACAAGCTTGATAGACCTGAGGACCCTCGAATCCTGAATCGACTCCTGTGAGATCCGGAGCGACCTCGAGACGAGCTCGGATGTCCTCGAGATCGTCCTCGGTTTGACATTTTCCCCACTCGATGAGCCGGGAGTCCCCGTCTTTTGTAAATTCCCGGACCGCGTACCAGTGGTGATCGATTTGTCGATCCGCAGTCATGATCCTGATCGTCTCGACAAGCGGCTCGGTGCTTTCGACGATCGCTTCGGTCCTTCCTCCGTCTCCTCCCTCGAATTGACCGATATCCGGCTCCGCGAGGACTCCGTTGATGAATCCTTTCAGTCCATCGACCGATTCTTTCGCTTGTAGAAATTCGACAGCGAGTCTCCCCCAAGCGGCTTTTCGCCAAGGAGCGTAAAAAGTCGGGAGATGTCGCGAAACGTGTCTCGGCTCCGGTTTCGGATTCGTCGCGATCCATTCCCCGGACCTCAAAAGCTGCGTTTTGTGCTTTTCGAGGACTTGTCCTTCACAGTGAGGACATTCGAAAAAGGTCGACCGCTCAACGGCTTCGAAGTCCCATCCGTCCGGACCTTTCGCTTTCGGGTCCCATCGGAGAGTCGCTTCTTTCCCGGTTTTCGGCATCGCGGACCTTACAGGATTGAAAACGAGGACCATGAGCTCCGAGCAATGAGGACAAGGGACGAAAAATCGGTGCATCGTCCCCAGATTGAGAGCGACCCAGATCAGCCCGTCCGCAGTCGTCGGAGTCGATGTTTTCAGGATCTTTGGAGAGGCGAAAGTCCGGGTCCGTTGCTCTGCGAGCTCCGAAGCGTTCGCTTCCTTCCGGTTTGCTTCTGCGAACTTGTCGACCTCGTCCTGAATCAGGGTCCCGACAGGACGAGACGCGAGATTCGCGGGAGAGTTTGATCCGATGATCGACAGGATCGCTCCTGTGAACTCCATCGAGAGCTTTTTGTATTTGTATCGATTCGGATGTTTTCTCTCCATGAGCTCCGGACAACTTTCAAAGATCGGCTGAAGTCGAGCCTCCGAAAAGGCTCCGGCGAGCTTCTCATTCGGCATGACCCAGAGCGTCGGGGACGGATTGTTCACGAGCGACCATGAGAGACCGCTCATCATGATCTGAGTCTTTGCTGTCTGACTCCCGAAACAAAGAGTCTCGAGCTCGATGTCGGGATCTGAGAAGTCGTTGAGGACGTCCCGGACATAGGGAGTCAACCGGGTCGAATAAGGACCGGGAGAGGATGTCTGAAGCGAGCTGAGGACGATATTTTCCTCACACCAGTCGACGACGCTCTTGTCCTCCGGGACGACAAGGCTCCCCCGGAGCTCGTTGATCAGCCTTTCCTCGACAACTTCGAACATGTCTCTTGAAATTTGGTTGCGACGAGTCGCGAATAGTCGACGAGGACTCCTCGAGCGTGAATCGGATCCGAGGGATTGCATTGAGGAGCTAGTCTCGCTGGCATGTCCTTGATCATTTGAGTGATTGCATTGAACGGAGTCAGAATCATCGGGATTGCTTCGTCGACATCGACGAGTCTCCCTTCGATCTCCTTCCGGGAGAGCTCTTTCAGACGAGCCTCCTCCTCAGCGGTCTTGAGCTTCGCGGCATCGAGACGTCGCTTCCCTCCAAACTCTGCGAGGAGAGAGTTGTGAGCATCAGAGAGGGAGATTTTCTTCCCCGGACCGAAAGGGACTCCGGCTGCGAGGAGATGTCTTTTCAATTTTGTGTTTGAGACCTCGAATTGAAACTCGAGCTCCTTTAAAGACAGCTCGATTCGCTTCATTCAAGAGCTCCGGCGATCGTTGAATTGAATCGAAATTGCTCTCCTCCTGTCGGATCCGCAGCGGGAGTCTCCGGGAGGAGCTCCTTCTCGATAAACTCTCCGACGATCTTGTCGAGCTCATCGCTCCCGAGAGCGATTGCGTATCTCTTGAGGATATCCTGAACTCCTTGACCGAGATCCTCAGGATCGCTCTTCGTTGCAAAGAGCTCGTTGATCTCTCGAGACATCGAGGGGACATAAGGAGCGATGATCGGGAGCTCGACTGCGGCTGCGGAGAGTCCGATCAGCGTTGCGGCTCGAGCGACCGAGCTCAGGAGGATTTTTGCGGAGGGATCGAGGCTCCGGGTCCCGTCCGGATTCGTGACGCATCCCTGAGGGAGCGTCGAGAAAGCCAAAAAGAGCGGGAGGATCAGGAGAGAGAAAGGAGTCTTTTTCATGACCTTTTGAACGGTCTCCGGATTCTTGTGTCCGATCGACCAGATCACTCCGAAAAGAGCTGTCAGTCCTCCGATGATCTCATGAGATGAGGCTTCGTCGAGGTATCCGTTCGCGACGAAATATCCTCCTCCGAAAGTTAAAAAGTGACGTATTAGAGCGGTGATGTTTTGCATTTTATCCGAATTTGAAGAAAGAGCTCTCCTTTTCCTCGTCTGTGAGCGAGACCTCGAGAGCGGTGATTGGTTCGATAAAGCGAAGTTTGAGCGTCTCATCGACGAACCAGATTCTCGAATGAGATCCGATGTTCGAGTCCGCGTAAAAGATCAGACCTGCGGCGAATCCCTCGGCCTTGAAATCTCGTTGAGCATGAACGACCGAGAAGTCCGCGATCAGTTTGACCGAGTAGTCGTCACAGTCGAAATTCGGTTGATGAGAGATCCCGAGGCTCCTGAGCTTTTTTAAGATGAGCTTATTCGTCCGAAGGATCGTCTCGAGCGTGAGCGGGACATAGTCCCTATCGCGGAGAAAGATCCCGATCGGACCGAGCTCCTCTCTCAGGAGCTCCTCGAGCATTGATTTTGAAATTTTGTCGATCGATGGAGGCTCCGGAGGCTCCGAATCCGGGACGGATTCCTCGACGATTTTCTTTTTCGCGGGTGTTTTTCGGGGTCGTTTCGGTGTTTTTGGCATAGAAAAAAGGGACTCCCTGATGAAGGAGTCCCCTTTTTGGTCTGTCAATTTGAATCTCAGCTCATGAAGTCAGCGAAGAGATCTCCGATCCTCTCGAGCTCATCAGAGCGAAGGACCTTGATCCTCCCGCTCTCGAGCTCATGGAGTCGACCCTTCGTCAAGTCCGCTCGACGCTCGATCTCAGATCGATTGAGAAGCGGGAGCTTTTCCTTGAGCCAAGCGGATCCCGCTTTGCGGTCCGGGAAGTTGATCGTTTTCATGATTCGTCCTCCTCTTCCTTTTTGAAAGCAATCTCTCGGATCATTCTCCTGATCCGAGGAGGAGCCCAGTCGATCCGGTCGTCGAGTAGTTTCCAATAAGCTTTTCTTTTGTCTCGGTCCTCTTTTCTGCATCGAGCTGTCGGGAGGTCGAGCTGTCGGAGATGAGTTGTGACCTCGTGAAACTGCGACAGATGCATGATCGCGTCGAGGATGTCGTCGGGGATGTCGCTCATGACTCGCCCTCCATATCCACCTCGACGAGAGTGTCCCGATCGACCGCTTTGAAGTCGATCAGAGAGCGTCCCGGTTGAAAGATGATCGAGACGTCCTTCGTCGTGATCGTCGCAGCTCTGAGAGGATCCTTCGTGTGATTCTTCGGATCGTCCCATTTTGGAATGAAGGAGCGGAGATAGTTCCCGCTCGGTTTGTGTCTCATGATCATTGTATTTTTCATTTTAGAGCTCCCCGTCCGTTAAGATGTCGACTCCATCGGTGAGATCCTCTCCCCAGACTCCCCCTTGATCATCGAGGTGATCGCTTCCGGGGAGATGTCCGAAGGTGTTCTCCGCAGAGCGGACTCCCTCAGAGACCTCCGCGTCCGGGAAAGCTTCCCGAGCTTCCGCGAGCGTATCGAATCCCCTTCGGAATTGTTTTTTTGTCTGTCCTGCGAGGACGGATCCTCGTTCATAGGTCCCCCATTCATAAACGGAGAATCCCGATCCATATTTCGCGGGTTCGATTGTGATTTCTTTTTTTGGCATTTTCTTTTTGGTTTGAGTTAAAATTCGGTTCTCAAAAATTCTCCGCGTTCGAACTCGGGATCGATGTCGGGATCGAATGTCAGGACCGGAAAGCTCTTGATCTCTCCTCCGTATCCTGAAGCGGCTTTGATCCCGAAGGTGAAGAAGTCTCCGAGTCCCGGCTTGCTCGAGCAAGGTTGCTCCTCGAGATATCCGAAAGCGTTCTGATAAAGACGAGTCGCTGACTTCCGGATGACCTCCTTTGTCCCGTCCTGATAGATCGCTGAATATTTGAAGTTTCCGCTTTTCAGCTCGTCCGCGACGACGGAGACGATTTTGAGGATTCTCTCCGTCGCTTCCTTTCTGTTGTATCCTGTGGATTTCATTTTTTTTTGGTGTTTGAGTTAAGGACCGGGACTTCCGATCCCTGAAGTGAGCCCTCCGGAGAGAGCTCAATCAGGGATCCTCAGACGAGACCGTCACAGATCAGCTCGAGAGACTCTCTGAATCCTTGGAGTTTCATCGAGTGACATTCGATCGAGTGATCGTAAGCCTTGACGACTCCGAGCAAGACTCGAGCTGAGGCGGGAGTGACTCCCTTCGCGAGACGCTCGAGAGCGTCCTTCGATTTTTGCTGAGCGGCTGCGAGCTCCTTCTCTTCGAGATCCATCTTGTATTGAATCGTCAAGACAGCTTCCCGACATTTCGCGGAGTTGATGTCTGTCCATCCGGAGGACTCACATCTCATCGTTTTCCCTTCGTAGATCACGAGATCTCCGACTGAGAGAGAGCGGTCTTTCCAAAGACGTTTTCTTGCGGGATGATTTGAGGACTCGAAAATGTGATTCTCGATTGTGGTCGGATCGCTTTTCTCGAGTGAGACTTCGAAGGAGTGAACGGATGACGGACGCGAGTTGATCGAGCGTTGCTCATTTTGGAGGACGACAGTGACGGGGACGACTTTCAGATCGTAGACTTCCGGATCGGGAGTCTCGGTCGTTTCGCGAGAGACGATCTTGATCGAGTTCCATCCCTCATCTTTCCATCCGTCCCGCTCCGCTTCGAGTTCGTATTTGCAATCGTCGCGATCGAAG
>TARA_R110000772_G_scaffold6452_6_pt1 | contig 10681 bp, 21 predicted proteins | sample TARA_R110000772 | Tara Oceans TARA_R110000772 (sample SAMEA4397948) | marine metagenome | biome: Polar Biome; feature: [SRF] surface water layer (ENVO:00010504); material: water (ENVO:00002006), including particulate matter (ENVO:01000060) such as... | depth 5 m | reverse complement strand
AATGTTGATGATTAGTCGTTTGATGTCGCCCTCAACAACAGCTTGCAAATGATCCGAAATTGCGTCGATGTGCCAGTTGTCAATAAAATTTGAGGCTGGCTCAATTGTCGGCCAGCAGCTCTTGGTAAACTCCTTCAACGACCTCCTCATCTTCTCCGCCCTCACCTCCGTCAATGACACAGTGCTCAATAACTCGTTCAATTGCGTTGAGGTCATTATCATTCAACCTGGATATATCCAGGACCTTCTTTGTTTCAATTTGCGCGTTAATCTCAACAGACTTTAAGTCTGGGACACACTTCCCCAGTAAAGTTTTTGCAGCCATGACCCGCAGCTCGGGGTCAGCGGAAATATTCCCAGCTTTTTGAACTACGCCGTCTACGTCCTTTGAGTACACCTGGAAAATTTCTTTTCCAGCCATCACGGCAGCCAGAAATCCCACTGGGTCCGCCTGTCCCATAATCCAGCCTATCGTCGCCGGATGGTTCCACTTATATCTTTTGGAATTCCTGCTGCTGGATGGATCGACGGACTTAAATCTTCCGTCCCAGCCGGATGGCTTTTCTTTGCGCCTCAAAGGAGATTCTGGATTAAATCGTGGTCCGTTGTGGACGGGGCGTTTAACTGTGACGCCTGGGTCTTCTTTTTTCGGGTGCTTTCGGGGGCGCCCAGGTTTTCGTTTTGCTTCGTCTTTTCCCATAACTTTTCGACCTTTTTACAGTAGGTAACTGACAATAACTTTTGCAGTATGACTGGTTTTAAACAAAAAGAAACCCTCCGAAGAGGGTTCAAGTTTTTGGGAGGGGATCGGTGATGTCTCACCAAGTCCCACGCCTTACATCATAATCAATAAAAACGCAAGGGCCGGTCTCCCAAGTCCGGTCCTCATAGTACACCGCCTGGCCGCATCCAGACATGAATTCAATTCCAAGAGCCGAAATAAAAAATCCAAAACAAATTACTGCAATTATTTTCATTTTCTTTCCTTAAATTTTACGTCCGTGAATTTACGTCCTGCCAAAAGAATTTCCCAAGTTTCTAAGGGTTGCACCAGCTTCATCTCCCGGATGATACGGCGGGATTTTCGTCGTCTCTTGTTGATCTCTTTCTTTGCCGCATCGCTGATGTGTGGAGACCTCGCCGCAGCATCCAAGTCGCCGGATGTGTAGTCAGATAATTTATGCTTCAACTTTCGTCTCCAGGTTCTCTGTCGATGTGAGGCCAGCCAACGTAGACGACATTGTCAACGGCGTACGTTGGAACACCAAATTTATGCAGTGAGCGAACCGCCTCCAAAAACCCAAGTTGATAGTCGCTTTCTGGCGGGTCAATACTAAAAGATTCTAGGGCCTCCGCCAAAGAAAATTTGTTTGAGCTGTATTCTTCGACAGCATTTTTGTATCCTTCGACGAAATTACTCATTGTCCAGCTCCTCCGCTTTTTTCAGCTCCTCCGCTGGAATTTCACCGGCGTATTTGCGTTGAAGTTTTTGAACTTCGGTTAGTGGATAAATGCGCTTATTCAACGCATTCAAAATTGCTTTTGGTAAGACAGTCATCGTCACACCTCCAAGGAGGTGGAGTTGAAACCGGAAATTTTTAGTTCCGAAATCGCATCCCTGCGGCTAATTCGATAGTGCCAACGTGCACCAAACCCAGGGCCTTGATCAGCCAGCAAATCGCAGAGACTGCCGACAGTCTCCCGCGCCTTGGGCTGGGCCTCGCAGCAGCTAAGGACCTCGCTGACATAATTGTGGAAGTCAGCCAAACCAGAGAATTCTGTTACTCCTGAGAACCCTTTTCCATTAACTTGTGTCGCAATGTAAATCATAATTTTTTCCTTTCTAACTTATATTTTTTGATGAAGTTTTCAAGCTGCCGCTTCATCAACCCGGAAGGCGGCGCGGACGATGCTTCTTACTTTCATAGATCGGAATCCAAACTGTTTTTATACCTGACAATTGATCGTGCCATTACGGAGAGGGTTTCCGCATCCTCTGGCAGAGCCTTGTATTTCTCGACTATCGTAGCCGCTTGATACAAGGCCCTATACTCCTCCCCACCTAACGGGTAGTCGCTATCCGCAATCAGGCGAAGTTTCCCAGCGAGTGTTTTCATAATCTATTCCCTATTCATGTTAATATCTTCAAGAACCCACTTTTCTGAGCGCGGGGCTGGCTTATTCTAGATATTACAGTAATTGAACCCGGTAAGGGTCAGCCACACAAAATGATGGGTGTTGTTAATCTTAAAATAAACATCAAATCCAGGGGATGATTTTTTATATCCGGCAGATTTGTTTTTAAGCGATACACATTTATGAAATTTAATTGTCATAATTTTTTCCTTTCTAAATGGGGGAACATCCCCCCTCCAATAAAAAAATTATAGTGAATACAAATTCAAAAGTAAAGGCCTAATTTCCTTAATTAAAACAACGATGTAACCAAACAAGTGGAACGCCGCACCCATCTTTTTTGACTTTGGGAACGTACCTCAAGCCTTTGCCAGTAAGGGATAGGCCATTTCCGTTACTCTGTAACCGCAAAAAGCGATTTTTTATTTTTTTATTTTTTTTGCTCAAATATTCTCTATACATACGATTCTGGTTTACAAATTTTTTTATCTGCTCTAGTATTCATGTTCTGCGAAAAAAAGCAGATTTTTAAGAAAGGAATAAAATGTCAAAAGTGTACGTGGTCAATCGACCACTAAAAAATAAGTTTGGCTGGACGCCCGACTTATCCGACGCCAGCCGATATGGCACCATAGAAGTTGTTTTTGAAGAAAACGACAACCCGCAATTTTTGCCTGGCCCATCAATCCAGAAGGCTCGACGGAAAATGAAAAATTTCAGCTCAGAAGACTACATCCTCTGGCCAGGGGGTGGCGACCCAATCGCCGTGATGGTAGTTGCCGCCATCGCAGGAGAGATGTCTCCCACCGTCAGAATTTTGAGGTGGGAGAGGAACAACGAAGACGGCGACCGCGATCGGCGAAAGGGATGGTACATGCCGGTTACGTTAGAACTCAGAAAGGAAAAATAATGGTGGACTTACTTGAGGATGTGGCACCCTCGTCAAACGAGATCGGTGCCGTCGCAGACTTAGCTCAACAAATGCTAGACTTGGAAGATGAAATTCTGAGACTTGAGGAGCTTCTAAAAGAGAAAAAGCGAGACTTGGCTCGCGTGTCAGGCATCGACTTACCTGAGTTAATGCAAGAGTTAAATGTCAGAGACTTTACGTTGGCGAACGGCAACAAGGTTGAAGTCGCCGACGTGGTAAGCGGGAGCGTCCCGTCAAAAGGCGCAATCGACAAGGCCAAGGGCGACGACAGGATGTCGCTAGAGACCCGTCAAATCGAGTGCTTCGAGTGGCTTCGCGCAAACTTGGCGGGGGACTTAATCAAGTCGGCAGTCGAGGTCCAATTCGGACGAGGAGAGGACCAGGAATGCAACAATTTTGCGCGAGAATTAAAAGAACGACAATTTACTTATAAAAGAAGTGTCGGCGTACACCCGGCATCACTAAATTCTTTTATCCGAGAGCGGCTGTCTGACGGAAAAGTTTTTCCGTTGGACTTATTTAAAGTTTTCACCGGCAGAAAAGCCAAAATTAGAAGGGGTAAACAATAATGACAAAGAAAATGACGATAAAAAAGACGACGCAACTGGCGACTTTCGACGCGGATATTTTGTTGGAGGACGCAGGGGCTGGGATGGAAAATATGACCGCCGAGGATTTTATGATCCCTCGCCTTTCAATCCTCCAGCAAATGTCAACTCAAGTTAATAAGCGAGACGGTGCTTACGTCGATGGCGCCGAGCCTGGGCACATCCTGGACAACGTGGCCGGCGTCGCATTTGACGGTGAGAAGGGAATAACGATCGTCCCAATTTCTTATCGCCGCGCACACATCGAGTGGCAGCCAGACCGGGGCGGGCTAGTCCGAGACCACGGCGCAGAATCCGGGATTTTGGAGGGTTGCAGTCGAGGGAGCAAGGGAGAGTATTTAACTTTTGAAGGAAACGAAATCGTTCCGACGGCAGAGTACTTTGTCTATGTTATAGACGACGACGGCGGTTACTCACCGGCTATGCTGAGTATGTCAAAGTCCCAGCTCAAAAAGGCTCGACGCTGGAATTCCATGATCAACCGGCTGCAAATTCCGCATCCAGCCGACGACACAAAAAAATTCACTCCGGCAATGTTCTGGAACTCGTACAAAATGCAGACCGTCCCAGAAGAAAATGACCAAGGAAGTTGGTTTGGCTGGAGCATCTCGCCAATGTTTGACGCCCAATCAGGGGGGATCATCGAGCAGATGGATAGCGGGCGAGAAATCTACCTAGCGGCGCGGGAATTTAAGGATCAACTGAAGGCGGGAGAAGTAAAAATTTCCCCTGATGTTCAAGTTGACCCCGACACTATGTAGTTAATCTATGGGGGAGGCGGCAACCTCCCCCATTTTTTAGAAAGGAAAGAGATGACAAACGTCGAAAGATTCATGAACCTTTTCCGAGGTTATTCCCTAGCGCATGGGCAGTATCGCGTCCAAAAACACGAGGCTGACGGCAAGGTAAGCGGCAGGGCGGTCACCGTCAGCGAGCCAGCCACCGTCAAAAATTTTACTCACCACTTAAAAGGCGGAGAATATATACTTGGTGTCATCATGTTAAAGGATGACAATAGCTGCAACTTTGGCGTGATCGACATCGACATCAGAGGAGAGGTCAAACTAAAAGATACTTTGGAGGAGTTAGAGAAAAAGATCCGCGATACGCCGCTCGTCATGTGTCGCTCAAAAAGCGGCGGCGCACACTTGTATCTATTTTGTGAGCCAGCAATTGCGGCCATCGACATGGTGGCCAAGTTAAATGAATTTGCCGCCAGTTTGGGATATGGCGGCGTTGAGATTTTTCCGAAACAAATTTCCAGGGCAAACGAAATGGACCGTGGGAATTGGATAAATTTGTGTTATTGGGACGGCGACGACACTGACCGATACGCAATTCACAAAGGCAAGAAACTTTCTCTCACCAAGTTTTTGGACTTTGCTGAGAAGAAAAGAACAAATTTTGATAAGTTGGAAAAATATAAGCCAGAGCTGACGAAACATTTTGAGGATGGGCCTCCCTGCCTCCAGCACATAATGACGATGGGATTCCCGGAGGGCGGCAGAAACATCTCTCTTTTTAACGTCGGCGTCTATTACCGCAAGAAAAATCCCGACGACTGGCAGGAGGATTTGATGCGCTTCAACTATGACCAGCTTGACGCCCCACTCCCTGCGGGTGAGGTCAATGCGCTCGTAAAGTCGGTCAGCAAAAAAGATTATGCGTATACGTGCAAGCAGTCTCCGATTTGCAATTACTGCGAAAAGTCAAAATGCGTGAAGCGTGACTTTGGCGTCGGCGGCGTCGGCGGCGGACAGGCAATTGAAATTGACGCAATCACAAAATACGAAACTGAAAACCGGCAATCGGTCAGGTGGTACATCGACATCGGTGGGGAGCGCATCGAGATTACGACGCAGCAACTTTTGGATCAGCGCCAACTCCAAAAAATTTGCGTTGAAAAATTAAACAAGTGCCCGTCGACGATGCCCGGCAATCGTTGGGAGCAGCGTATAAATGAGCTGCTGTCCAGCGTCGAAATTATACTCGATCCAGACGACGCATCGCCGCAGGGGCAATTTGAGAAAATGCTCGATTCATTTTTAACTGGCAAGGTACAGGCGCGGCACCGAGACGAATTGATGAACGGCAAGCCTTGGCACTCGCAAGACGAAGATAAGGTATATTTTAGGAGCGAGGATTTATTCATTTATTTGGAGGGGCGCCGCTTTAGATATCCGAGCCAGCACCAGGTATGGTCTTGGCTGCGGACGATGGGCGGCGACAGAAAGGCCTTTAGAATAAAAAGTAAACCAGTTAAAGTTTGGTCAGTTCCAGCCCCTCAATTTTTTGACGACGAAGACTTGGAGCTACCAAGCGCAATTACCGAGGACTTTTGATGACAGAAGAAGAAGCAGCATACAAAAGATATTTATCGTCTCCGCAAGTGGCAGCGTTAAATTTCATAAGAAAAGTTGACGACCTTGTCAGGGATGGCAGCTTTTCGCCGGATAATTTTGTGGTAGTCGAAGAGATTTTAAATCGGACAAACCACATTTTGTTTGGCAGCCAAGTTATTCAGAAAGGAAATAAAAATGAGGACAGTTCAAATAATTTTAGGGCCTCCAGGCACGGGAAAGACGACATCTCTTCTTAAAATTGTCGAGGACGCGATTTCGCGGGGCGTCCCGCCAGAGAGAATTGCTTATCTCGCCTTCACCCGAAAGGCTGCGGACGAGGCGAGGGAAAGGGCAATGACCCAATTTGGTATGGAGGAGGCCCGTTTCCCTTTTTTTCGGACGCTCCACTCCCTCGCCTTTAAGGAGCTGAGACTGCAAAGAGACGAGGTTATGACGGCGTCGCATTTCCGCAAGTTGGGGAAGCGGATGGGAATTGAGTTTAGGGGGGTATACGACGAGGACCTCGCAATTCACACGGGTGACGGATTAGGCGACAAGTGCTCCCGAGTCGAATCTCTTTCGAGGGTTGGGCTGCGAACAGTGCAAAGTCAGTTCGAAATGGAAAACATTCCCGATTTGACTTTGCACGCAGCAAACCAGTTCGCGGGCGCACTCAAAAAGTACAAGGCGGAAAACGGCCTTTTAGATTTTACTGACATGCTGAGTTTGTACGACACTGCCTTGCCTGTAGACGTGTGCATTTTTGACGAGGCTCAGGACTTGTCGTCACTCCAGTACAAGATGGCGATTAGGGCCTCGTCCGCTGCGTCGGAGGTCTACATCGCTGGTGACGACGACCAAGCTATATTTGGTTGGGCGGGGGCAGACGTGGCAAAATTCTTAAGTTTAAAAGGCGACAAAAGAATTTTGCCACAAAGTTACCGGGTGCCGAGATCCGTCCACAAATTATCCTTAAAAATTTTAAGCAGGATTAAAAAAAGATACGTCAAACCTTGGGCCGCAAAGTCCGACGAGGGCGAGGTGAGCTACGTCGCCGACGAGCAGCAAATCGACTTCTCTGATCAAAAAACGTGGATGTGTTTGGCGAGGTCAAAGTACATGCTGAACCGTCTTCGTCAAGCTGCGCGGCAGCAGGGGTTTTCTTACTTTTACAGCGGAAAGAATTCTCTGGAGACGGACGAGACGAGGGCGATTGTCTCGTGGGAAAAGTTACGCAAGGGCGGCGACATCTCCATGTTTGAAGCAAAAAACATGACTCAATTTTTTGGTTTTAACGTAGAGCTGGAGAAAAAAGATAGCTACGGAATTGAGGATGTCGGGCTGCCATCCGAGGCCAGGCGACACGACTGGATGACAATGCTGCGAGGCATTGCAGCCGACGAAAGAGAATACTTGCGTTCAGTCCTCCGAAGTGGTGCGGCGTTTGGTGACACTCCAAAAATTTCAATTTCGACAATTCATCAGTCGAAGGGAGGCGAGGCTGACAACGTCGTTTTGCTGACGGACATGAGCCGTAAATCCTGGGAGAATTCGCACTCCGACGAGGAGAATAGGGTGTGGTACGTCGCAGTGACACGAGCGAAAGAAAAACTATTTATCGTCAGGCCGAGAGGTTTTAGATACTATGACATCTAACATTTCGCACGCAGTGATGTCTCAGCGTCACGAGGCTAAAGACAGTCTCGACGACTTTCCGACGCCGCCGTGGGCGACGCGGGCACTAATGCATCACGTCCTAGATTACGATGGCGGAGGCACTGTCCTGGAGCCAGCTTGCAACAAAGGGTATATGTCAAAAGTTTTAAAAGAATACTTTTCAGCCGTAGTATCGTCCGATATTCACGACTATAATTTCGGTGATGTAAAAGATTTTTTAGGCAAGGCGTACCAAAAAAACTCATTCGACTGGGTCATTACAAACCCGCCTTTTCGTCTCGCAGAAGAATTTTTAATGGAGGCGAAGGAGGTTGCCTCGGAGGGCGTCGCAATTTTGGCGAGGACAGTTTTTTTGGAGAGTGTCGGCAGATACAACAGGATTTTTAACGTCAACCCGCCGTCTCAATTCGCGCAATTTTCCGAGAGGGTCCCAATGGTCAAGGGGAGATTAGACGCCAAGGCCTCGACGGCCACCAGCTACGGCTGGTTTGTATGGAGGAAAAGCAAAGGCACGGAATTAATTTGGATACCGCCCTGCCGTAAAAATTTAGAAAAAATCGACGACTATCCATAAGCTGTTGATATGCAACAAAAGAAAACTCTTTTATTTTTATAAATTGTGGCGCATACTATTTTTAGTTTTTAGAAAGGAAAGAAAATGAAAATAATTATCGAATGTGTCAACTGCGAAGACGGCATCGTTTATCCGCCTGATCCGAGTGAGGGTTGCAGCTCCTGCCACGAGTGCGAGGGGCAAGGTCAAATATCACTACCAATGAAGGGATACGAGACCTTGGAAGATGTCCGCGAAGACTATCCAACTGCGGTGATTGAGCCGTGAAGCATTCGATAATTGAAATCATCGACGAAATACGAATCGAGCAGGGCATCTCGTGGCAGGAGTTGTCTCGTCGATCCGGCGTTCACCCCAACACGGTTAGGAATTGGATGCGACCGTGGAAGAAAATTAAAGACCCAGGGTTTTTCAAATTAGAGGCGATTGTTGAGGCCCTCGGTTATGAGTTTGAGCTGGTGCTCAAAGAATCAGAAAGGAAATAAAAATGACTTGGATAATTGTAAGTTTCGTAATTCTTTTGTTGGGTGGATGCTCCTCCTCCTCTACCCCAAACGTAAACTTGGACATGGAAAATGTCCAAATGACGATGATGCAGCGGGGAGACGTGATCAATGCTATCGAGGAGTGCAGAAGCGTTGACCTTCGTCCCGTGATGATTAAGTCGAAAATAAAGGTCAACAATCACCCGACCGCGATAATTATTGACGTAACATGCGCGACGAGCAGCATGTTCAAAAGGAAGTGATGATGATGATAATTTATTTAAGCGGAAGAGACCCTTTCGTCGAGAGTGAATTCCAAAAATACGGCTTCAAATATAAGTTTGCCGGGGGCCTAATGTCATACGTCTCGGCTGATGGGAGGAAAGATTTTTCACCTGGAAAAAATTTTCTCGACATGCTCAACGCAAGTCTATTCGTCGCCGTCGAGGGCGGCACCCGCACTTTGTATGAGATGGGATATTTCAAGGCTTTAACCGACAACTTAAAATATATAGATGACGATAATGGCGATCACGAAAGATACACTGTCTTGTATTCTCCCTCAACAAAGTTGGGAACTGAAAAACACTTCTCCGTTGACGCTCACGTCATAGGCGAGACGCAAATGCAAAACTTTTGCGGTATCGTCGCCGGAAATTGGGACGAGCCAGACGACGCATGGAACGCAGGGAGACGAAAAAAAATTTTTGGTCAATTCCGGGGGACACCATGAGGTTAATAATTTCAAGACTGGAGATTTTATACTCACAAAAGGAGCATTTCGGCTTCGTCCCAACAGAAGACCGCTGCAATATTTTGAGGGGACTTGCAGACGAAGAGACAGGCGTCGTTATTATTTCTAGGGAGCGCGACAAAACGCAAAGGCAGGAAACTTTAGACTGGCTAGAAATGAACGATATACCGTGCGACCGTCTCCTAACAAAAGAAGATGATTTTCGCACAGATTCCGAAATATGGTTTACGATGGAGTCGGACGAGGAAAATGTAAAATTTTGGAGGGAGGAGGGGCACACATGCCTCCAAGTTGACAATGGAATTTAAAATTATTGGAAACGACTTAGAATTTGGTGGGCAAAAGGTTGCCCGCCTATTCGATGTCAACGCCTCGACGCGGCAACTCTTCGTCGAGGCTATGGAACGATTAAATATTATTGACGAAGAAATGGAAGATGCATATGAAAAAGGATACAAAGACGGCAGAAGTGAAGAGCTTAATAAAAGCAAGCCTTGACGCAGCCGCCGTAACCTTCCAGCAGAGAGGTGAGGTCTACGGAGACTCTTACTTGCAATTTGGTAAAGTTGTCGCCGTGCTTTTCCCGAACGGGATAAATTTACAAGATGAGGAGAGCATGACGAGATTTGGCCTCCTCACCATGATGATCACCAAAATGACGCGGTACTGCAATTCTTGGGACGACCATCATAAAGATTCTATCCACGACCTTGGCGTTTATGCGTTTATGCTGGAGGGCGTCGATGATAGTTTTCGATCTTGAGACGACTGGGCTGCCGAAGGCTGAAGGCTCCGACTTGGAGCAGCAGCCGCAAATAATTGAGCTTGGCGCCATTAAACTTGACGACGACTTAAATGAAGTTGACAGGATTGAATTTTTTTGCAATCCGGGGCGGCCACTGCCCCCAATAATCACAAAGATCACAGGCATCAAGGACGACCAGCTAAAGGATGAAAAGCCGTTCGTAGCACATTTCCCGGAAGTTTGTGAATTCTTTTTAGGTGAGCGTGAAATGTGCGCCCACAACCTCGCTTTCGACAGAAAAATTTTGAGGTTTGAACTTGAGAGGCTAGACAAGATGACGAAGTTCCCCTGGCCTCCCAAACACATTTGCACCGTTGAAATTGGGCAATCTGTTTGGGGTAAGAGGAGAAAACTCGTCGATTTATACGA
>TARA_R110000772_G_scaffold1046_1_pt1 | contig 10713 bp, 5 predicted proteins | sample TARA_R110000772 | Tara Oceans TARA_R110000772 (sample SAMEA4397948) | marine metagenome | biome: Polar Biome; feature: [SRF] surface water layer (ENVO:00010504); material: water (ENVO:00002006), including particulate matter (ENVO:01000060) such as... | depth 5 m | reverse complement strand
TCATCTTTTACAGAAGGAACAGACGAAGCTAATATATGTAACAGCTTGTATCCAGATATTAAGATTAAAACATTAGCAAGCTATCCTTGGTCTTTTTCATTTAAGAAAGTTCAGCTAGCTCGGCTTATAACAACCCCAGCAACAGAGTATCAATACGAATACGCATTACCTTCTGACATGATAGGTACACCAAGAGCGGTGTTCATCAGCAGTTCAGCAGGATCCTCATCTCAAAGAAACTATCGGCTGATGGGTGGAAAGCTATTAACTAACTACGAAACAGTGTACGTTGATTATCAGTATGCCGTAGAAGAGTATGAGATGCCTCATTATTTTGTACAAAACATGAAGTATCAATTAGTTTGGCATCTAGCAATGCCTATTACCGATCAAATAGAAAAAACAGACTACTGGAGAACAGTAGCTCAGGGTACTCCAGGCGAGAATGGTCGTGGCGGATATATGCGCCAAGCTATGAATATAGACGGACAAGGACAGCCAACTAATTCTATTCAGGACTTCCCACTTATTAGTGTGAGGTTTTAATGGCCCGTTTTGTTAATATACAAACTAACTTCACTTCTGGAGAGTTGGATCCTTTAGTTAGAGCTAGGATCGACCTTAAGTCTTATAACAATGCTTTAGATACAGCAAAGAATGTTATATGTCAGCCTCAAGGCGGAATTGCTCGTAGGCCTGGCACTAAGTTTATTAATGAATTAGCTGGTACTCCTTCTCAGGGCGTTCGTTTAGTTCCATTTGAATTTTCAACAGCAGACCATTATATGTTGTGTTTTACCAATGACACAATGTACGTTTATAAAAACAAAGCATTAGTTCATACACAAACAAGCACAGGCATTACTAGCGGATATTTAGACTCAATGTGTTGGACACAATCTGCTGACACGTTAATCCTTGTTCAAGAGGATATGCAGCCTAGGAAAATTATCCGAAACACCGATACATCATGGACTATATCTACTATCACCTTTGACTCTATTCCTAATTACGCATTTACTTTAAGCCTATTTGACACCAGTGCTTCTGGAACATTAACACCAAGCGATGTATCTGGAAAGATAACACTTACGTCACAGCACGCAACATTTACTGCAGCTCATGTTGGTCAATATATTAATGCAACCCCACAAGGTCGAGCTAGAATTGTAGAAGTAACAACAACGACTACGGTTAATTGTGTTACAGAGTTTCCATTCTTTGATACATCACTCATTGCTAATGCTGACTGGGAGTTAGAAATAGGCTATGAAGATGTATGGTCTGCTACTAAAGGCTGGCCTAGAACAGTAGTATTTCATCAAGGAAGGTTGTATTTTGGCGGAAGTAAGTCAAGACCATCCACTGTATGGGGATCTAAAGTTTCACTATTCTTTAGCTTCGAGGCTGTAGAAGGATTAGATGATGACGCTGTAGAATCTACGCTAGACACCAATACCTTTAATGCCGTTACTGATATGGTATCTGGTAAAGATTTACAAGTCTTTACAACTGGTGGTGAGTTCTTTGTTCCTCAGGAAGGGCTATCTCCAATTACTCCAAGTAACTTATTCTTTTCTACCACCTCAGTGAATGGGTCAAAAGAAGGGTTAAGAGTAAAGCAACTAGAATCAGGAACATTATTTATTCAAAGGCAAGGAAAGGCTTTGTCCGAGATTGCTTATTCAGATACTACTTTATCTTATATTACTTCTAAAATATCTTTACTGTCTGGACACTTACTCAAAGGCCCTAAGCGCATGGATATTAGACGTGCTGTGGCTACCGATGAAAATGATTTATTGTTAATCGTTAATGAAGATGATGGTTCTATGGCAGCTTACTCATTACTAAGGGCGCAGAATGTTATTGCTCCATCAGAATTTATTACAGAAGGATCGTATATAGATGTTGGCGTAGACATTACCGATATTTACACAGTCACTACTAGAGTAGATGACGGAACTACTAAATACTATATCGAAGTATTTGATAGTGCATTGTTGACAGACTGTGGTGTTTCAGGTGGTGCAGGAGCTAGTGCAAGTGTTGCTCATCTGGAAGGCAAAACTGTTAATATTGTTGTGGACGGCAATGTAGAGTTAGACCAGACAGTACCTTCTGGTGGCACAGTAACTTTTACTTCAGCAGCAGCAACCAGCTCTGAGGTTGGATTACCTATTAGTGTAGAAATAAGAACTATGCCAGTAGAAGTAGCAACACAAGGCGGAACAAGACTTGGATTTAGAAAGAGAATATTAGAAGTAAATGCTATCTTGTATGAAACACAAAACATCGTGATTAATGGTAATTTGGTTCCTATTAGAAGTTTAGGCGCTTCTTTGTTAGACAGCAGTGTAGCGGAGTTTACTGGCATTAAGACACTTCATGGTATACTAGGATATAGTCAAAACGCTCAGATTACAGTAACACAGAATGCGCCCTTAAAGCTAACGCTTTTGGGTTTAGAATATAAAGTATCAGTGTATCAAGGAGGCTAGAAATGGCAGCAGCATTACCATATATATCAGCGGCAATGTCAGTAGTACAAGGCATTCAATCATTAAGCGCTGGGAAAGCACAAAAAAAACTTAACCAAGTTAAAGCATTACAAGTTCAGTCAGAGGCTGAGATTAACGAATTAAATGCTATGACAAAAGCTAATGATGTTTTAGATAATGTGAGAAAAACCAATGCGACAGTAGTTGCCAATGCTGCTGCTGGTAATATAGATCCCAACTCTGGATCAGCAATGATACTACAAAACACTAACCTACTTTATGCGCAAAAAGAAATGAAATCTTTAGAAATTATGAAAAACAGATATAGGAGTTTTGGCGACATCCAGGCTGACATTTTAAATGCCGAAGGTGAAATGGCAGCAGATGCAGGCATGAGTTCCTTCTTAAGCTCTGTTGGAACAGCAGCTGGAACCATATACAAATATGGAGGTGCTTCTAGCTCAGATACTACAACATCTGTTGATTCTTTTGTTCCAGGATATGAAGATTATTCTCCTGTAGATACCACTATAGGCCCAGACTTTACACCAGTAAGAGGATTTGGCGGATACTAAAATGGCAAAACTACCTACATATAGACCACCTTCACTAATGATCGAACCAGCTCCTAAACTTGTGTTTAGTGAGGCGGCTTACGTCAATAAAGCAAATGCAATGAATAGGGCCATTGACAAAATGCAATCTATTCTTGAGCCAGTAATGAAGCAAGGTGCAATAGACCAGGCATTAGAATTTAATGTTGCTAATCCTATTACCCTAGATCAATTAAACGAAGCAAGGCAAACTGGCGTAAACCCCATCGAAGCTTACCAAAATGGTGGTATGGTTTACAACGAAGTTATTAAAACAACTTATGCTCAACAAGCAGCAACACAATTAGCTTTAGCTGACCAAACAAATAACGAGTCTGTATTAGCTGATGTTAAGGCTGGTAAACTTAAAGACATAGATGTTATTAAGGAAAGACTTACTTCTGGGATAAAAGGTAATGCAAAAGTATTACTGACTATGAGTCCAGAGGTTGCTAATGCCTATACTAAGTCAGGCGCAGCTTATGGCCATACTTATTTTAAAGCAGCGACAAAAGAATTAACAGCACAAGCTGAGTTAGAGCAACAGTTAGTCAGTGAGAAAACTTATGTAGGCGCTGAAAAGCAGTGGGAAAGCGCACTAGAAAACATTACCGATATGACAGAGTTATCTGAATACAAAGAGTTAATACTATCTAATTCATTAACTCAATTTAGATTAACTGGTAAGCCAGTAGAAAATCTTAACGCATTACGCAAGAGACTTGAGAAGTCTGAGATAGAAAAGATTGCTCAGGTAGCAGCATCAGAAAACTACACGACACTTGGCCTTAATACTGACCAAGTTATGGAAGGACTTATTGTTGACGAGACTATAGGTAGGCATTCAGATTACTACCAACAACTATCGCCTGGAAGGCAGAAAGAGTTTAGAACTGCCGTTAAAGCTAATATGCAAAACCTTATGCTTGGCGATAAAGCAAGTAAAGAAGGTAGAGATGCTAAGTATAGCGGTATCTCAAAAAGACTAGATAACTTAGAGAACGTAAGCGCTGAAGATTTTAATAAACTTCCTACTATCAATGATCCAAACGACAAAAACTACAATCGAAGAGACTTTTTACTAACAAAGCAAACTGATGCAAAGCAAGCTTTAAATTTAAGCGCGGATGATTTTGCAGAGTATATTGCTGCTGAAACGGCTAACTATGATTTTAAAGCAGGATTAACTCAAGATGAATCAGATAGAGTATCTTACTTAGAATCGATGCAGCAAAAAATGATAGATAGGGATCTTAAGAACCCAGTTGAAGGTATGCTAGACCACCCTGCATTTAAAGAAAGAGAATTAATTAATATTGATCCAGCTGAGTTTGGGGATCCAAGATATGTTAATGATTTATCTCAAGAGATTGCTCAACGAAAAGCAGATATGAATCAGTATAGGAATCATAGGAAAACAAGGAATACTGCTTTATTCACTGAAAACGAAATGAATGATTTGGTGCAGACTTGGGATGAAGGCAGTACAGGAGAGAAGGTTGCATTATCTACCTTCCTGGTTGAACAGTTCCCAGAAAATGCACATGAAATATTTAACGACATAGCTCCTAAAAATTCAGTATTTTCTCAGATAGGTTATTTAACGCTGAATGGTATGCAGAATGGGGCTGACTCTCGATACATGGAAATTACCACTGGTCATATATTACAAGGAATGGAGATTGACCAGCTAAAACCTAACTCATACAAGATGACAGGCGCCAGTACAAAAGAAGAGGTTGTATCTGATCTTATTGGAGATTCATTTAACAATGACCCAGCTTTAAAACAGCAAGTCATAAAGACAGCTGATTACATTTACTATTCACTAAATCAGTCTAACCCAGGTGAATTTGTAGACGAAGATTACAAAGAAGCATTGCAAATGGCTTCTGGTCAGATTGAAAAAGAAGTATTGATGCCAGATCCTTTTAATGTTGTTAATGGCGTACAACAAATGATGCCAACTGGTAAGGCCGTATATGGCGGTATAGCTACACACAACCAGCAACAACTGCCTATCCCATCAAGTATAAAGCAAGATTCATTTAGCGCTATGGTGACAAAAGCTACTGTAGAAGATTTTAATATGGCATTGTCTGATCGTGAAGGAAACTTGTATCAGTTTGCCCCAACAGAAGATGCACCACAGTTTACCTTGCAGCAGTATCAAGAAGCTATGTTAGAATTTGTTAATGACAGCACCGCATCATTATCTCAAGGAAAAACTAACTTTTGGTCAAATATTGAGTTATTTAGAGATTTGCCTTCTCAAAAAATGTATGCGCCATTTGAGAATAACGGGACTAAATTGTATCTCAACTTTGTCGAGTTGCATCGCATTCTTGATGCAAGATACCCAGGACAATATTAATGCCAGTTTTTGGAAGAACAAAACAAGAAACTATTAAGAGCTTAACGCCAGCAAAGGAAGGTGAAGCTACTTTAGGCGAGATGTTTAATACTTTTTATGACGAAGCATACTTTGCCAATGGCAGAAGAGATGTTGAATCTACTAATTACAGAGATCAATGGAAACCAATACTTGAAGTAATAAAGAAAACAACTGGCAAAGAATTTACTAATCCAGGAAGCTGGTTGTATCTTCCTACCCCTGATGATAGAAATACCAGCACCTTAAATCCTTATCCAGAGTTTAACCCAGATGCCCCAGAAGCATCGCTACAAGCAGCAGAGCCACTATACAACAGACAAGAGTTGTATGACACAAGCGCCAATAAAGTGTTTGACTACATAGCCGAGAATCCAGATTTGTTTGCTAATGTTCCAGAAGTACAAAATCTTAATGGCACAGTCATAGCTGATCGAGTAAAAGAAAAAGTGCTAGAAGTATTAGCCACTAATCAGAAGCTCGATTTAAAGCAAAAAAGCACATTAGATTATATTGCTGGATTTGGTGGATCTATTGCTGCAACTGTTACAGACGTTCCTAACTTAGCAGTAACTGGTTTAACTTTGCTTGCTACTAAAGGCAGGGGAATGGGAATAGCTAAAACAATGACAGTTGAAGCTTTTGCCAACGCTGGAGCAGAAGCATTTGCTCAGGAAGAAGTTATGGATTGGTATGCTAGTTTAGATTTACCATATTCTATGGATGAGTTTTACTACAACCTTGCAGCAGCAGCAACTGGTGGAGCTGTTCTTAGTGGTGGAATAAAAGTGGCCGCTAAAGTTCCAAACCTTACAGCCGAGCAATGGCGTAAAGGTAAGGTAGCTATAGACAAATACAACGCTAAAAAAGCTGGGCTAGAATACAAAGAAGACTTAACCCTTAACTCTGCAGTGAAGACAAGTGAGATTGAATCTGAGTTTGAGGCAAAGAGTCCTTATACAAAAGAGTCAGATCCTTCTGGCGAAAAAAACATTAACGCACAGAATCAAGCCGCTCAAGCAATTATAGAAGAGAACCCAGGAAAACTTCCGATAACACCAGCCAGTGAATTAAAAACTTACGCGCCATTAGATGCTGACGTTACTGTTGGAGCCATACTTGTTGATCCAGATAACATAGAGGTTGATGCAAAACTATTCCAATTTAAAGAAGGTGGCGATGAGTTTGGCGTAACAGAAAGGTTGCAAGATGTAACCGAGTGGGATCCAGTTAAAAGTAATGTTGCTATTCTTTACGAAACTAAAGAAGGAAAGTTGTTTGTTGTTGACGGCCATCAAAGAGTAGCTTTAGCTAAGAAACTTAAATCCCAGGAAGCAGAAGCTTCTACTTGGGGTAAATTATCTAATGACTTTGAATCTAGGTTAGCTGAACTTACATCTGTATTCCGTCAATTTGGCCCAGTACAAAGCGTAAATTTAGCCGCTGACATTGCTGACGGCAAGATTAAAACATTAGACGATTTGGCAGGATATACTGACATATATAATACGATGTTTAAAGGAAAAAGCAAAAAGGCTAAAGCAAAAAAATCTTCTCCGCAAATCCTAGGATATGTTAGAAAAGAAACTGATGGCGTTAGTATTGAGGCAGTAAGAGCTGAGGCAGCCGCTAAGAATATTGCTGAAGGATCTGGAACATTAGTTGATGCTGCAAAGATATTCCGAGATGATCCTGGGTTAATTAAACTACTACCGCCTAGATCAAAATTAGTACAGCAAGCACAAGGGCTATCTAATTTAAGTGATGATGCTTTTATGGCAGCAATTAACGGAGTGATTACTCCAGAGTATGCAGCTATAGTTGGTAAGTATATTGATGGATCAGCAAATCAACTAGCTACAATAAAATTGCTACAACGAACTAACCCACAAAATGCAACGCAAGCAGAAAGCATTGTTGCTCAAGCAAAAACTATTGGCTTTGAGAAAGCAGAGCAAGCAGGATTATTTGGCGATGAAGTTATAGCTGAGAGTGCTTTTCTTTCAAGAGCTAAGATACTAGACGCAACTGTTAAATTTCTTAAAGACCAAAAGTCTGTATTTAAAACTTTAGTAGATGATGCAAGTGTCATTGAACAGTACGGAAATAAACTCAGTAAATTAACTAATGCCCAAAAGGATAAAGTATATGGCCAAGCGATCGAAACAATCAAGCAAAATGCAAACAATGTCGGCCCAATCGCAGACAACCTTACAACCATCGCAAAAGAATTTGAAGCAGCAGGATCAAAAAACATCGGAGAGTTCGCCAAAAAGTTCTCAGAAAGTCTCGAACGAGGAATTAAGTCAGGCAATTTTGAGCGGATCTCAACTAGCGAACGAAGCAGCGTTATTGCAGATACGAAGAAAGTTGACACAAGTAATAGCATTGCAAGAGAATATGACGACCCAAGCTTAAAACAAAATTATGAGAATCCAGTAGAGCTTACTAAGATTAAGCAAGAGCTGTCAGACTTAGAAGCTGAAATAGATCAATTAGCAACTGATAACAATATGGATGATATGTTTGCTTTTGAGAATGCAGAAACTGGTGAAATAAAAGTATCAAATATAAAAGAGATTAAGGCAGAGAGTGCAAGAGAGCAAAAAATAATTGATGAGTTGAAGGACTGTTAATGAAGAGTAGAGAGTGTATCTTAGAAAATAAAACCATGAATGATCGTGAAAAAGATGCTGCGCTAAAGATATATGACCAGTATGAGATTGTTTATGGCAGCGACAAAGGTAAGGTAGCTGAAACTACTTTTAATGCTTTACAGTACAAGTCTTATCTTCGAAGGAAACAAAACCTTTTAAATGCAAAGGTAGCTATGGAAAGATGGCTTGATGTAGAAAAATTTGTTGACGGAACAGATAGGCCAATTGACGCAATTATCTCTTTAATTAGCCCAGACAATAAAGGGTATATGCGTGGCTTTAATATGGAATATTTTAGGGAAGCTTACAGGGCTAGAGGATTTGCAAAGATTGCAGACTTAGTTGGAAAGTTCGGGAAGAAAGGTATCCTTGGCGCTAGAGGTGAAGGGCCATTAGGTTTAAAAGGAAACAAAGAGTCATGGACTGATATTTTATCAGAGCTTTGGGGTGAAAAAGATACAGGGAATCAAATTGCAAAAGCATTAGCTAAATCGATAGATGATGTATTAGAAGATCAAAGGCTGCTTATTAACAAATATGGCGGAAACATCCCTAAGTTAGACATGGAAATTAATGGTAAGAAAATAAAATACAATTTACCTCAGTCACATGACATGATGAAAGTTAGATCAGTAGATGAGGCTACCTGGAAAGACGATATTACTTCCAGATTAGATAGAGAGGCTATGATTAACTATGATACTAATCAGCCCTTTACTGACATAGAGTTTGAGGCTTTGCTAACTGATGCCTATAGAGCTATTAAATCTAATGGACTAACCAGAGTAGACCCCAATCAAATACTAAAAAATGGTAGGAAGAGTGGCAGTGGTATGGACTATACTCATAGAGTATTCCAATTTAAAGATTCTAAATCATGGCTAGAATATCAAAAAAAGTATGGTGAAGGCGATGTATTTAATACTATCCTTAACCAAATAGATCATAACGCTGCAAAGATTGCAGAGCTTAAAGTGCTTGGGCCTAACTCAGAAAGAACATTGGAATTTTTATTAGCCAAAGTAGGACAAAAATCAGCAGCAGATCCAAATACAAACTTTGATGTACTCAATTCAGCTCCAGGTAAAATTAAGAACTTTATGGACGTGTATCACAATACAGGCAATCAGATTAATAATAGATTTTGGGCAGAGTCATTAAGTGCAACTAGAAATATGTTTAGCGCCATCATGCTAGGTCGAGCAGCATTTTCTGCGTTAGGTGACTTTAATACACAAAGAGCCGTTGCTCAGGATATTGGTATGTCACAAACAGCAGCTTTAAGAAGAGTTTTGAAAAACACAATAGCAGCTCATAAAGGTAAGGACAGAAATATAGAATTAGCTAAGATGGGTGTTATAGCAGAAAACTCAATGCAATTAGCTACAGCACAAGCAAGATATGCTGGAGAAATTAGCGGCCCAATATGGTCTCAGATTATTCCCGATGTTGTTTTAAGGCTTACTGGATTATCTCCTATCACACAAGCAGGTAGGTCTGCATTTGGTTATGAGTTCATGGGGTACTTTGCAAGTCATTTAGGTAAAGCTTATGATGATTTGCCCGTAGATTTTAAACGAATGTTAGAGCGTTATCAGTTAGATAAAGATTGGGATGTATTAAGTCAGATAAAACCTTATGAGTTCAATGGAACGAAGATGTTGAGTTGGAGGGAGATCGACCAGGCGGATATTCCTGGAATAGATTTAGAAGATTTATCGACTCGCTATTTGAATATGTTGCAAAATGCCACTGACGATGCAGTTATTGTAAGTTCTTTAAGAGAAAGAGCAGCCACTGGTGGGCAAAATCCAAGAGGAACTGTATGGGGTGAGATTGTAAAATCATCTACAGTATTTAAACATTTTGCTATTACTTTGTGGATCAATCATATTACTCGACTAGCTAAAGACGCATCTATTAAACAAAACTTTTTTGGTGTAAAAGTTCCTAAAGGGGCAGCAAGGGCTATCTTGATGGCAGAATTTCTCGGAACTGCAACACTTATTGGCGCACTTGTAACTCAGATGAAAGAGATAAGTAAGGGTAAGGATCCATTAGACATGACTACTAAGGAGTTTTGGTTTAAAGCGTTTACGCAGGGTGGTGGATTAGGTATCGCAGGGGATGTGTTTAGCCAATCAGTTGAAGGATATACCGCATCGATTGGCGGACCAATGGCTGACTTAATAAAAGATACCAGTCATTTAACTATGGGTAATATGATTGCTTTAATTAACAACGAAGATCCTGAGCTAATTAATGATTTAACTAGGTATGCTAAGAAATGGACTCCTGGTCAATCAATGTGGTGGTGGAACTTAGTATTTCAAAGAATGATTGTAGAGAATGTAGCAACAACAGCCGATCCTGATATGAACAAAAGATTAGGAATGGAGAGGAGAAGGCAGGAAAGTAGGAATGACCAGAAATATTGGTGGAGACCAGGCGAAGTAACACCAAGAAGAGGTCCAAATTTAGAGCAAGCATTACCACAATAAGAGGTAGACTTTTAGATTAATTTGTAGTAAAAACTAGGTAGGGGATATTAGATTATGGCAATTGACATT
>TARA_R110000772_G_scaffold33298_3_pt1 | contig 10736 bp, 13 predicted proteins | sample TARA_R110000772 | Tara Oceans TARA_R110000772 (sample SAMEA4397948) | marine metagenome | biome: Polar Biome; feature: [SRF] surface water layer (ENVO:00010504); material: water (ENVO:00002006), including particulate matter (ENVO:01000060) such as... | depth 5 m | reverse complement strand
GCTCTTCCTACCGTATAGACCTTCGACATTGTCTGAAGATTCTGAACGCCATCTATAGTTGTATTTTCATTGTCCTTTGACCTTCTTGCCTTCACTCCGTTATTAAATGCTTGAACTTCTGCCACGTTTCGTGTGTCTCTTGCTGAGTCATATTGTGACTGACTTGATTGATTCATGTGGGATTCCAACTGCGAATTCCGAATTCCATACAAATCTCCCATCTTTTAACTCAATACAACTTTTTATTTCTTGTCTGGTAATTCTAAATCTTCACTATCATCGGGAGCATCTGCCTCCCCTGAGGGCGAACCCATGATGTTTTCCCCGACTGCTATGAGTTCTTCAAAGCAGCGATATGCCTCTGGAGGATTTGCTTGGAAATTCATGTGAAGGAAACAGAATTTGTCAGGAGTAGCTTTCTTGTATATTTTTAACCAATTGTCTGCTCCGCCAAACACATCTCCGTATTCTTCTGCCATCTTTCCCAATTCCTTTTGATTTGGAAACGGAGAACCAACAATCACATTAGTAGCATTCTGTCGAATAATTGGAGAGCATGAACGGAAATTCTGAGAACTGATAATTAATAGACGAATATTGAAATGACGGAATCGACTTGCTAGGTGATTGATTCGTGCTTCTCGACGAATGCTTCCAAGACAATCATCAAGAATAACAGCAATATCTGGTTGTTCATCTTTCGTAAATGATTTCTGCTGATTCACAATTCCATCAATTATTTGGTCATTATAACTATCGTGTGTATCAAATGCCTTCTTCAAGAATCTAGATGTGATGTCATTAGCAATTGTGTTACTGATGATGGTTGTTGTCTGAAATCTTTCTTGGGCATCGTAGAATCCCATCTCTGAGTCTCCTAGGAGCAAATTTGAAATTATGGTACTTTTTCCAGTCCTCACAGGACTAATCATGAGCAAAAGAGCTCCACCTCCAGGTCCAGAAATCTGAGGAAGGTGTGGATGAATTTCAGGATGATGGTCGCTACCATCATCTTCTAATGGAACGACTGGCAATATTTTTGGAACGTTCATTTACCAAGGGTGTCTTTTTAATTTTACAGAGAAAATTTTATTATATCACTCCAGATATATCGAGATGAACAATTATCGAGTAGCTATACCCTCTCTAAATAGAGTCAAGGAACTTGGGGAAAAGACATTGAAGACCTTGGATAAACATGGCATCTCAAAAGACATAATTGATATTTTTGTTGCCAACGAAGAACAGGAAGTTATGTATAAGGAAGCATATCCTGAATACAATATCATCAGAGCAATCATTGGAAAACGAGCAGTCAGTAATTTCATCTTTCAGGAGTATTACGATGAAGGTCAATACGTATTATATATGGATGATGATATCGAGAAAATTAGAATGAAAAATCCTCGCGGATGGGAACGTAGTAGTTTCTGTGATGATGAATTAGATTTGAAAAAAGAGTTAGACCTTGCGTTCTCAGAATGTCTGAAATCCAAACGAAATATGTGGGGAGTGTATCCTGTAGAGAATCATTATTTCATGAAGAATCAAATATCATATGATTACAAATTCTGCGTCGGCTGGATGTGGGGATGTATCAATCAGAGGTCAAGCAACCTTTGCTTGATAGGCGATGGATGTATTGAAGATTATGAACGTTGTATCAGGCATTATCTCGCTGATGGAGGATTAGTTAGATTAAACCATCTATCATGTACAACTAAATATGGAAATCCAGTAGGTGGGATTGGTCTAAAACCAGAGGATAGAGAAAGAGAACAATCACTCTCTGAGTTACAAGAGCATTTCCCTGGATTATTTCGATTAAAGATGAAAAATGATGGTATGAATCCTGTACTCAAGGATTCTCGTTGTAAAATAGAGTAACCGAAGAACCTGCCATAATGGCAGATTCTCAAAATCGAAGAAAATATCTAGAAATAAAATCATGAAAAAATAACAGTAATTATGGAAACCTGCCATAATGGCAGATTAGACCTATTAGACCTATCTGAAGCATTCTGCCCAAGGGTCATGCTGAGTTCTATTCAGAGCACTGTTGATTTCTGAAAAGACCTTCTTGTCATGATTTTCCTTGAGAGCTGCCTTCTGCTTCTTTGCCTTCCGCGCCTTTCTCTGTGTATCATATTGCTCGACACCTTTGAATACCATCTCTTCCAAATCTTGCTTAGAATAATAGTGTTTCTGGTCTTGATGCTGGGCGATTTCTCTGGCATGAGGTAGGGGCGCAGGCGCAGGCGCAGGTTCAGGTGCCACGTGTCTAGGCTCCTCACGGGGCGGAGCGTGGTAGGGAGTCTGTGGTCTTGCCCGTAAGGCAGCTTTTGCTTCTCGACCTTTTCTGAGTGCTTCTTTCTGTTTGTCTGACATGACTCGCTTTGGTTTGATTTGTTTGACCTTCGGAATGATGGGTTCATCTAACTCCGGGAGAGGTTCAGGGGTAGAGCGAGGTTTAACTGTCTTTTTGACTTTCTTGGGCAATACTGGCGGAGCACTCTTTGCCTTGAAAATATCTTCCTTTTTTAATTTGACTTTTTTTTCTGGTGGGGGAGGTAGAGATACCTGTTCCTCCTCAACACCCTGTTCCTCATCTGAATAAACAAAATTAGAATTCTCCTCTCCAGTATCCTCGTCCACGTCTTCTACGACCATCTCTCGACCCTCCTTTGATTCACTGAGTGAGGGCATGTGAACATCTGCTAAGTAATCTGACATATATATTGTTCGGCAACTTAATTATTTTCACAGAAGAAATTCAAAAAAACATCTTGATATATATGTCATCATATGTCTTTCAAAGGATTTTCAATGACCTCGCCGCGTCGTCAATCTCTGACACCTCAGTTGGACTTTCTGGGAGAGTAGCAATGTGTGTACCTCCTGGCTTATCATATATTTTATGAGGCGCTCCTCTGACATATTCTGCTGAGTCTGCTGACTGACCTACCCAATATGTTGTATCATCTCCATATCTCGGATGTAAAACAAAATCTTCATAACGAACACCATCAATTACCGGCTCTAAATTGCCCGATGTGGTCCAAACATCTTCCAACTCGACTATGCCAACACCGTAGCCGTCGTCGCCCCAAATTCCCATTAGGTCATCACCAAGACCACCTGGAGCATGGACATCATAATCTCCCTTCATAAAGTAGGTTTCGCCGCCCCAATAAAACTTTCTAAATGTCTCTCCGTTATATTCAACCGACCCACCATCAGGGAAAACTCGTTCTCCTTCATTTGTTTCATCTGCTGCTTTTGCTGCTACTTCATCTATTAATTCATCGTCTTCTTCCTCATCATAGTCGGCAGGAGCATTAATAATTTCCTGCTCATAGAGACGTCTAAGTGCTACCTTTCCTAGTTTCATGAATTCTTCAGGGTCTAACAGTTCAGCATCATCTAGATATTGTCTCATTTCTGCGACTGACTTTCCCTTACTAATGTCTGAGTCTGGTACTTGCCGGTCGTATCCAGGATATTTGATACTATCGAACATCACACGCACCTCTTGAAAATCGAGGTCGCGCAACTGCTCGGTGGGGATGTTCTGCGCAAGCATGTTAAGCATCTGACTCTTTGTGAGTTTCTTTTTCTTAACTCCTTCGTCGTCTGCCCCCGTAGGGGGGGGCGCCTCGACAGATGCCTTTGGTGTCTCTGCGATAAGAGGTGCCGAAGGCAGAGATACAACAGGCGAGAGAGCTGGTAGACCAGTGTGGCCACTCATGAACACTTGTTCCTTAGTAGGTTTGCTGTAACTGACTGGTCCTGCTTCAGATGAGAAACCAGCGATTTTAATCATGTTAGTATTTTTCACATTGAATCCCTGAGGATTCTTTTCCAGAAGAGTCTTGTATTCTTCTTCTGATTTATTATTGCTGGATGATGATTCTACACCAACAAAGTGTCCTCCTTCTTTGAGTTCTTCCCTCAATTGTATTAATGATTTTCTCTTACCTCCTTCGGTTGGTTTGATTCCAAGAGTTTTCTTGTGAAGTTTCAAGAACTCATTTATCTGAAGTTTGTTCGCATTGATAGATATTACAGGTTTTCCACCCAGAAGTTGAGACGGGTCAGGTGGTGCTTCCGTCTTTCGAACACCTTGTGCTGCCATTTAAAATACAGATGTTAAATTTATTTTGTTGTCGTTATTCAAAAAAGAGATGCCACGAACTGCCGATGGAAAACCAGTCTTGTACAAACCATTTAAGTCGAAAAAAGCAGGGAAAAAGATGTCTGTCTATGTGAAATCTGCCTCAGGGGGAACCAAAATCATTCATTTTGGAGCAGCAGGCATGGATGATTGGAGGTCTGGAAAAGCATCAGTTGCTCAACGTAAGTCATTCAGAGCAAGAATGAAGGGCATCAAGAAGAAAGATGGTTCATTTGCCTATCAAGACAAAAATAGCCCGGCATACTGGGCACTGAATTACCTCTGGTGACCGTTAAGGCACTTCATCAAAAGCATCATCTCCTGAATCATCTGTCCCTGCGGGCGCGTCGCCGTCCTTTAAAGGTGCCACGTGGCTCCTGATGGTCTTTCGTGGAGTGCGCTTCGACGATGACGAAGGAGCAGATGATGGAGGAGTTAGTGATACATTATCCAATATTTCGTCTTCCTTCTCGAGTATTTCATCTTCCTTTTTCTGAGTCTTTTTGAATTGGTCTTTCAGTGATGCCATTTTCTCTTCAGATGGTGGTCGACGTTCACATTGAAATAGATAACAGCAATTAATCTTACAGTGACATGCTGATTGCCAAATGACAAGCAATAGACCTCCTACAGCTCCTAGCACAAGAACTACTGCTCCTGCTGCTTGGTCTACAGAGTAATTTTGTAGTCGACCATCTTCCGCGTTTGCTCCACTCATCACTTTTTTATAAATAAATTTGATTAAAATTTAAATCACATTATTATTCATTTCAATGATTTACAAGGATTTCTTCATCTCTGGAGGATGTAGATATTCGAGAAATCATTCTTGGGTAGCACATCCCCTGTATTCATCCCCGCATGGAGGAATCTTTACTCTCATAGATAGATGTGAGTTCTATCAAGATTACACTGAACAATATGAATCAAGTCGGAGAGCAGAGCAGGAGGCACAGAGTCAAGCAAATAAAGATAGATGGAGAGACCAGGCACGTAAGTTTGCTGAAGGTTTCTTTGGTTTTCCTCAAAATGATGACGTGTCCGAAGCGGAGATGGACCCCGAATATCCGTATTCAGTGTTTGGTCTGAAGAAGTCGGCATCACAAGAAGACATGAAAAAAGCTTATCGAAAGGAAGTTCGCATTTCACATCCTGACAAGGGCGGAACAAATGAAGTCTTTGTGAGAGTTCGTCAGGCATGGGAATATTTTTGTAGTCACATGGCAAAGTAGTCAAAAATTTGATTTCGAAAACCAAAACCTGCCATTATGGCAAAAACCGCTTAAACAAATACTATATACATAAGGTAGAGTCAAATGGACCATGAATCAGAAAAATACATCGAAGGTCTAGCAAACGTGAAACGACTGATGATGTTCGAAGTCGAGAATGACAGATATGAAATCAGCAAGAATCAAGTATACAAATTCACGGCATCATTGCCGACATCACCTATTAAATCATTCCTGACAGACAAACTGATTAAACAAAGTTCCAAAGTGAAGAGATTGACAGAAAAGTTGAAAGATAACAAAATTTATGTGGATATGACATCGAATGAGAATCAAGCAATGAAACAAAGAATCATTAACGAGTACGGTATCAAGTCAAGGGAATACGGAATAATGATGGGCACAATGTCTTAGATTGTCTTCTTCTTCTTCTCCGGTTTTACCTTGCCCCTGGTCTTCTTCTTCTTCTCTGCCTTTCGTTTGCCAACGGCCGCCTTGCCGAATGCTTCGACTGGTTTGACACGATTGAAATTCTCAATACTTTTCGGAACATCATGCTGCTGATTCGATTTACTGATGGAAGTCGAAACATCAAATCCAGCACCTCCTGAAACAATTTTTTGCTGCTTTGCTTTCGGAGCTTTCTTTTTCGCCATCTTTTTAATTTACTGCTTCAAAATAAAAAAAGGCACTGAATTATAAATAGCTATGTCTCTAATCGTTACTAGTAGTGCCCAGTCTCAGTATGCTAACGACCAGAGGAATAATCGACTTAGGACAGGTAATGGTCTTGAGAATCCCTCGTCGTTTCAGAACTTCTTCACTTCCGCAATCAAGATTCCAGCGAATGCCGAGATTGCGGTTGAATCAATCAAGATTCGTAGGGATGCTCTGTATGATATAGAGGCACAGACATCGATGTACATGTATTTCGGAAAACTTCAGACAACTGGTTCTGAGACAACAGAGAAGTCAAAAGCAACAGGGAAAAAGTCAAGAGTCGATATGCCAGTGCCTCTTCGCCCTCGTCCGGGTGTCTACAGTACTGCTGCTTGGTTAACAGAATTAAATCGAATTTTCAATGAAAGTTATCAGTCACCTGAAATTTACGGCAAATGGGTCATTACGGGAAAACACACTGGTAGGGGAGCACTTGATGGTCTTGACATTAAGTGTACGCAGAGAGGTGTGGCAGGAGCAGGAGAAAATCAGATTCAACCCGGAAGGATGTTGACTGGCTATTGGAGGTCTCCTCACAATCTTAGCAAAGATTTCAAACCGACCACTGATTGGACCTGTACTCATGTTGCTGCGGCAGGTGCTGCTGCTGCTTATCAGCTATTCACGAGACTTAAGGCACCTATCGGTTCTGCTGGAGTCCTCGAAACACTCGACGCAATGAGTTGCTCTGTTCAGGGAGATGGACACGTTTGGGCACAGAATTCGTCTAAATTTACTGTAGACACATCAGGAGCAAAAGCAAATGGATGGCGTGTCGGACTCGCAAGACCTCAGATAGAATACATCAGAACTACTGACCCAGCGAAGAGAGGTGCGGCACGCAGGGGCAATCTTCTTCCAGGAACTCGTCAACCGGCAGGTTACATTGATAGCGATTCCGGACCCATCTTCACTACCTATGGCAAAAGGAACGGCTTCAATGGCAGAAATCAGGTTGACTTCTACGATTATATGATTCAGGATGATGGGACTAACATTGAAATATATCAGTGTTCATTTGATGCTTCGAGCAATAAACATGTAATGTCTGAAGTCATTTATTACGGCGGTGCTACTTCCCTGACTGCCGCGAAGTTCACGAAGGGAGATTTCAATGCTAAGTATGTTGGTGTTAACTTCAGTTGTCATGGAGATGAAGTACGGCTAGGGGCACTCAAGGCGGATGGTTCAGTCGATATGATGGTGGACTCGTTGACACGTGGCAACAAGAAATTCGAATGTTTTGTTCCTCTTGGAGCGACCAGGGATTCTCTGTATCCTCGATTAAATCTTTCGCATGCGGATGATTTCCTGAAACTAGAGGCGTGGTCGAGTCACTACTCTGGTGCGAAAGATTTCAGATATCCAATAAATGTTCCTGCTGCTGCTGAAGGTGACGCACCGGTGTTCACTACGGGAGACGACTATTACAGTAATAATCGAGTTTCTAGGAATTATGAGGGAGCAAGTGGAGTTGACACAAACAGGGCAATTGTTCAGGATACTAAGGATAGACCTTATTCCCTTTCTCAGACATTGGTATGTGATACTAAACCAGCATATGATGTTGACCAAAGTCTTGTTTCGACTGAGACACAGAGTTACTCTGGTCAACTGACGATGGGAGTAGGAACGAATAAGTTTCATGCCATGATTATCGGCTACAATAAACCTCTGTATAAAGAGGATTACTTGGAAGGCAAATATTTGACTACTGACACGAGTGGTCAGGCAAAGATGAATTCGATTCTTGGTTTCCCTCAAAGAGGATTCATTGACCAGGTTCAGGGACTCGCTGACGGTTACGTTGCGGCACTGGGACTTGGTGGAAAAGAGGTGGTTTTCGCATCTTTCGTAGCACCAACTTATCGTGTTCATTCAGCATTTGTGAGACTCTCTTCTCTGCCAGTTCAGAGTTTTAACGGAGCCAAATCTTCAGTCTCCAAGATTGTTTACCATCTGCCTCGATTCACTAATGATGGTCGAGAATTCGGAGACCTTTTCTTCAGTCCAGGAGAGAAGACTTACATTGCTCTGAATAATGTCACATCTCAAATGCTCAACAATATTGATGTTCAGATAGTAGATGTTGGCGAGCGCCCAGTTGAGGATATCTCAGGAAATACTATTGTTGTATTTCATATCAGAGAAAAGAAGTGAACTGCCATAATGGCAGATTCTTGAAATCGAAGAATATATTCTGTAGAAAATTCTCAAATAAAAAGTCATGATTCTGAGAACCTGCCATAATGGCAGTGCGTTCAAAAAAGGGATTTAAAATGAAAGGTTCAGTATATACAAATAATGACAGAACTAGAGCAACAGACTAATCATGACACATTCGTGAATCTAGGATGGATAGATACAACTGATAAATTTACGGTTCATATGACTCATTCGAGGAAGGAACTCCTGGATATCATCAGAGTATTCAAGTTGCCTATTACGACGTTCACAAACAAGAATAAGAAAGACCTTCAAGCGGCTATCGTTGAGACTGTTCGTTTTCTCAATTCAGTAGACCCAGAAGATGAATATTTCTTCATTTCTTCAAAGGAAGAACTTGTCGATTATCTCAGGAAACAGAATCCGGCAAAAACTCTAACAATTAAGGAGAAGAGTGAAGTCATGATGCTGGCGAAGAAGTTAATTGCCTACTCAAGAAACGGCTATTTTCTGCTTCCTTCGGGATACATGGATGCCATCGATGTTTACAAGGATGCTACATATGTAGCAAAATTCCCTGAAATTCCTTCTGTGAGAAAGGCAATTGAATTAATAAACCATGACCCAAAAATCAGAGAGAAGATTCAGATGGTCATCCCAAGACGAGTCCAAAAGCAACTTGACAAGCGGAAGGCAGTGAAGCAGAAGAACATCCCTCTCTATATCAAGCGAGGAGAATTTATTATTGATTTCTCATAAGCTACTTAAACAAGTGTCACAAAGGAAAGGTATGGAGAATAGAATTATCAATGAGCATCTCAATCTTGAGAATCTAGATTGTGTACCTTTTAAATATGACGACAGATTTCTGATTTATTCAAATGGATTGGTATATTGTGAGAGAAAGGAGAAATTCAAGAGTGACTCTGGAAACGGAAAACATTCGAAGTACAGGTCATACACCTTCTACCGGAACAAGAAAAACACAAAACATTACGTTCATCGACTTGTTGCTGAACATTTCCTTGAAAATCCACATGGACTCAGGGATGTTCATCACAAGGACAGTAATGTTTTCAATAATGATGTATCAAATCTCGAATGGTTATCTCATCAGGAAAATTGTCAAATGAAACCTCTTCCTAATCCACTTGAAAAAATCAAAGTAAATCCTATGGCCTATATCAACTATAACAAGATAAAGGACTATTACATATTTACCTACCAAGGTTCGAGCAACCCAAACAAGGAAGGATGGAATGGCTGTCAGAGTACTAGCAAAGGGTCGAAGACATTAGAAGGAGCGCAAAAACATCGAGACAATCACTTTGCTGTCGCATAGACCTTTGCGGCCGTCCCCGGGTCATGACCACGCCACTGGGCGAATTGGATTTTCTCCTGAGTAGTTCCACTATCCCAAATCTCACTTATGAGTAGTTTCGTAATATCTGTTGCGGAAGCATCTATACCGTTCTTTTTCAACATTCTCTTTGTCCAGACAGAAAGTGAATTTCTTTGTTTTTCCTGTGTTTTTTCCCTCGTCAAGTTGTTGTTCTTTGTTGCTGAATCAGGAAAGAAGATGTAATCACCTTCCTTTACTCCCTTTATTCTGCCATCTCCACTATCGTACATAGTTAACAGTGTCTCCATCAAGGTTCTCTCAATAGGGATTTCACGTACTCCATATTTTCGATTGGTTTTGTATCCGTGAAAGACGAACTTCCAAGTTTGCCCCTCGGGTGAACCAACTATGAAATTTCGAATTCCTTTTTCCTCATCTGATAGAGATAGATACTTTTCAGGTGAAATCCTTTCCAATGTCGCACTCTCGAGTCTGAAAGGATATGTGCTCAGAATCAATGTCAGTGCTCTTGTCCTCATAGCAACCTTGTCTAGGACATCTCCAGTTGCCCCTTGAACGATTTCATCCAATTGACTTCTTGAAATTCTGGTCTCTTTTACAGGATTCTTGCGCTTTGAATCTTCCCTCCTCACTTGAAGAGTGACTTCAAGTTCTCCGTAAGTTCCAGCGTGTTCTAATTCAAACAAGTCATTTGAAATCACTAAAGCATTTGTGTAAGACAACATCGCTGAATATCCTAACTTCTTGACCTTTCCTTGCCAATCAGACTGAAGACATGCGAATACATGGTCGACATCATTGACCATCCCTTCGATTTGTGTCACATCATCTGGTTCAGCATCGTAACACTTGATATAGAGTCTCCTGATGTTGTTGGAGATTTGGTCAAGCGAGGACTGTTTCCTCGGTTGACTCCGCTCTGCGTTTTTCTTTGAGAGGAGGTGATTGAATTCATCCATTGCTCACAACTGTATTTATTTGGCATAGATATTTTTAGAAATCAAATTTTTCGAATTTTACTCAAAATATATTTCTCTCATTTCAAAGCAACTAGCAACCTATGGCACAAGTGATTCATGCT
>TARA_R110000772_G_scaffold78559_2_pt1 | contig 10769 bp, 8 predicted proteins | sample TARA_R110000772 | Tara Oceans TARA_R110000772 (sample SAMEA4397948) | marine metagenome | biome: Polar Biome; feature: [SRF] surface water layer (ENVO:00010504); material: water (ENVO:00002006), including particulate matter (ENVO:01000060) such as... | depth 5 m | reverse complement strand
TCCGTGCGAATCGTTTCGCTACTTCGCGGTGCCCATAGCGCTCCACCGCATTGCCCCGCCCTCGACATAGCTCTGAATCTTTTTTCAATGCCTCGGCAAGCCTTCTAGAATAACGGCCTACAGGGCAAATGAGGAGCAATTATGCCATGTTCGTAATTGCGTGATTCTGTAACATGGCATAACATGGAATCACGATGGGATTAAAACTAGATGACATAAAGGGAGAGCGATCCTCCGAAAGTGCCATTGCAGGGATCACCGGGCTAGACCGTCGCACCGTAAAAAAGTATCTCGACGAAGCGGAATTAGAGTTCACCGATGGGAAGTCGGGTGGTAAGGATTACTTACTCGTTGATGCAATCCGCGCATTGATCCACGCCAGTAAAGGTCAGAACTCAGCCGACCGACGCAACGATGCCCAGGCGAGGAAGTTAGAACTCGAGGCCGGTATCATTGAAAAGAATTACATCAAGGTCAGTGAGATCGCAGCACCGGTTCGCGCTTATCTGGGTGCCGTGAATCGCGAGGTTCAGGATTCAGAGCTAGAAGATGATCGAAAAGAAAGGCTCGTTGAAAAGCTAAAGGATTGTTACGGCGAACAGGAGCAATTAACCGGAAGAGAAATAGAGAACGTATGAGCATAGCGACTAACAACGAGTGTAACGAGGATGGCAGTTCGTCTGCTGCGACTTGTTCTCACCTGGATTTGTTCAGCGGGATCGGCGGGTTTGCTCTTGCTGCAAAGTGGCACGGAATGAAAACCGTAGCATTCTGTGAAATTGACCCTTGGGCGCGGAGTGTCCTTAACAAAAACTTTCCAGGCGTTCCGATACATGAGGACGTGAAACAACTATCAGGAAAACAATATGAAGGAATTGACCTTATTACCGGAGGATACCCTTGCCAGCCTTTCAGTCTTGCCGGGAAGCGAGGAGGCGAAAGCGATGACCGCCATCTCTGGCCGGAGGTATTCCGAATTATTAAAGAGGCAAGACCCCGTTGGGTGTTGTGTGAAAATGTTGTTGGACACGTCACGATGGGCCTCGACAAAGTGCTTTCTGACTTGGAAAGTGAAGGCTACGCCGGAGAACCGATTATTATTCCAGCTTGTGCCAAAAACGCCCAACACAGACGAGATCGAGTGTGGATTATTGCCCACTCCGGCTGCTCGCGACTTCAAGGGGGCGAGAGGAGTGGCCGCACAGGAGAGAAAGGGGAATCCCTCAGATACCCTCCCCAACTGGATCAGGAACCAATTTCTAGCAACCCCACAAGCAGCAGCAGACGACAGGGACAGGGGAGGGCCGTCGAACCCGTCGATTCAAAGAAGAATCAAGATAGGGAAACAGATAAATTTAAGCATGAATTGGGATGGCCCGATGAACCCCCGGTTTGTAGAGCAATTAATGGGGTATCCCGCCGGATGGACGCAAATCGACTCCGAGGGCTAGGGAACGCGATAGTACCTCAAGTTGCCTACGAGATAATGGCCGCGATGTTTTCTTGTGAGAACAGCGAAGATATGGAGTCGCCTAAGTGATCTCCATCATCGACCTGTTCTAGCCGTTAAACCGCGAGATTAGGCGAGATTCATTAAAAACCTTGCGACATTCCGCGAAATATCGTCTAAACTAATCACGGGTTTGACATGACGGGGAGAACGCAATCGCTTTTCCATGTCTATAACTGTGCACACAACGTCGCCCACTCGCATTATTGCGGGTGATACTTTTCACTGGAAAGATACGCCTGTGAATGTCGCAGACGTTTCGGCCTACGCTGTTCTCTTCCGGTCGGTAGAAGATTCTGATATCGAATTCACCGTTACCGGCAGTGATCAAACTACTTATTTTTTATTCGAGTTAACGGGAGCCACCACATCAGCGCTTGCGGGTGGTGAATTTACAGCAACGGCGCTCATTACTTATTCATACGGGCGAGAATCCGAGGAGTTGGATTCCTGTTTCATTGCTGACAACCCAACGACAACCCCAACTAAAAGCCATTGCCGAAAGATGGTGGACTTTCTCAAGGCTCACCTTGAAGGCCGAATGCCTGAAGGTATCGAGGGTCACACCATCGGCGGTGTCCCGGTGAGTAAGATACCCATTCCCGAAGCTGAACTACTCCTGGTCAAATACGAGGGAAAACTACGGCGCGAGGTTGCCAAGGATAAGAAGCTTAAGAATCCAAGTAGAGCATCGGGTAATTCGGTTCACATAAATTTTTAATTATGGCGATCACAAAAATTAATTCGTTTGGGGATGCGGTAAACTTCTTCAAGGCCAAGTTTCAGCCGAAGTCAAAAGCGAAAGGCAGGGTTAGAAATTCGTATGATGGGGCGAGGGTTGACCGGTTTACAAATGATTGGATTACATCAGACTCAAACGCGGACACCATGCTTGAGCGTGATCTCGTTAAGTTGCGCTCACGATGTCGCGATCTCGTCAGGAATGACGGATACAGTCAAAGCGCGTTAAGGCAGACCATTACTAATGTCGTGGGAGAGGGTGGCTATCGGGTGAAGATTAACGCCAAGAATAAGAGAGGCGGGCAGGACGCAGCGGCATCAAAGGCAGTCCTCGAAGCGTGGCGCGACTTCTGCCGACCAGAAAATTACACCGTAACTAAAAACGTGAGCGAGCAGGAGTTCGATTGCCTCATGATGAAGTCAACCTTCACCAGTGGCGGCGGGTTAGCTCGAATCGCCAGAGGTTACGGCGGAAATGATTATCGTTACGCGCTTCAGGGAATCCCTATCGAGCGGTTAGATCCTGAGTTCTACGATGATCGGGCAGGCGTCTCAATGAGCGTCCAGCGCGACGGCTACGATCAGGATACGTTTTACCACGTCTTAAAGACTCACCCAGGGCATCGCGTCCACTTCGGACAAGCAAAATCAGCGCGTGAGGTTATCCCAGCGAGCGAGGTTATCCACGCCTTTATTCAAAACGAATTTGGTCAGTCACAGGGAGAGCCTTGGCTCAGCCCTGTCGTCCAGCGCCTTCGTCAGCTGGGATCGTATGAGCAAGCGGAATTGATCGCAGCAAGAGCACACGCTTCCAAGCTGGGATTTTTTGAAGAGTCTCACGAATCAGGCGGCTACGAAGGCGAAGGGGAGGATTCCTATGGAAATATTTCAATGGACGGTTCACCAGGTAGCTTCGAAAAACTGCCCCCAGGCGTCACGGCTAATTTGATCGACCCAAGTCACCCCAACGCAGATTATCCGGCCTTTCGTAAGGCGATCCTGCGAGGTGTGGCTGCGGGTATCGTCTCAAATTATAACCTATTAGCTGAGGATTTGGAGGGTGTTTCTTACTCCAGCATTCGTCAGGGCACCTTAGCAGAACGGGACGCGTGGAAGATGATCCAGCGTTGGTATATCGATACCGTCAAAAAGCCCATCTTCTCCGATTGGCTCGAGTGGGTTTTGATGTCCGGTAAGATCGCCGGTTATGGTTTACGCGACTTTGACAGATTGAATCACCCCGAATTCCAAGGGCGCCGATGGTCTTGGGTCGATCCTTTGAAAGATGGTAAAGCCGATGAGCTACGATTGAGCCTCGGCCTTACCTCCGCTCAACGTCTCGCGAGGAATGCGGGCGAGGACTTGGGAGAGATCCACGACGAAATTAAAGAGGATGGGCAATTGGATTTCTTCAAGAAGCTGGAAGCAGCGAAAGAGCCACCCCCTACCAAACCCGCTGGAAAATAATTGCGGAAAAAATAACATGCCTTAACCTACTTATAAGTATTTCTAATACTGGGGGCGATACCTGACAACATGATTTTTGACCACCCTGCTTAATGTCCCGCGCTGCATCCTTACCGTCTGAGCTTATCTACGCGCCAGAAACGCGCCTGGATTTGAATATCACTTTCCCCGCAACCTACGGGCTGGATTCAGCAAAGTGGGTGGAGTTCAAAGTTCGCAAAAACCTAAGCGGGCCGGTTATATTCTCGGCTGATCTGGCTGGTTCTAGTATCTCGATATCAGGTGACATCGCGACAATATCACTTACCCCGGATGCGGCAAATAGCGTTGTGGGTGGCGGCGATTGGCAGGCGGTGACTGATGAATTTGCGAGTCTTGAATTCGGGATCGATATTGGAAGTGATAGCGATACAGATATTACTGATTATCGAGTACAGGGCAATATTGCGACAATCGCAAAATTCGGATCAACAGGGGTGCTTGCTGAATCAACGGCGGCGATCACGCTTAGTTTTGTCACTGAAACTATTTCAATTTCATTCGCAGGACAGGGAGCGGCGGGCGCTGCTGGTGAGGGCCTTCCTGCCGGCGGCACAACGGGACAAATTCCGATCAAGGCGAGCGGCACCGATTACGATGTTACGTGGTCCGATATTGGGGCTGGTTCCGGCGATGTGGTAGGTCCAGCGAGCGCAACTGCCGACAGTCTCGCTCAGTTTAGCGGCACAACAGGAAAACTCCTTAAGGATGGCCCTGCGATCTCTGCTTTTGGTGTCAGTCTCATAGATGACGCGGACGCAGATGCGGGGCGAACGACGTTGGGACTCGGAACGGCAGCAACTACGGCGAGCACAGCTTACGCAACAGCAGCACAAGGAACGACTGCGGATTCAGCAACACAGCCGGGGGATGCGCTCTCCTCTCTTGATACTACCGTGACGGGCGCTCAACTCGATTCGATTAAAACGGATGTTGATAACCTTGGAACGGCAGCAAATAGCGCAACGGGAGATTTTGAACCAGCAAAAGGCGCAGATGATAATTTCGTTACCGATGCTGAAAAAGTAGTGGTCGGGAATACGAGCGGCACAAATACGGGTGATCAGGATTTGAGTGGCTACGCCCTAACATCTTCTCTCGGCACTGCTGGAGTTCTCGACGTTGGCACCACTGCAAATCTTGTTGTTCAGTTAAATGCAAGCGCGGAACTTCCAGCCGTATCGGGTGCCAATCTTACGAGTTTACCAAGCGGGGCAACGGAACTATCTGATCTCTCGGATGTTGGAACGTCAGCGATAACGAATAGGAATGCCCTTGTTGCTGATGGGACTGATTTTAAATCACGCGCATTAGTTGAGGCAGACATTTCTGACATGGGGACTTATTCCACGGCAACCGGAGTCGAGGATAATGCAGACGTAACCGATACCGCGAATGTTACTTCCTCCGGCGCGTTAATGGATTCGGAGGTTACTAATCTCGCGGCGGTAAAGGCTTTCGATTCAGCGGATTATGCAGCGACGCTTGGCGCGGACGATAATTACGTGACCGACGCGGAAAAAACAATCGTTGGGAATACGAGTGGCACGAATACAGGCGATCAGGATTTATCTGGACTGCAACCCAAGCCAAGCGAGGGACAATTCGCGGACGGTGACAAAACAAAGCTGGACGCGATCACAGGCACGAATACGGGCGATCAGGATCTCACGCCCTACGATGACGGGCAACTCGGCATCGTGATCGACGGGGCCGGGACAGCCATAACGACGGGATACGCGGGCGAATTACGAATCCCCTACGATTGCACAATCAGCGGAGTCGAGCTGATGGCAGACCAAAGCGGGTCAATTGTGATCGATGTCTGGAAGGACACCTACGCTAACGCTCCTTTAACTGATGCCGATTCAATCACCGCCTCGGCACCTCCAACGCTTTCCACTGCGCAGAAATCCGTAGATTCGACGTTAACAGGCTGGACAACATCGCTAACGAAAGGCGATTACCTGGCGTTTAGCGTCGATTCAGCGGCAACCATTACGCGGATCACTTTAACCCTGATTGTATCGAAAGCATGAATTTAACGATTGTTGAAAGCACCGCAAACCCGTCACGCCTTTGGATCGTGGAAGTGGCAGATCAAACAGCGCCAGTGGAGGGAACTGACTGCGTTTACGACTACCAGTTCACTCGCCCGGTAACCCTAGTTGGTGGTGACATTGATCACTTGTTGATTTCGTCGCTGAAAATGCTATCAGGAAATTTAACCGGCTTTGATTCGTGGCAGGAGGCCGCCACCATTCTTGCATCAATACCTGACGTGGAAGCTGCTGCGATCGCCCACGGCACAACACTCAACACCCTATTGCATAATGTCCGCTGAAAGTTTGATTAAATGGCCCGCCGCGCTCGTTATTAGCAATACGATACAGCAATACGGCGAGGCAACCAATGGACAGAAGCAATGTAACGCAGCTGGCGAGGAATACGGGTTTTTGATGAACTTCGATGGTTCAGCGATTGAGTCGATCTCTATTCCCCTGGCCGCAGGAACCGACGCGACAACAGTGGCGCTCGAAATTCAAGGAATAGACAACACCGCAGACACTATCAACGTTAGCGGGATGCCGGATGGGACCGCTATTACCAACGGGACCGCCAGTGTCTCAAGTAAAGGCGGGACAGCTGAATGGGTGACTTGGACTTTCGGCACCGCGCCCACACCATCCGGGCAGCATTGGGTAGTCGTGAAGCCTTCAGGGGGCGCGTTTAATTTGCTTTTCCCTTACTCAGTAGATTGGACATCAAATAAAATAGTCGATCAGTTTTACGGGTTTGAAAAACTTTACACAACTGCGTGGAGTGGGACCACCACACTAGGACCGTCTCCCATGAGGGTCAAAAAGACTTCCGGCCAATACTTGATTAATCACGCTCATCCCGCCCTTTCTACCACTGGTGGGGAAACAGCGAACTCCCGCAGTTCAACGGGAACGAACTGTGTTGGCGTAAAATTCGTAGCCCCTTTTGATATGGTGATGAACGGAATTGCGTTTGCGTTTAATCTTGATGCTTACCATTATGTTGAAATTGTCCTTGTTGATTCATCTGATAGCGAGTTGGGGCGAGGTGCTCTAAGTTACAGCATCTCATCATTTTACGGTGCTCTGGTTGGACTAGGGTCTGTTCAACTTACAGGAGGCAATACCTACAGGGCTTATTTAACCGGCCCAAGTGGAGTTGCTCAAACATCAACGATCCAAACCCAGACCATATCAAGTGGCGGTTACGACGTCCTTAACCTTGCATCGGGCGATTGGGAATACACAACGGCGAGCGATCCTCCAGCCGAGGGAGGTGTGGGAACGTGGACTGATACCGCAACGGAGATTCCTATAGCCTATATAATGGGCTACCAAAACCCGAATGATCTCGCTGGTGGAGGTGGCGGCGGTCAAACTTCGCACACTTTCGCGGTTTAAAACCGTCTTAAGGGGCTTAAGGCCGCTTTAAGAGGGTTAAAGACGCTTTAAAATAATGAGCATTAGAAAAACTTATTGCGGAAAAAATAACATGCCGTAACATAGTTATAAGCATTTCTAATGCTTGGGGGGCAAAAACCTGACGGATTACAAGCCCATGACTAGTAAAAGTTGGTTTTCTTTCAAAAATGCAGGGGGTGATAAGCCTCTGCAAATCTCGATTCATGATGAAATCGGTTTCTTTGGCATTAGCGCTAAAGCCTTCATCGATGAGCTGAGTAATTCTCCCGATGCTTCCGAGATTCACCTCAGTATCCACTCAAACGGTGGAGATGTGATGGATGGATGGGCGATCGCTAATGCCATTAAGAATCACCCCGCGAAAGTCACCGCGAAAGTCGAGGGACTAGCCGCAAGCATGGCGTCAGTCATCGCAATGGCAGCTGATGAGGTCCAAATGCCGGACAACACTTTCATGATGATCCATAATGCAAAAGCCGGGATTTACGGTGATGCAAAAGAGGTTTCAGACATGGCGGAAACACTCCAAAAGGTTCAAGACGGGATCGTAAATGTCTACGTCCAGCGAACCGGCCTAAGCGCCGAAGAGGTTTCCGAACTGATGAATAAAGAAACCTACCTCACTGCCGAGGAGGCAGTTGATAAAGGATTTGCTGACACTGTTCTCCCTGCCTTTAAGGCAGCCGCTTGTAAGGATCGATGGGGCGACCGGTTGCCTGACGAGCTGAAGAATAAACTCACTTTTGAGGAGCCTAAAGCGCCTCAGCCAAAGGATACAACTCCACAACCCAAAGCACTAAAAGAAACCGCCATGAGCGACCAAAAACCACCAATCGAGTCCAAGCCGGAGCCGATCTCAATCAAAGACGCTCTCGCTGCTGATAAGCCGCGTCGGGATGAGATCCAGGCAATGGGCAGCAAATTTTCAATCTCTGAAGATGAGACAAATCGCGCCATTGAAAATGGTGTTGAAGTCGATTCCTTCCGTTCATTTGTAATGGATAACTTCAAGCCAAATCCAGCGCCGATCAGCGCTTCTAAGGGCCTTCAAGACGCCAATACTGTGGGCGACTTGGGAGCGGAAAACTTCTCAATGTTCAAAGCATTGCGCGAGGTTTCCAATGGCGGCGACATGACCGGCCTTGAGGCTGAAGTTCAGAACGAACTCAGCAAGAAGTTCCACGCGGCAACGGGTGAAGCTCCGACCGGAATGCTTATCCCTTCTGAGTGGTGGAATAAGACCGCTGGCAAGTTCCAGAACGCTGCGACCGTAGGAACCGGAACCAGTGGAGGAAATACCGTTGATACAGAAATGCAGTCAATGACAGATTATCTCAGCGACTACTCCATGTTGCCTGAGTTGGGTGCGACTATCTTCCGAGACGCCTCCGGAAATCTTGAATTCCCGAGATCGACCGCTGGATACAGTGGCACATGGGATGCAGAAACGGATGCAATTGCCAATGCTGACGCGACTCTCGCGGCAAATCTCACTCTTTCGCCTAAGCGCGTTGGCGCTGGAACTGCCATTAGTAAGAAATTGCTGATCCAAAGTTCCGTTGATTTCGAGTCATGGGTTCGCACTCAGCTTCAAAAAGCAATCGCCGAAGCAGTAGACCGCGCGGCAATCACCGGATCAGGTGCGAGCGATCAGCCTACCGGCCTCCTCGCTACCTCGGGAATGGGTGCCTACACTTGGGTTACCGGTTCAGCCGCATGGGTGAACATTGTTGACCAGGAGGCAGTGCTTCGTGCTGCTAACGGAGATCTTAATAATTCCACATGGTTGACCGATCACACGGTTCGCGCTGACTGGAAGAAAACTCCTGTTGCTGCTGGTGCCGCCAACATGATTATCGAGCGAGGTTTCGCTCCTCGCGAATCAATGGTAGATGACCTTCCGTTTCTCGATCACACCGACGTTACGACCGGTAAGGTTGTTCTCGGTAATTTCGCGGATCTCATGGTTGCACTATTCGGTGGTATCCAACTCACCTATGATCCTTACAGCCTTAAGAAGTCTGGTCAGGTTGAGCTTTATTGCGAAACCTTCGCAGATGTTGGCGTTCGTCAACCTGCTAGCTTCGTAATCGGCAACGATGGAACCGACCACGCTGGACGTATTGCCTAATCAATCACTCTTCAGGGGGCGGCAATCCGCCCCCTGTTGAAATTCCTTTTTTTATAATATGGCGGAAGAACTCGACATCACAATTTCAACTCAGGGAGACACCGGTACGGCGTCTCAAATCACTGTCGAGTCCGGCCTACTCGAGCAGGCTAATAAGCCGCTCATCGTTCGGGCTAGAATTTGCAACGCTGACACGTTTGATAATTCAACGAACGCAACAATTGCCCCCGCTTCTAACGCGGGTGCTACTCTAAAATCTCATACGACCGACAAGGATATCGAGATCAAATCACCGGATGCTGTTCAAGCGACCGGAACACTTACCATTTCAGGGGTCGTAATTGACGCTCAAAAAGCCGTTATCGGAAGTCATACCTACGAGTTCGACACCGACGGCGTAACTACTCAGGGGAATCGCATTGTCGATATTTCCGGCGATGCAACCGCATCACAGGGAACGCTCACTGTGGATGAGCAACCATCCGTTGACGATACGTTCACGCTGGCATCCGTAACCTACACGTTTAAGGCCGCTCAATCGATAATCACGGAGATTGCGATTGGCGCGACTGTGGCAGTAACTCAGGCAAACATCGTTGCGAGAATCAACGGGACTGATCAATTTACGGGACAGAAACACGCTACCGTATCGGCGGCGGCATTCGCTACCAATGCGAGTGTGATCACCGCAAGAAAGCCGGGAACGGCAGGTGACTCAATCGACTCCACGGAAACATTCACCGACGTTGCAACCGCTCAAATCGAAACGGTAACTTGTGTCGCGGATGTTGCGGATAGCTTAGACGCTACTTTCTTTCAATTAGCGGACGCATCAGGAACCGTTGGAATCTGGATCGACACCGACAACAGCGGGACAACGATTCCAGGTGGTGCCTCAGCACTTGATCGAGCAATCGAGGTAACAGACGTAGTTACAGGCGACACCGCAACGGCAGTTGGCGCGGCGGTAGCGTCAGCGATCAACGCGGACGGCTCTTACGGCGCAACAGCCGACACGGGAGTAGTTACAATTACTCACGCGGCAACGGGAGTGAGAACTGCCGGAGTGGATGGAAACGCCGGATTTGCTCACGCAGTATCAACAGTGGGTCGAGCGGTCGGAAATAACGCTTTTGACGCGACCACACTCGGAACGACCACGGCGGGCGTTGATTGTGTGGCCTCTGACGCAGTAACCGCACTCGCCGCAGCCATTACAGCAAATGCAGTTTCCGAAGTAACGGGGACGGATGGTGCTGGTGATACTGTTGTTATCACTGCAATTGCAGCAGGGACCGAAGGCAACACACTCGTATCAACTGAGACAATGACAAACGGAGCATTCGGAGCTGCCACTCTCTCGGGGGGCATTGACAGCACACCGGGTAAAGTGGTTTTCGCAATCACTGACGCCACT
>TARA_R110000772_G_scaffold15072_43_pt1 | contig 10797 bp, 13 predicted proteins | sample TARA_R110000772 | Tara Oceans TARA_R110000772 (sample SAMEA4397948) | marine metagenome | biome: Polar Biome; feature: [SRF] surface water layer (ENVO:00010504); material: water (ENVO:00002006), including particulate matter (ENVO:01000060) such as... | depth 5 m | reverse complement strand
GGCCCACGCGGTGCGCAGTTTCAACGAGATTCTGGAAAAAAGCTAGCCGCTCCTACGAGGAGCTGAACGTCCGGCCGATATTCGATGACAGATATTGGGCCACGAAATTGGTCACCGATGGTGGCGAGAAGCTGGGCATTTGTTCGATATCGCGTAAATAGCCTTCCGTCGGCTTGAACGAGCGCATCTGGCCTTCCGCAATAGAATAGCCGAACAGTCCCGCGGCGAGCGGGCATTTCGGGGACGGGATCGTTTCCTTGTTGTCCTGTCGCGCATGAATGATGTCTATCTGAGCCATGATCCGGCTGTACCGGTCCGGCGATCCTGCGTATTGTATGAAAAAGACTTGTGACCAATCATACACGCTGCCCCGAACGTCTTTCGGTGTTACCGGGCTTGCCTATTATCGGCCAGCAGATTACAGCGCCGATCAATCAAACAATCGATCGAGCGAGACAAGCGATGAAAATCAGCGGTGTGGATATCCGTCCGGGCAATATTTTGGAATATGAAGGCGGCCTGTGGAAGGTTGCCAAGATTCAGCATACCCAGCCGGGCAAGGGCGGCGCCTATATGCAGGTCGAGATGAAGAATCTCATCGACGGCCGCAAGACCAACGTCCGTTTCCGCAGCGCGGATACGGTCGAGAAGGTCCGGCTTGATACCAAGACCTTTCAATATCTGTTCGCCGATGGCGACATGCTGACCTTCATGGACAAGGAAAATTACGAGCAGCTGACATTGCCCGCCGACTTGCTTGGCGACGCCGTGGCCTTCTTGCAGGATGGCATGGATGTCCAGCTGGAGCTCTATGAGGAAAAGCCGATCTCGGTGCAGCTGCCCGACCAGATTGAAGCGGAAATCGTCGAAGCCGACGCAGTGGTAAAGGGGCAGACCGCTTCTTCCAGCTACAAGCCTGCTGTTCTCGACAATGGCGTCCGCGTCATGGTGCCGCCGTTCATTTCGGCCGGAACCCGGATCATCGTCGACGTCTATGCCCGCGAATATGTCGGCAAGGTTTCCTGACAAAAATTTCCTTCCCGTTCGCGGGAAGGGCTATGGGCGGGCATGACCATGTTGCTCGCCCGTTCTTTGAAATATAGATAGACCCACCCACAGCCCCTCCCGTAAGCAGGAGGGGGGAGATAATTCAATGCCATCACATTCCGCCCTTATCACCGTCATGGAGCGCGCCGCGCGCAAGGCGGGATCGCGCCTGCGCCGGGACTTTGGCGAAGTCGAGCATCTCCAGGTATCGAAAAAAGGCCCGGCCGACTTTGTATCCAAGGCGGATATGCGCGCCGAGCGGATTCTCTATGACGAGCTGTTGAAGGTTCGGCCCGGCTGGGGCTTTGTCCTCGAAGAGGGCGGCATGATCCCGGGCGAAGAAGGCAAGCCGCGCTGGATCATCGATCCGCTCGACGGCACGACCAATTTCCTCCACGGCATTCCGCATTTCGCGATCTCCATCGCGGTGCAGGAACCGTCGCTCGACGGTCGCGGCTGGGGCAAGATTACCAGCGGACTGATCTACGAGCCGCTGACCGATCTCACATGGTGGGCAGAAATGGACAAGGGCGCATGGCTCGGCGAGAAACGCTTGCGCGTGTCGGCCCGGCGCGATCTGTCGGAAGCGGTGATTGCAACCGGTATCCCGTTCAAGGGACATGGCGATCTTGGCGAATGGGCGCGGATTTTTGGTGCGGTGGCACCGCAAGTCGCCGGCATCCGGCGCAACGGTTCGGCAGCGCTTGATCTCGCCTGGCTCGCGGCGGGCCGCTATGACGGCTTCTGGGAAGCCGGGCTGAAAGTCTGGGACGTGGCTGCGGGCATTTTGATGGTCCGCGAAGCCGGTGGTTTTGTCACCGACTATACCGGCGGCGATCAGCCGATCGGTCAGGGCGAGATATTGGCATCCAATGAAGCGCTGCACAGCAAGCTGCACCGGATATTGGCAAAGTCGCTGCTGTAAGTGCGAACGGCTCGCAAATGGCCGCAAATTTAAGCCATTTCGACCTTGCGGCATGGGGCACCACTGCCTAAAAGCAGCCCGAATATTAGCGAAACGAGTCATCTGTGGTCGATCTTTCCGAATATGCGCCAATTTTGTTGTTCCTGTTCGTAGCCGTCGGCTTGTCGACAGCGTTCGTGTTTCTGCCCATGGGCGTCTCGCGATTGACCGGAACCCATAACCCCAGTGCCGAGAAGCTCTCGGAATATGAATGCGGCTTTCCCGCCTTTGAAGATTCGCGCAGCCAGTTCGATGTGCGCTTCTATCTCGTCGCGATCCTGTTCATCATTTTCGACCTCGAAGCGGCGTTTCTGTTTCCGTGGGCGGTGTCGCTCGATCTGACCGGCTGGACGGGGTGGGCGACGATGATGGTATTCCTCGCGGAGCTGATCATCGGTTATATTTATGCTTGGAAAATAGGAGCGCTGGAGTGGGATTAGAGGCCAACACCACGGGTTCGGCGATTCTGAACGCCGATGGCACGCCAATGCGTCCGAATACCGATCCCGACGAGGGATTTTTCAAGGACCTGAATTCGGAAGTGAATGACAAGGGCTTCCTTGTCACTTCGACCGAGGAACTGTTTCAATGGGCGCGCACCGGTTCGCTCTGGTGGATGACCTTTGGTCTCGCCTGCTGCGCGGTCGAGATGATCCACGTCAACATGCCGCGCTACGACATGGAGCGTTTCGGCGCTGCGCCGCGCGCCAGTCCGCGCCAGTCCGACGTTATGATTGTCGCCGGAACCCTGTGCAACAAGATGGCACCGGCGCTGCGCAAGGTCTATGACCAGATGTCCGATCCGAAATATGTCATCTCGATGGGCAGTTGCGCCAATGGCGGCGGCTATTATCATTACAGCTATTCGGTGGTTCGCGGCTGTGACCGGATCGTTCCGGTCGACATTTACGTGCCGGGATGCCCTCCGACTGCGGAAGCCTTGCTCTACGGCGTGATGCAATTGCAGCGGAAGATCCGCCGCATCGGGACGTTTGAACGGTGAATATGGTCTATTCGATAAATCCGTTCGCCCTGAGCCTGTCGAAGGGTTTTGCGAAGTCGTGCTGCGACAAGCTTAGCACGAACGGCAGGGGAGCGATCTGATGGCCCATTCCGCACCTGTAATATCCAGCAACACCGGCGTTGCGGCGAAGCTCGGCAAGGCGATCGGCGCTGCCTTGCTCGACACCGTCGAGGCTTATGGCGAAATCAGCTTTACCGTCGAGCGCAGCAAGCTGGCCACGGTGCTGGAAAAGCTGCGCGACAAGCATGAATATCAGCAGCTGATGGAAATCGCCGGCGTCGACTATCCGGACCGCCCGGAACGGTTCGAGGTCTGCTATCATCTGCTCAGCCTGACCAAGAACCACCGCATCCGGGTCAAGGTTTCGACCGATGAGGACAATGCGGTGCCAAGCGTCACCCATATCTGGGAAGTCGCCGGCTGGCTCGAGCGCGAAGTGTTCGACATGTATGGCGTCTTGTTCGACGGCAATACCGACTTGCGCCGCATCCTGACCGACTATGGTTTTCAGGGGCACCCGTTCCGCAAGGATTTCCCGCTGACCGGCTATGTCGAGATGCGCTATTCCGAGGAAGCCAAGCGCGTGGTTTACGAACCGGTAAAGCTCGCCCAGGATTTCCGCAGCTTCGACTTCATGTCGCCGTGGGAAGGCGCGGATTATATCCTGCCGGGTGACGAGAAAGTGGGCGGCGAAACGCCACCTCCCACGCCGAAGACTACCGACGACAAGAAAGATACCGGCGCTGGCGACAAGGCCAATGAAGAAGCGGCCAAGCCATCGAAGCGCAAGGAAGCGGCGGCGAAGAAGCCTGCTCCGAAGCGGACCAAGTCCGGCACGCAGAAGAAGGGGGAGGGCAAGTGATGGCTGGCAACACTACCGTTCGTGTCGAGCGTAGTCGAGACACCTCTATCCACCACAACCGGCTTCTCGACTTCGCTCGAAGCGAACGGGAGAGTGAAACTCTGTTTGACGGCTTCTCGACTTCGCTCGAGGCGAACGGAAAGGTGGGCATCTGATGGCTGACTATCTCGACGAAATGGATCATCTCGCGGACGACACCGACCCGACGGTTGGCGATCTGGAAATCCAGAATTTCACGATCAACTTCGGTCCCCAGCATCCCGCCGCCCATGGCGTGTTGCGGATGGTGATGGAGCTGGACGGCGAGGTCGTCGAACGCGTCGATCCGCATATCGGTCTGCTGCACCGCGGCACCGAGAAGCTGATCGAGCACAAGACCTATTTGCAGGCTTTGCCCTATTTTGACCGGCTCGACTATTGCTCGCCACTGGCGATGGAACATAGCTATGTGCTGGCGATCGAGAAATTGCTCGATCTCGAAGTTCCTCTTCGCGGTCAGTATCTGCGGGTATTGTTCGCCGAACTGACCCGTATCTGCAATCACATGCTCAACATCGGCGCCCATGTCATGGATGTTGGTGCGATGACCCCGAATATCTGGGTGTTCGAAATTCGCGAGCAGTGCCTGGAATTTTTCGAACGCGCCAGCGGCGCCCGCATGCACAGCGCCTGGTTCCGGCCCGGCGGCGTCCATCAGGACGTGCCGCTCAAGCTGCTCACCGATATGGCCGACTGGCTCGACGAGTTTCCGTCCTTTTTCGAGGATGCGATGAGCCTTGTCGTCGACAACCGCATCTTCAAGCAGCGCAATGTCGATATCGCCACCGTGTCGCAGGATGATGCGATCCGCTGGGGCTTTTCCGGCCCGGTCTTGCGCGGCAGCGGTGTCGCCTGGGACCTGCGCAAGTCGCAGCCTTATGACGTCTACGACCGCATGGACTTTGAAGTGCCGGTCGGCACCAGGGGCGACTGCTATGACCGGTTCATGGTCCGGGTCGAGGAAGTCCGCCAGAGCGCGCGGATCATGCGCCAGTGCCTCAATGAAATGCCCGATGGTCCCGTTGCTTCAACCGACCGCAAGATCGTCCCGCCGAAGCGGGCCGAGATGAAGCAGTCGATGGAAGCCTTGATCCATCATTTCAAACTGTACACCGAGGGCTTTCACGTTCCCGCCGGTGAAGTCTATGTCGCCACCGAAAGCCCGAAGGGCGAATTCGGCGTCTATCTGGTCAGCGACGGCACCAACAAGCCCTATCGCTGCAAGATCCGGCCGACCGCCTTCTCGCATTTGCAGGCAATGGACTTCATGTGCAAAGGCCATATGCTGCCGGACGCGACTGCCATATTGGGCGCGATTGATGTCGTATTTGGAGAATGTGACCGATAATGGCTGAAGCACCAACCATCCCCGACGAAATCGAAACCCGCGCCAAATGGGGCGATTTTGCATTTACGCCTGCGAACGAGAAGCTGGCGAAATGGCAGATCGCGAAATATCCCGCTGGCCGCCAGAAATCGGCGGTCATGGCTTTGCTCGACCTGGCCCAGCGGCAGGTCGGTGCGGACACCAAAACACAAGGCTGGCTGCCGGTGCCGGTGATCGAATATGTCGCCGCCTATCTCGATATGCCTTATATGCGGGCCTATGAGGTCGCGACCTTCTACACCATGTATAATCTCGCGCCGGTCGGGCAGTTCCATGTCCAGGTCTGCGGTACCACACCGTGCATGTTGCGCGGCAGCGACGATGTGATGGCGGCGTGCAAGAACAAGGGGCTCAACAAGGGCAAGACCACGCCCGACGGCCTGTTCACGCTGACCGAGGTCGAGTGCATGGGCAATTGCTCCAACGCGCCGATGGTCCAGATCAACGACGATAATTACGAAGATCTCGATTATGACATCATGACCCGGATCCTCGAGGATCTGGCCGCGGGCAAGGACATCAAGGTCGGCTCGCAAATCGGCCGCAAGACCAGCGAGGCCGAGGGCGGTCCGACGAACCTGCAGGCAATGGTCAAGGAAAACCACGATTACCGGGGGGAATGGTGATGAGCGCTCCATATTTTCCTCTCCGTGCGAAGCACGGGGAGGTGGCAGTCCACCGGACTGACGGAGGGGCGGCCACGCAGGCTGCCCTCTGTGGGATTTGCCCCTCGACCACGCTTCGCGCGGTTCCCCTCCCCATTGCTGCGCAACAGGGAGGATATTGATGCCATGCAGGTCGACGGATATGCAGGCTGGATCGGGCTCACCGTGGTCATCATCGGTATCGTTGGCGGCCTCTGGGGCCGTTGGAGGAAAAAATAATGGCGTTTGATTTCCTTCAGGACAAGGACCGCATCTTCACCAATGTCTACGGGTTCCAGTCATGGGACCTGAAGGCGTCGCAGAAGCGCGGTGACTGGGACAATACTGCTGACATCATCAAGCGCGGCAATGACAAGATCATCGAGGAAATGAAGGCCAGCGGCCTGCGCGGTCGCGGCGGGGCGGGTTTCCCGACCGGGCTGAAATGGTCATTCATGCCCAAGGAAGCGCCGAAGGACAGCCAGGGCAATCCGCGGCCGAGCTTCCTCGTCATCAACGCCGATGAATCCGAGCCGGGCAGCTGCAAGGACCGCGAAATCCTGCGCAACGATCCGCACAAGCTGATCGAGGGCGCGCTGATCGCCGGTTTCGCGATGCGCGCGCGCGCCGCCTATATCTACATTCGCGGCGAATATATCATGGAAGCCAAGGTCATGGAGGCGGCCGTCAAGGAAGCCTATGACGCGGGGCTCATTGGTAAAAACGCCGCCAAGTCCGGCTATGATTTCGACGTCTTCGTCCATCGCGGCGCCGGCGCCTATATCTGCGGCGAAGAAACCGCGATGATCGAAAGCCTCGAAGGCAAGAAGGGCCAGCCGCGCCTTAAGCCGCCGTTTCCGGCTGGTGCAGGCCTTTACGGCTGCCCGACAACGGTGAACAATGTCGAAAGCATCGCGGTTGTGCCGACGATCCTGCGGCGCGGCGCTGCCTGGTTCGCCAGCTTTGGCCGCGAGGGCAATCACGGGACGAAACTGTTCCAGGTCTCCGGCCATGTCGACAAGCCTGCGGTGTTTGAAGAAGCGATGTCGATCCCGTTCAAGGACATGATCGAGAAACATTGCGGTGGCATCACCGGCGGCTGGGACAATCTGCTGGCGGTGATTCCGGGCGGTTCGTCGGTTCCGCTGGTCCCGGCCGAGCAGATCATGGACGCGCCGATGGATTTCGACGGTCTGAAGGACCTCGGTTCCGGTCTCGGTACGGCGGCGGTCATCGTCATGGACAAGTCGACCGACATCGTCCGCGCGATCTCGCGGCTCAGCTATTTCTACAAGCACGAAAGCTGCGGCCAATGCACGCCGTGCCGCGAGGGCACCGGCTGGATGTGGCGGGTGATGGAGAAGATGCGCGATGGCGACGCGGATATCGAGGATATCGATACGCTCTATGAAGTGACCAAGCAGGTCGAGGGCCACACGATCTGCGCGCTCGGCGACGCGGCTGCCTGGCCGATTCAGGGCCTGATCCGGCACTTCCGTCCCGAGATGGAGCGGCGGATTAACGAGCATAAAGGCGCGGAAGTTCTGGAGGCGGCGGAGTGATCAAGATCTCACCACTCTTTTTGTCCATCGCGATATTGTTCGCTACCGTTCCCGCAACCGCATTTGCCCAGCCGGAAATTGGATCGCGCATCGACCGGAGTCGGGAAGGCATGACCGGCTTTCATGATCCCATGGTCCAGCAATCGGCTAGAGCCGGTATCAATGCAATCGGCCGGTGCAAGGCCGAAAATAACCGATTCAGGGCCTTGAAAACGCTGGATCACAAATATCTGAGCACTGAGCAAGCCAAGTCGCTCAACTATATCTACAAAAAAGTCGATTATGATGATCCCTGCTATATCGCCAAGAATATCCGCTTTGGCTTTTCAACGGCACCGGCAGTGGGATCCTTTTCCGAGTTCTTTCTGCTGCGTAAATATGGCGAGGATGATATCGCATCGCTGGCATCGCTGACCAATCTGGAGTGGCAGCAGGACATGATGAAGCCGCGCAACGCCGAAGAGCTGTTCGGTTTGTGCGTTGTCCAGTCCGGGCGCGAAAAAATCTATGCTTTGATCAATACGGTCCCGGATACTGAAGCGGAAGGAGAGGCAATCAGCGCGATCATGCCGTTGCTTGGCCCTTGTATCCGCGACGGTGCGGAAATCGCCTTTGACAAGACCTCACTGCGCGCGATGCTGGCATTCGGCCTTTACCGGGCCGTGAGACAGCATGCCGAAATGCTGGAGGCGGCCGAGTGATGGCCACGCCATCTTCCATGACTTCCGCTGGTGCGGTCGCGGCAGCGATTTCTGCGTGTCTTGCCAGCGGAAGCGCTGTCGATGCGAAAGAGTTCAGCACGGCCGAAATTCGCGAAGTGTCGAAAAACTATGCGGATTGCGTGGTCAAGAGACGCTATGAACTGGCCAGAAATGCCGTAGTCTCTAACGCAAACAATGGCGAAATCGCCAAGGATTACCGAAAGCTCATCATCGGTGACTGTTTGGTCAAGGCGAATAAGGGCAATGGCGCCCGGATGAAATTTGGCGGGGACCACTATCGCTATGCGCTGGCGGAGGCGCTCATTCGGCATGATTTTCCCGAGCCATCGCTGACGACGGTCGAGGGACTAGCGAAATTGACGCATTTGCCGACGCCTACGTCGCCGCCGGATGTTACAGGCTACAAGAAAAGCAAGGCCGAGAAGGTTCTCGCCGCCTATCAGTCGAGTAAATTGATTACCTCCTTGTCGCAATATGGCGAGTGCGTGGTTCGCTTGGCTCCCGTGGACTCTCACGCGCTGCTGATGACGGATACCGATACGGCCGGCGAAGCGGCAGCATTTGCGAAATTGCAGCCCACTCTTGGCGACTGTCTCGCCGGAGATGGCACAGTGAAATTCGGCAAATCGGTGCTTCGGGGCTCGATTGCCATCAATTATTACCGGCTGGCTTATGCGGCATCGCATCCAGTAGCCTTGACAGCGGAGGCCCAAAACTAATGCCTAAAGTCACCGTAGATGGCATCGAAATCGAAGTGCCGCAGGGCGCGACCGTGCTGCAGGCTGCCGAGCTTGCCGGCAAGGAAATCCCGCGTTTCTGCTACCATGAGCGCCTGAGCATCGCCGGCAATTGCCGCATGTGTCTGGTCGAGGTAAAGCCGGGACCACCGAAGCCGCAGGCGAGCTGTGCTCTGCCGGCTGCCGAAGGTCAGGAAATCCGCACCGACAGCGAGATGGTCAAGAAGGCGCGCGAAGGGGTGATGGAATTTCTCCTGATCAACCATCCGCTCGATTGCCCGATTTGCGACCAGGGCGGCGAATGCGATCTTCAGGATCAGGCCATGGCCTATGGCAAGGGAGGCTCGCGCTACGAAGAGAATAAGCGCGCGGTGACCGAGAAATATATGGGGCCGATCGTCAAGACCGCGATGACCCGCTGCATCCACTGCACGCGCTGCGTGCGGTTCAGCGAGGAAGTCGCCGGCGTCGAGGAAATCGGCGCGATTGGCCGCGGCGAGGGGATGGAGATTACCTCCTATCTCGAAGGCGCGGTGCACAGCGAGCTGAGCGGCAATGTCGTTGACCTCTGCCCGGTCGGTGCCTTGACCAGCAAGCCTTACGCTTTCGAAGCGCGTCCGTGGGAATTGACCAAGACGCTCGGCATTGACGTGATGGACGGTGTCGGCACGAATATCCGGATCGATTCACGCGGCCGCGAAGTGCTGCGCGCGCTGCCGCGGGTCAATGATGACGTGAACGAGGAATGGGCAACCGACAAGACCCGCCACGCGATCGACGGCCTGATGAAGCGCCGTCTCGACAAGCCTTATGTGCGCAAGAACGGCAAGCTGGAAGAAGCAAGCTGGAACGAAGCATTCCAGGCGATTGCCGATGTGAACGCAGGCAGCTCGGTTGCTGCGATCGCCGGTGATCTGGTCGATTGCGAGACCATGTACGCCGCGAAAAAACTGCTCAAGTCGATGAAGTCGGACATGCTGGAAGGCCGTCAGACTGGCCTGTCTTATGATGTTTCCAATCTCGCTGCGGTGAACTTCAATTCTACCATCGCCGGTATCGAGGACGCGGACGTGATCCTGCTGGTCTCTACCAACCCGCGCTGGGAAGCGTCGCTGGTCAACACCCGCATCCGCAAGGCTGTGCGCCAGGGCGGCGCGAAAGTCTTCGGCATCGGTCCGGAAGCGGACCAGACCTACAAGGTCGAATGGCTGGGCGACGATATGGGGCTGTTGGCGAAGCTGCCGAAAGCGGCTGCCGATGCGCTGAAAGCTGCGGAGAAGCCGGCGATCATACTGGGCGGCGGCGCATTGAGCGTCGAGGGCGCGCATGGCGCGGCGCTCAAGCTGGCGAGCAAGTACAAGCTGATCCGCGATGGCTGGAACGGCTTCAACGTCCTGCATATAGGGGCCTCGCGCACCGGCGGACTGATGCTCGGCTATGCCTATGACGGCGGGATCAAGGCAATTGCAGCGAAGAAGCCGAAACTGCTGTTCGCGCTCGGTGCGGACGAAATGAATTATGAAGCGTTCAAGGACAGTTTCAAGGTGTTCATCGGCCATCATGGCGATGCCGGTGCCCATGCGGCGGACGTGATCCTGCCGGGTGCGGCCTATACCGAGAAAAACGGCACTTATGTCAATCTGGAAGGCCGGGTGCAGCGTTCGAACAAGGCGATTTTCGCGCCGGGTGATGCGCGCGAGGACTGGAGCATCCTGCGGGCGCTGTCCGACGTCATGGGCAAGACCCTGCCGTTCGACAGTTTCGAGGAACTGCGCACGAAAATGGCGAAGGATCATCCGGAACTTGCAC
>TARA_R110000772_G_scaffold268686_3_pt1 | contig 10815 bp, 29 predicted proteins | sample TARA_R110000772 | Tara Oceans TARA_R110000772 (sample SAMEA4397948) | marine metagenome | biome: Polar Biome; feature: [SRF] surface water layer (ENVO:00010504); material: water (ENVO:00002006), including particulate matter (ENVO:01000060) such as... | depth 5 m | reverse complement strand
TGTATAAAAAATAGCCTAATTAAGTTTTGTTATAATTCCGAACGTCTGTGTATGGGCTACTTTTTATACACTCGTCCGTTATATTCCATTAAAACAGGAAGACAACATTATATAAGCAAACATAAAAATTACTTGCCTTCTACTGTAATAGTAGCCTCGTGCTTCCCATCATCTATCCATGTAAAACCTTTCTCGTCTAGTTGGTTTTTACTGGTATCACCGCCAACTAAAATAGTCATGGCATTAAATACATGTGCGGTTTGAATAAGCCCTTTTAGGTCTTCTAAGAAGTTGTCTAAGTTGGCTTCATTAGTACAGTCAATCATATTCTGTACGGTTTTAATCTGATACTTTTTGCTTTCCATATTCGTAATTTTTTCGTTTCTTATATTTAGCGTTAGCTACAATTAAAAATAACTAACCTTTACTTTCAAATTAGCACGCTTTGCCAAATCAATCATATGCTTAGTGCCTCTACTTTTACCATCCCAAAAAGCAATTAAAGCGTCTGCGTATTCAGCCATTTCTGCGTTACGTTTGTATCCTGCACTTTTACCGTGTTTATCCCAATCGGCAGGGAATTGCTTTATTGGGTATCCGTTAGCATTTGCGTACTTCTCACCAAGTTTATCAGTACCGTTTGCTGTTCCGCTTACTATTTCAACTTCTGTCTGTTTACTAAGTGCCTTGTCACAAATTTGGCAAAGCTCATTGTAATCATTAAAGTTTCTTCCTCCTGCTATTACTACTTTCATATTCCGTTATTTTTAAAAGATAGCTAACACTACCTATAATTAACCCTACGGGTCGCTATCGCTTAATCATAGCCAAACCGTTGTAGATAATAAATTTACCTACATCTTTTCTTCTTTCGTTTCTTTCTGTTTTTAGCACAAGTCTGTTCATGCTTTTTGTAGTTTATAACAGGTTCGTTTGAGTCAATCCAAGGTTCTTTAAATTCAGGAAGCCTTGTAATTACAAAGGGTTCAGGCTCTCTTAAATCGGTAAATTGACTATCTACAACATCATGTAAAACACATGTATGCCCTTGTGCTATTAATTCAGTTGCTATCGTTTTACCAATTGCTCCTGTTCCTATAATTGCTATTTTCTTATCCATCATACACGTTTTTTACACTAACCGTTGTACGCAATAAAATTTACTTGCGCTTCTTCCAAAGAATGTCAAATATCCATTCTGACTCCATTGGTCTTTTATCCCACATTATAAAAGCAACCATTATTTTACACCACCCTTCTAGGGCTGCTATCGGTGTCATAAGTATTTTTAATATAAGTATTCCCATAATTGTAATTTTTAAAGCGTACAACACGTAATAAAGAAAATAAAAATTATTTATTTAGTCTCTTAATTAAACGTTCGTTACTTTTTGAAATGTTAGTTATCAATATTTTTTTAAGCATTGGGCATTCATCAGAACAAACTATATAATTTATCTTATCCCTATTGCTGTCTATCTTTTTTTGTATTGCTATTTTATCCATAATTTTTTCTTTCCTTATTACTATACGTTGTATGCAAATATAGTTAAATATTTTTTGTCGCACGAGTGAGACTTGAACTCACCCTGTATTCTTATTAATACGTGCCAGATTCACCGTTAAACGGCTTTCATGCGATATTAAATAGTACACCATACAAACAACTATGTTTGTTTTAACGGTCTTTAGAATTGATTTAACAGATGTTTATTTGTTTTTGGATTCATGCTATTAAAGCATCGTTATCCCCTCTTAAAAGCTATTAAATGTACTTTATTCCACCGTATTTATATACGATGTACTATTTATTTTTGATTTGTCCGATATTGATCGCCTCGGAACTCGGGCGAAATCACATTTTTTAATTCCAAAAGAAGGGAAACAATATTGCCCCGCAATTATACTCTTTTGGATCTAAACCTTACAATTCTATTCTATCGAATATAACAAAAAAACACCACATTTTTTTATCAAAATAATTGCCTTGCCTGAACGACAAACGGTTTAATTAAATGCTTTCATACGTCTTCCCAATTTGGGAACAGAACTATCTTTGTTTAAAGTCTAAAGAGACTGGGAGAGCAGCGAAGGATTCGAACCTTTACTTTTACCCGTTGTAATCGCTGTCTTTTACTAAATTATAATTTCTCCTATTTTACTTATATCTCCAACATTAAAAACATCTTCTTTTTCATTTTTAATAGAATGAAGCTGGTAGTGTTTCCCTGAATTTATAGCTTTAGCTGTCAGTAATATAAAAGCTTGTATTAATCCATTACAACAACATTCTAAAGTATACTGGTGGAAATCGTCAGCTATAAAAAGTCCTATGTATTTTAATTTTTTCATCTTCTTTAGTTTTGTTACATACGGCAAAAGCCGTTTCGATTATTTAAATCTCGTCAGTGTAACTGGGTTAGATTGATTCGTGTATTAAATTATGCACTACGCTGTTTTCTCTAAACCATAATATATCTTGATTTAAAAACTTGTAAGCGTCTTTCTTTTGCTTTGTGGACATAGATTTTATCAAATCTTTTACTTGGCTTCTTTGTCCGTTAAATTCGCTCTCAACAATATAATCGAAGTATTGCTCCATGCTTTCAAATTCGTATTCTTTTAATGTTGTTTTAGATACCATAATTTCTAGTTTTATTATCCGTAAAATTTAACTGTTAATATTAAAATGAAAAGTATAATTAGTAATAATTCGCTGTTATGTTTTTTCATCTTTAACTGGTTTTAATCGTTTTTAGCGTCTTTAATTGCTTTGTTGGTTAGGTTGGTTAGGTTATAACTAAACACCTCCTTAGCTTCTCTTATTTTAGCTTCAAAGCTTTCAATGAATTGCTTCTTTACTGTCTGTTCATTTATTTCACTGTCTTTAATATTGCAGTGAATTTCCAAAAGTAAAGTTTCAAAGTTGTAAGGATCTAAAATATTTAGGCTTTTTTGGTAGGAGTCTTCTAAATTAATGTTACTCCAATCTATTTCGTATAAAGTTTTCATAGTTTTTATTTATTTTGTTCGTACTTGATCCGCTTTACTTTGAATAAAAAAGCAGTCTAATAATATTAATTTACCTGTTTTAGATACTGCGACATTTCGAGGTGAAATTTCAAATCTTACATCGCTTCCATAATTTGCGCAAGCTTCTACAGCTTCAATTAAAGCGTTTTTTACCGTTTTGTTTGTAACCTTTTTAAATTCTTCTCTCCAGCTATCTAGGTAGTTATATCTATTATCAACTATCCCGATATCTAATTTTCTTAACTCTTTGTAAATATCCCAATGCTTTGGGGTTAATGATTTTTTTAAAGATTTAACTTTTGGGTAGTATTTCATTGAATACAATTCAAAATCAATATGTTCTATTTTAGGGAAAAAATTACTTTCAGGAAACCAGCCAAATGACATACATTCCTTGATTGGATCAACAGACTTTAATACTACTGTGTTATTTTCTTGCAGATATGCTGTAGAAAATAAACCTTTTCCGATTTTGTTTTTAAATGAAATTTTCATAATATTTAATTTTAGTTTGTTTTTACTGCGTTTTGTATAGCTTGATTGTAATGATTTATTAAACTGTTTTGTTCATCATGTAAATCGTTATAAGATTTAGAACTTAACGACTCAAAAGATAAAATTCTAACACCTATAATTTTTTGCATATTTTGAATGTTTAGTATTACTCCTGATTTTAATAGTTCTGAATGTGTCATATCTTAAAAAGTTTTAAATTGTTTCGCCCTGCAAAGATAAAGGAAACTATTTGTATTTTCCTAATTTATTTTAATGTTTTTTTGAAAATAATCGTTAAACTATTGAAAATCAAAGAAAAAACTTTTAAAAGCTGTTATTTATATAATATTGTAATAAAAGTATAATTAGAGGGTAAAAACGCCCCTATATAAGGGCAAAATACACCTTCTTTGAAAATCAGCACTTTAACCCCATTTTATGATACCTTTATTTTAAAATAATAGTATCATTTGATAATTATACCTACTTTTACCAGAAAAACATGAAAACAAGCTGGAACAATGAACAATTACAAAAATTAATCAATCCAAACAATCATAGAATAAAATTTAACGGTGTTGAGTTTGACTGGGATCATAAAATTAACGGAGTTTGGGAAACTCATTCTATTTATAAATATAAAGATTCAAATAAACATTACAGCAATTTGTACTTTTGGTTGAACGCTTGGAGTAATGAATTACAAAGCAGAAACAAAATAACTGTCAGGAATATGAAAAAACAAACTAGAATAGAAAAAAAAGCTATTAAAATTAAAGATTCTAATTTAAACACTGAAGGTAAAATTAAGACAATTAAGGAACTTTTACCCAGTTCGACTATTGATACCATCGCAACAATATTAAACGTCTCTATAATTACAGTAAAACGGCATTTATTAAAACTAAAAAAATCCCGCTAAATAATAGCAGGGATTTTGTTGTAAAGATTAGTAAATGATAACAACACACAAATGCCATCGAAACGGCTTTTATCTGCGTGTTATAAGATATTTAAGGCTTCGTTAATCATTTTTTGCACTTGCGGTATTGGTATGTAGCATTTTTTAGGTTTTCTAAAATCTTTTTTGCTTTTCTTGCTTACGCTATGTTTTACTGCTTTCATTCCATTTCCTTTGTCGTTAAAAAATGCAAGAAACTTTATTTCTTCTTTAGTTACCTCGTACACATAAGCTAATTTATGTGGCACATAATCAAGTGTATAAAATTTATTAGTCATAGTATTTATTTATTAGTTTTTTTCAATGGTGTAACTATCAAAATCATTTCCATTAGACGAAATGTAATTTTCTATTATATTTGCGTCTGTAGGAAATTCTACATCGTTAACACAAAAACAATAAGTTTCTTGAATATCTGAATTGAATTTTTTACCGTTTATTTCAGTTTGTTGGTATAATTCAGCTAAATAGTCACTTCTATAGGTGAACAGTCTTTCTAAAGATTGAACTAAACTGCTAAAATACATTCTTTGCTTAGGAGTTTTTAATTCAGATTCATTGTAATATAAAGTGAATTTTTGCCATTCAGACTGACTGTAACCAATAGCTTTAATAGATATTTTATTTTTATACTCAGATCTTTCGCTTTGGTAGTTCTTTTCTTTTTCTACAATATTAAAGAAGTCGTTATTGCCTACCTCACAAAATACGTTTAGTTCATTAACTAAGCAATTCAAATCTTCATTATACAAATGATCCGATAAATTACTGTCATAATCTCGAGTTATTTTAACTATGTTTTTCATAATATTTATTTATTAGTTTTTACAAATATTTTATTTTGTTCATGTTATGCGAACAGGTTTTAATTGAAATACGCTATAAGATCATAGCTTTGACTATATGCTTTTTTTGTCCCATTCTTTGAGCTGATTATTTCAATATATTTACTTTTTTCTTCTCTCAATTTATAATTTAAAATATCTTTACCTTCCTTCATTAATATTGAAGTGGTTAAATTTTCAGATAAACTTTTGTCGTTATAGTAAGTGTGTTTATCGTCAGTAATTAAATCAAATACGGTTGAACTTTTCATAATGTTTATTTATTAGTTTTTACAAATCTAACAATAAAAAACCGATTGACAATTATTAAATGAAAGTTTATTTTTTACACCTTCTTTTTTCATGAAACCTTTTAGTTGCGCTTTACCCTATAACTAAGAGTTTAGTTATACATTTCAATACATAAGAGTCTTAGGTATAATGAATGGAATGAGGAGTTGAATGTTACTGCGAATGTGTTGTGTTAAGGGTTCTATCCCCTCAATCCCTTTACACCACTACAAACTTAACCTTCAACCATATTTTTAACACTTCTAACAAGCTTTTGACGGGTGAATAGTATACTAGTGTCAATAACCTATATTGAACGGCTTAAAACGTCTAAAATTGGACACAAAAAAACCAGTTAATTGCTTAACTGGTTTTTGTAGGGTTTTGGAGGTTTTATTTGTGTTTAGTTAGTTTTGCTTCTAGGTAAGATATTCTCTTCATATAGTCCGATGTATCGCAAATGCCTATTCTCTTCAGTAGATCATCTTTTAATTTAGGTAAAGCGATCTTGATTTTATCAATTGACCAACCTTTGTAGTCGGCTCTGTAGTCATATCTCTTTCTCATAATTTTAAGTTTTTAAGCGTTTAACAGCATCCAATCAATTAATAATACTTTATCTTCCTCTCTCAGCCCTCTAAAGAAAGCTTTAGCCGTCCTTTTGTCAGCGTCTTCTAGCAAAGTGAAGTTGTTAATGTTTAGAAGGATCTGAAGTTTTAAATTGATTCTAAAAGCTAAATGCCCGATCCAAACCAATTCAATAAAGTTATATGGTAACTCTCTGAATGTATCCGCGAAGTATTTGATTTGTTGTTCGGTTGTTAAGTATTTCATTTGTTTAGGGTTTTAATTTGTTGACTAATATTAATACTCTCCGTCTAATTTTCTAAGTAAAGTAGTTTCATTCTTTTCTAATGAACCGTAATGAATCGAACCTTCATTTGTAGTGTAATCTATATTGCACATTAAGAATTGAATTTTAGCCAAAATGATTCTCACATCTAATTTAGTCATTCCATTTACATCTTTTTCCGTTAATATTGTCATAATTAATAAGTTAAGTTAAAGTAAGGCATTATTGCCATCCTTTCTCCATGCAATAGTACGATTAATTATTGAAACAATAAGCCACAGACAAAGATACTTCGCAATTAACCTAATGGATCAACCCGTCAAAAAGTCAAACGTTAACATAGTAGTAGCATTCAACCCCAATAATTAGTATCAAATAAAAAAGGTAAAAACTTGATTGGAAAAGTTAATTTAGAGAGGGGGGTGGGTTGAGGGGATTGGGTTTTCTTTTGGGGGATGGAGGCGTATTTTGGGGTTATAACCACAACCCCCCACTTGTACAACCAATCCTTGCATAACCGAGAAATTATTCCTACCTTCACCTAAAACTAACATCATATGAAATTAATTACAAAAGCAGATAAAATTAAAAACATATTAACGAATTGGATGAGGCAGTATCCTGATAGCAAGCATGACATAACTCGGAAGTTAAGAGGTGTGATTACGGAGGATGAAATATCCAATATAATCGGGAATGCTTCTTGGACTTATAACCCTTGCTATGAATGCGAAAGTGATTGCGAAGTTGTTGTGCAGATTGGTCAAGAGCCTGATTATGATAGTTGCACCACTAATGTTTGTCTTAAGTGTTTACGAGAGGCTGTAGTCATGGCAACCCCACTTGTATCATCTACAATGCCTCACTAATAATGATAGTATTAATTCTAAGGTATGCCACTTACACGCCCTTATTTTTAAGTTTAGGTACGTAGTTATTCTCTGCTAGCATATATTTTTCATATTCTCCGTCTGCTAGTTGACCTTTACGTTCTAAGTCCCAAACAGCATTTGATATATTTATTGGTATTGGGGTGTTTAGGTCGAAGTCTGTTATTCGTTCTTTTTCGCATAGGTCGCAGTGTTCTGTATGTTTTGTCATTTTTTTTTATAAATTTATTTCAAGTTCAACATTTGTCAAAGCAAAGTAAAGATTTTGAAGTTGGTGAACGTATTTTATTTCATTATGCAATAAAATAGCATCATTTTCCCCATCAGTATTAATTTGCTTTAAATATACATTATCACAATCCTGATTTAAATCAATTAAAATATACTCATCGTTCCCGTATATTTTACTTTTAAAGAAGTTCCCTCTAATATTTTCAAACCCAAACTTTAAAAGCCACTCTTCTGTTAAGGGAATAGGGGTTAAATAATCAACAAACTCTGTTAATGGGTGTGAGTCTTCTTTGCGTTTAGTAGATACTTTATCTTCGTATTCCCAATGGTCTATTAATATTAGTTTACCTCCTCTATCTAATACTAAATTCCCAATCCTTAATTCTTTGCTTTGTATTCCCATTGTTCTATGTTTGTGGTATGCTATCTTCATTATAGTCGCCATTCATTATAGCGTTTAAGAAACAATTAGACTGTCTAATTGTTTTAAATTCATCTTCTATATAATTAGTTAAAGATATTATTAATTCTTTTTTAACTTCATTTGATATTTCGGTTTCGTTTAGGTTGTTTACAAATTGACTATTAATCTCATAAACATTAAATCCTTTAATGGCATCATATACCTGAAATAATGCTGCTCTAATTAAAAAATTAGATTTAAGGTCTTCACTTAAGGTGTCGCAATCTAGTTCGTGTTTTATTTTTTTCATAATTATTATTTCTTGTTCTTAAATAAAGAGCCTACGAATGTTGTCTCCTCGTTATTATACACAAAAGACTGATTATCTATAACCTTCATAATGTACCCGCTTGTAAACTCTACAACTTCCTCTTTTTCGAAATCATATTCAGCTACAATTTCATCACTCCATTCAAAGACAACTTTAACGGGTAGAGAAACGATTCCTAAGTCGTTGTCAGATATTAGATGTTCTTTACGTCCACTTAACCCCCAATTCATTTCTTCCATAATATCGTATTTTTTTCTATACCTCTCTTCCGCATCCTTTATAAACGAACTCACCTTGCCGTCAGTAAGTTTATTTAGTTTTTTAAGATTTTCTTTTTTCATCTCTGTAATTTACGTCAACATAATTTTACCATTATCTAAAATGTATCCTTTAGATGTTATCCCATTAGGACAGCAAGCTTTATAGAAAGATGTTTCTTTACCATAGAAAACTTTTTTGTCGTTTGGCTTTGATATTTCTATCCCTTCTATTTCGTATATTTCGCCTAATTTGGTCTTACATCTATTTTTTTCTATAATCACTTCCATTCGTCAAATATAAGCATTATTTACCACTTGCACAACTAAACATATTTGTGTATCTTTACTGAAAATATACAAACATGAAACAATTAACAATAACAGGAGTGATTAGAAAAAGATTTGACAAGCTATATTTACACGAACTTGAAGAAGGAGATGTATTTTGTTTTAATAACGGAGAGATAAGGTCTGGTAAAACACATAAGGTTGTCGCTAACAACTACAATCAAGACGGGCTACTCAACTGGAAGGGACAATTAGAGTATGTAGATGCCAATAAATCTAACTCTAAGTTCAAGTCAGCTACTTTCTCCCGAACAGATTGCTTCTTTATAAGGAAGTCTTAATACTATCATTTTAAATGAGGGTATTAATTACTAAATAAAACAACAGCATATTTGTGTAAATATACTAGTAGATAAACAATAAACAAGGACTCCGCCATAAACTCGTGTCAATGCTAGGATGTTCTGTCGCATTTGCGACTAGGATGTCGCAATGTACGACAAGCCTCTACAAGTAATTTAAAATCAATAAGATATATGTCAAAGTATTATAATGTCAATATTCCTAAATTAAAGCATAACGAACTAGTTCAAGTAGTTAACCAAGAAACGGGTGAAGTTAGGGATGTTAAATGCAATAAATCTCCGTCTAACAATATGCGGAAGTTTGATTTAATGAAAACGTATCATAGGAGGAATACGGCTGCATGGGATCTGTTACAGTCTCAAACAACGGATAAGGAGTATAAGGTTGCTGACAAGCTAGCAAAATTAGCTAGGGCTTACACGTCAGCATTAGAGCCGTTGAATCCTGATTCGTCTATTTTAGAGATAGCTGAGTATTTGAAAGAAGATAGGAGGACTATAAGTAAGACTATTGATAAGTTATTTAAGTTGGGGGTTATTGGGAAGTTTGAGGTTTATAATGCGAATGAGCAGCACACGAAGTATTGGGTGTTTAATCCGTATTTATCGTTTAACGGGAATGTTATTAAGGCAGGAGTTCCTACGTTGTTTGATGAGACTATTTACGCTAAGATAATGAGGTAGCGTTTTACTTTGCAATATCGTATCTATGAACTAATTCTAGTAATTCATCATAAAACTTCTCCCCTAGTTGATTGCACGTATGAACTGTTATTTTGACAGTCTTACTGTTGCCAGTCTTAGGATAGTCAACTTCAATTACAATATCTTTCATAATTCACTCATTATTTAGTTTCAATCCATTCCCCTTCAGAAAATAACCAGCTACCCTTAACAGGAACATTGCATTTAATTGTAACATTCCTAAAGCCAGATTCCGTAGATTCAGACATAGCCTTAGACATAGCCTTAATTAACTCATCTGCTTTTATGTCATAATCCACCTCGTCCACCAACGTATCAACAGCTTTCCACACAACATCAGTCTTGTATTTCATGTTCGGTCTATTGGATATTTCTATTCTCCTCCACTTGCTGTGGTGTTTTAGGATCTTAATTGCTTTTTTTAGTTTCATAGTTTGTTTTTTACAAATCAAATGATGTACACCATCTAACGAATGTGAACTTTTTAATTTCTATATTGGTCTGAGCATACCCGTCTGCTTTGTATGCTTTATTAGTTATATTATCAACCCAACACATCTTTTGAGTATCTCCAACCTTAACAAAAGCCCATTTAAGGTTATTTCTTTGTTTGCCCGTATCGGTGTTAATGTTTCCAAAAAGAGCCATCTTTTCTGATTGGTAGTTTGCTTTCTTCATTGCATCCAAGGCTGACTTTGTAGCCCATCCTTGCTCAGTAAATATAATTTCCTCTTCCATAGTTTGCTTTTAAATGTAAAAAGGGACGGAACTATCGCTCAACGTCCCTTTTCTAACCGACCAAGATTATTCGGTAAATATACGCATCTTTTATGGTTATACAATAGCTAACAGCAAATAATATGCATTAAAACGCATTTTATTTGC
>TARA_R110000772_G_scaffold14376_1_pt1 | contig 10817 bp, 7 predicted proteins | sample TARA_R110000772 | Tara Oceans TARA_R110000772 (sample SAMEA4397948) | marine metagenome | biome: Polar Biome; feature: [SRF] surface water layer (ENVO:00010504); material: water (ENVO:00002006), including particulate matter (ENVO:01000060) such as... | depth 5 m | reverse complement strand
ATCAAGATAGTTTAAATGAATATTATCGTCAGTTTCCAAGAACAGAACACCACGCTTTTAGGGATGAGTCTAAAGAAAGTTTATTTAACTTAATAAAAATATATCAACAAATAGATTACAACGAAGATCTAAATAACCAAGCAAATGTAACTAGAGGAAATTTCCAATGGTTTAATGGTGTTAAAGATACTAGCGTTTTGTTTACCCCAAATAGTAGTGGTAGGTTTTATGTGAGTTGGGTTCCTAATCAAAGTAGTCAAAATAAAGTTATATTAAAAAATGGTATTAAATATCCTGGCAACGAGCATATCGGCGCTTTTGGTTGTGATAGCTACGATATATCAGGAACTGTAGACGGCAAAGGTTCTAATGGAGCATTACATGGATTAACTAAGTTTAGCATGGAAGAAGCACCCTCTAATCATTTTTTTTTAGAATACATATCAAGACCAGCTACTGCAGAAATATTTTTTGAAGATGTTTTAATGGCTTGTGTGTTTTATGGTATGCCAATACTTGCTGAAAATAATAAGCCAAGATTATTATACTATTTTAAGCGTAGAGGATATAGAGGTTTTTCAATTAATCGTCCTGATAAAATTTGGAATAAACTTTCTACAACAGAAAAAGAAATAGGTGGTATACCTAATTCAAGTGAAGATATTAAGCAAGCGCATGCAGCTGCTATAGAATCTTATATAGAAACCTATGTAGGATTAAAACAAAATGAGTATGGTGACATGTTTCACCAAAAGACATTAGAAGATTGGGCTAAGTTCAATATAAATAATAGGACTAAGCATGATGCTACTATAAGTTCTGGACTAGCAATAATGGCTTGTAATAAAAATATGTACAAACCAGTTCAAGAACGCACAGTAAAGAGCATAGATCTAGGCATCAAAAGATATGATAATAATGGAAATTTTTCACAAATAATAAAATAAATGGTTGTAACTGATAACAATAGTATTTTCCCTGATCAGGTAGTATCTGATGAAGTAAAAAATAGTTATGACTATGGCATGCAGGTTGGCAAAGCTATAGAAGGAGATTGGTTTAGTGGTACAAGATCTGGTTTAGGTTCTAGATATTCAAGTAATTTTAATAATTTTAGAAATTTAAGACTTTATGCTAGAGCAGAGCAGCCAGTACAAAAGTACAAAGATGAACTAGCTATAAACGGCGATTTATCTTATTTAAACTTAGATTGGCAACCTATACCTATAATACCTAAATTTGTAGATATAGTTGTTAATGGAATGTCGGAAAAGCTTTACGATATTAAGGCTTATGCTCAAGATCCTGAGTCGTTAAAAGAAAGAACCGACTATGCTACAAGAATACTTAGAGATATAGAAACTAAAGAGTATTTAAATAATATAAAAGAAACTTTAGGTATGAATCTTTATTCTTCAGAAAACCCAGAAGAATTACCTCAAAATAAAGAAGAATTAGAATTGCACATGCAATTAGACTATAAGCAGTCTGTGGAAATTGCTGAAGAAGAATTAATAAATAATACTTTAGACAAAAATAGGTATGAATTAACTAGAAGAAGATTTAATCAAGATTTAGTTGTTTTAGGTATTGGAGCTGTTAAGACTAGCTTTAACAAATCAGAGGGGATAACAATTGATTATGTTGATCCAGCTAATTTGGTCTACTCTTACACTGATGATCCTAATTTTGAAGATATTTGGTATGTTGGTGAAGTAAAAAGAATTAGTATTTCAGAATTAAAAAAAGAATTTCCAGACATAACACCAGATCAACTATCTAGAATTCAAAAATACCCAGGTAATAGTGGTAGTCAATACAATTGGGATAGTAGAAATGATAATAATAGCATTTATGTTTTATATTTTGAATACAAAACATATCAGGATCAAGTTTTTAAAATAAAAGAAACAGCTTCAGGTCTTGAAAAAGCTTTAGAAAAGCCTGATACTTTTAACCCCAAACCTAATGACAAGTTTGATAGAGTATCTAGATCTATTGAGGTATTATATAGTGGAGCTAAAATATTAGGTCACGAAGAATTACTTAGATGGGAACTTTCTCAAAATATGACTAGACCTAATTCCAACTTAGTAAAAGTTAATATGAACTATAATATATGTTCTCCTAAAATGTATAAAGGACGTATACAATCATTAGTATCTCGTATAACAGGTTTTGCTGATATGATTCAATTAACTCATTTAAAACTACAGCAGGTATTAGCTAGGCTAGTTCCAGATGGTGTGTTTTTAGATGCTGACGGGCTAGCGGAGGTTGATTTAGGTAACGGTACAAGTTACAATCCTCAAGAAGCTTTAAATATGTATTTTCAAACTGGAAGTATAATAGGTAGATCAATGACTCAAGATGGTGGGCAAAATCCAGGTAAAGTTCCAATACAAGAGCTTTCTACATCTAGTGGTTTAGGTAAAATTCAAGCTCTTATACAAACTTATCAATATTACTTACAGTTAATTAGAGACGTTACTGGTTTAAACGAAGCTAGAGATGGTAGCACGCCGGCTAAAGACTCTTTAGTTGGATTACAAAAACTAGCAATAGCTAATTCTAATACCGCCACTAGACATATAGTACAATCTAGCTTATATCTAACGCTTAGAACATGTGAAAATGTAGCTTTAAGAGTTAACGACTGTTTAGAATTTGATTTAACTAAAGAAGCTTTAAAATCTAGCATTAGTTCTTACAACGTAGGAACTCTCGAGGATATATATAGTTTACATTTATACGACTTTGGAATATTTTTAGACTTAGTGCCTGATGAGGAAGAAAAAGCTCAGCTAGAGCAGAACATTCAAGTAGCACTACAGTCGGGTCAAATATTTTTAGAAGATGCTATAGATATAAGGCAGATAAATAATTTAAAACTAGCAAACCAACTTCTAAAGCAAAGACGAAAGCAAAAGCAAAAAGCTGATCAAGAAGCTCAACAAGCTAATATACAAGCTCAAGCAACTGCTCAAGCAGAGACTGCAGAAAGAACTGCCATGGCCGAAGTGCAAAAACAACAAGCTTTAGCAGATACTACAGTTAGCATAGAACAAGCTAAATCTCAGTTTGATATAAGCAAAATGGAAAGAGAAGCTGAAATAAAAAGGCAGCTTATGGAAGTTGAATTTAATTTTAATATTGAACTAACTAAAGCTAGAGCCAGTGCAGACCAACAAAAAGAACAATTTATAGAAGATAGAAAAGATAGTAGAGCAAAAATAATTGGGACACAACAGTCTCAAATGATAGATCAAAGAGAAAATGATTTATTACCAACAAACTTTGAATCCGCAGGTAATGACAACTTAGACGGATTTGGGCTAGAGCAATTTGGCCCTAAGTAAGATTTATTAATTATTATATTATATTATGTCAAAAGAAAAAGAAACAAAACCAGTAGTAGACGAAAGTAAAGAAGGTTTAAAAATTAAAAAGAAAATAAATAAACCTAAAAAATTAATAGAAAAAAATAAAGATATTAAATTAGATTTTTCTAAAAAAGAAAAAACCAAAGAAGATGCCATTCAAGAACAAAAGCCAGATGATAGCAATGTTATTATCGAAGAACAAAAAAACGAAACAAGTGGCAAAGAAGTGGTTGAAGAAGTACGGCCCACCTCAATCGAAGAATTAAAATCTCCTATAAAAGAAATATTAGAAGATGATAAAACAGAAGAAGTAGTAAAAGAGGTAACAAGAGAATTAAAAGAAGCCATTAGAGATGAAAAAGTTGTAGGAAAAAAACTACCTGAAAATGTAGAAAAACTAGTTTCTTTCATGGAGGAAACTGGAGGAGACGTTCATGACTATGTTAGATTAAGTGCGGACTACAACAATATAGACGAAGACACTTTATTAAGAGAATATTATAAAAATACTAAACCTCACTTAGACAAAGAAGAAGTTGATTTTATTTTAGAAGACAACTTCTCTTGGGATGAAGAAGAGGAAGAAGAGCGAGCAATAAAAAAGAAAAAACTCGCTTACAAAGAAGAAATTGCCAAAGCTCGTACCTTTCTGGAGAATACAAAGAGTAAATATTACGACGAGATCAAGTTGAGACCGGGCGTTACTCAGGAACAACAGAAAGCTACTGACTTTTTCAATAGATACAACAAGGAGCAAGATATAGTTCAACAACATCACGCTGATTTTGTAGATAAAACTAATAAATATTTGTCCGAAGATTTTGAAGGTTTCAATTTCGAGTTAGGAGAAAAAAAGTTTAGATATGGAGTTACAAATCCTAGTGAAGTTGCTAAACAACAATCTAACTTGTCTGAATTTGTTAAGAAGTTCTTGAACGAAGACGGGAGTGTTAAGGATTATGTTGGTTATCACAAAGCTATGTATGCAGCACGTAATGTAGATACTATAGCTAATCATTTTTATGAGCAAGGTAAAGCCGATGCTGTTAAGAATGTAATAGCTAAATCAAAAAATATAAGCAACGAAGTTAGGACGCCAGCGTCTGAAGGTGATATGTTTATAAATGGATTTAAAGTAAAAGCAATAAGTGGTGTGGATAGTTCTAAGTTAAAAATAAAAAAAATAAAAACAAATAACTAATAAAAATAAAACATGAGTTTTACAACAGGTGGGAGTTTTCCCGCATTAATAAAGCCTGCTCAGCAAAAATTAGCATTAAATGACAATTACCTAGATTTTACAGGTAGTGGTAATGACTTTGCGCAGCAGTATTTACCTGAGCTTTATGAGCAAGAGGTAGAAAGATACGGAAACCGAACTTTAGGTGGTTTCTTGAGAATGGTAGGCGCTGAAATGCCTATGACATCTGATCAAGTAATTTGGTCTGAACAAAATAGATTACACGTTGCTTACGAAACTGTAGATACTGCAGCTATTGCAGGTGCTGCTAATGCACAAAGAATGACAGTTACTTTAAACCTAACTGATGCTGATGCTCCAAGTGGTGCTGTAAGAGCAGGTCAATCTATACTTATTTCTGATAAAGCTACAGGTTTAGTAACTGCTAAAGGTTTAGTACAATCTGTTGGAGGAGCCACTAATAATGCATTAGTTGTAACTCTTTATGAGACAACTTACGCAAATATGTCTGCTGTTTTAAAAGGAACAGGTGTTGCAAGTCTTTTTGTTTATGGTTCTGAATATGCCAAAGGATCTCTTGGTATGAGCGGTTCTATAGAGCCACAATTTACTCAGTTTTCAAATTCACCAATTATTCTTAAAGATAATTTTGAGATTAATGGATCTGATGCTGCTCAAATTGGATGGATTGAAGTTGCTACTGAAGACGGAACGTCTGGATATTTATGGTACTTAAAGTCTGAGTCTGAAACAAGATTAAGATTTGATGATTACTTAGAAATGTCTATGGTTGAAGCTGTTAAATATTCTGGTGCTGATCAAAATTTTGATTATGGTAATTCAGGAACAGTTGCTAATGTAAAAGGTTCTGAAGGTTTATTTTCAGCTATTGAAGCAAGAGGTAATGTATACTCTGGTTTTGCTGGTGCTGCTGCTCCTGGTTCAGGTGCAATGGGTGACTTTGATGCTATTCTTAAACAACTAGATAAGCAAGGTGCTATTGAAGAAAACATGTTATTCTTATCAAGATCTACGGCTCTTGACTTTGATGATATGGTTGCTGCTATGAATGGTGGATTTGCATCTTCACAAGCTGCTTCTTATGGTCTTTTTGACAACGAAGAAGATATGGCATTAAACTTTGGATTTTCAGGATTTAGAAGAGGTTCTTATGACTTCTACAAAACTGACTGGAAATACTTAAACGATGCTACAACAAGAGGATTAGACAATGAGATCGATGGTGTTATGATACCTGCTGGAACTACAACTGTGTACGACCAGATGATGGGTGTTAACATTAGACGTCCTTTCTTGCATATAAGATATAGAGCTTCTGAAACTGAAGACAGACGTTATAAGTCTTGGATTACTGGCTCTGTCGGTGGTGCATACACTTCTGATCTAGATGCTATGAAAGTTAATTTCTTATCTGAAAGATGTTTAGTTGTACAAGCTGCTAATAACTTCGTGTTATTCAAAGGAGCTTAATTAATATAAACATTTAAAAATATAGAAATTATGGGTTTAATAAAAATCGTAAAAAAAATATCATCCGGTAGTTATGACAACTTCTACATTGGTACTGATATAAAATCAATCGTTGGTGCTACCACTGGTAGTGCTGATAATACACAAGTTTCAACAATCGAGGTTAAAACAGTTAGTGGTGTAACAGCTACTATAACTTTAACACTTGGTGTTCAAACTACGGATCTCGCAAAAATAGTATCTAACTATTTCTGGGAAAGAGCTATTGTTGCCGATAGTGCAGGTTCTGATTTTGCAGGTCTTGTTGGCGCTGCTCAGATGGGATCTAGCGCTAATACAGGCGTAGTAGGTGGAGCTGGAGTTGGAGAATATTTTCTCCTAGATTCTGCCGGAGATGCTGATACTACAACTACACTTGTTACTATTGATTCAGTGGTAATTAGTTAAGTTTAAGTTAATTTAAAATAAATGATCCCGCTTCGGCGGGGTCTTTTTTTAATTATTATATTATATTATATTATGGAAACAAAAACAAAAAAAGCTCCTGCTCCCAAGCAAGAGGTTAAAAGAGACACTTGGGAATATAAAGATAGACAATATTACTTAATTGGTAATAAAAGTCCAATAACATATACAATATCATCTAAACACTCAAGAAGATACCCTTTAGTCTGGTTTGACAAAGATTTAGGTTATGAGAGAGAAATGAGATATGCAACAAATCAAAAAAGCATATTTGTAGATGAACAAGAAGGACAATCTACTTTAAAACATATTATATTTGAGCATGGTTTTTTAAATGTAGACTCTAATAAAAGAAATTTACAAGAGTTTTTATCAAAACATCCTCATAATGGCCTTTTATTTAAAGAACACGATGCTATAATACAAGCGGAAGATCAATATGATCATCTTGAAAAAGAAATCGCCGCAATGAACATGGCTTATGAAATGGATATTGACAAAGCAGAAGCAATACTAAGAGTTGAAATTGGTACTAATGTATCTGAATTGAGTTCTAAAGAGCTTAAAAGAGACTTGTTACTATTTGCTAAAAAAAATCCATCTTTATTTATAGACCTAGCAGAAGATGAAAATGTAGAATTAAGAAATTTTGCTATAAAAGCTGTTGAACAAAATATATTAAGCATATCAAACGATCAAAGAACTATTAACTGGTCTAGTAATGATAGGAAGTTAATGACTGTTCCATTTGAGGAGCATCCTTATTCTGCTTTATCAGCTTGGTTCAAAACTGATGAAGGTTTAGAAGTATATAAATCTATACTGAAAAAACTAAAATAACAAGTGATTATAAGTAAGGGTGGTTTTAACACCACCCTTTTTTTTTAAAATAAACAACATGGCTGTAAACGTAAATGAAGTATATAGAACTGTATTAATTATCTTAAACAAAGAGCAAAGGGGTTATATGACTCCTGAAGAATTTAATAAGATAGGTAGTCAAGTTCAAAAAGAAATTTTTGAAAGATACTTTGAAGATTTAAATCAATTAATTAGAGTACCTCAAACAGATTTAGATTACTCAGACAGAGTAGAATCTTTAGACGAAAAAATGTCAATTTTTAAAACAGAAACTGAAGCCGTATACAGCGACACTGATAATAACTTTACTTTACCACCTTTGACACATATCATAGGATCGGTTACTCACGAAAGAAAAAGTAACAACTCAAAATACGATTTACCCACTCAACTTCAAAAAGTAGGAAGAACTGATTTTTTTAATCTAAGAAGATCACCAATGCTAACTCCTAGCGAAACTTATCCCATATATCTATTAGAAGAAAATAAAATTAGTGTATACCCAAATTCATTAACTTCTGGAGCTGAACTAACTCCACCTGACAATAAAATAATGGTTCAATATATTAAAAAACCAAAAGATCCTATATGGGGTTATGCTTTAGGTAATGCAGGTCAATTTATATATGATTCAAGTGTTTATTCTAATAATAACTTGCAAGTTGGAACTAGTTTAACAGTTTCTCCAACTGGACCATTTATTCAAGACGCTACTATTGGCACTTATAATAGTGTGACTTTTACTTCAAGTAATACTTCTTCATCAGGCTTAATTATAAACGCTACTATTACTAGTGCAACAGCGGGTACTTTTCAAATAACTGGAGCTCCTACTGGTTTTAATATTGGTGATACAATCACTATTGATGCAGGGCAATTAGGAACCAATAGCACTGGACCTAAACTAGTAGTCACAAACATTAATATGGCTCCACCTACTGGATCTGTAAACTTTGAACTACATAATTCTGAATTTGTAGAATTAGTATTAAACATCCTTTTATATGCTGGCATAATAATAAGAGATCCTCAAGTAGTTCAAGCAGCAGCTGGCCAATTACAGGCTGATCGACAAAATCAAAAACAATAATAAATGAGCTTAATTAATCAAACTAACGAAGAATATTACATTGGAACAAAAGATTTTAATCTCGTTGCTGGTGGAACTACAGTATCAGAACTTAATTCTACTTTTGAAGTTAAACTTGAAAATGAAATAACAGGAGTTCAAGATGCTAATTACGATATTTTAATAAGTACAGACAATGGAAATACTTTTTCGCTTTATACAGGCGTAGCCGTGGCTTATAACACTAATGCTAATGAAGGTGATTTACCTTTTTTAACTCAAAAAATTACACTAACCCCTTCGGTTGGCCAAAATAAAGATAAAATAATTAGAATAGCTTTAAAAGCTGATTTAAAATGGAATAACCACGGTAGTTATCAATATGTAAAACTAAACGACGTTATAAATAATTTTTTAATAACATATGTTGGTGATGGAAAATTAATATCTAACGTTAAAAGAACTGATGTTATATTTCACGCTAAAAGAGGGTTACAAGAGTTTAGTTACGATACATTAAACAGTATAAAAACTTTAGAGCTCACAATGCCTAATAATTTATCTGTTATTATACCACAGGATTATGTCAACTATGTTAGAATGTCTTGTGTGGATAAACAAGGTGTTTTAAGGCCAATATACCCAGTTAATAATTTAACAAGTGATCCAACTTCAGTTCCATTACAAGATTCAACTGGAGCATTTATACAAGATGAATTTGGTGAAAACACAGAAGCTGCTCAAGCTTTGGTAAGAGATAGGTGGGAAAATGCTACTGATAGTAATATTAGCGGAGATTTAGATGAGTATATGTATGGGTCTAATGTTTATGATTGGTCTTGGCAAAAAGAATCTTTTGGTCAAAGGTATGGTCTAGATCCAGTAACATCACAGTCTAACGGCTGGTTTAATATAGATGACAGGAAAAATGTTATTTCTTTTTCTAGTAATTTAGCTAATAGATTAATTATATTAGAATATATATCAGACGGTTTAGCTTACGATTTAGACACTAAATTACCAAAAATGGCAGAAGAAGCAATGTACTTACATATTGCTTATTCAATATTAGCAGGTAGGTCTGGTATTCCAGAATACTTAGTTCAAAGATTTAAAAGAGATAAATCAGCACAATTGAGAAATACTAAAATAAGGTTATCTAATATGAAGCTTAGTGAAATGATTCAAAACATGCGTGGTAAATCTAAATGGATAAAAAATTAATATGGCAGAAGTAAGAAACGTCTTTATAAAGTCTAAGATGAATAAAGATTTAGACGAAAGATTATTACCTCCAGGAGAATATAGAGATGGTCAAAATATTTCTGTAAGTAAAAGTGAAGGTCCAGATGAAGGTGTTATAGAAAACATACTAGGCAACGCTTTATATTCAAATTTTAGTTTTGCAACAGGAACTGAAATAATAGGTGTTCATGTAGATACTAATAGAGATAGGATATTCGTGTTTGCAACTAACTTTTCAGATGGATCACCTAATCAAAATGTTAAAATACCAAGCAGTGTGCCTACTGCTGATGGTAAAGTAACTGATAAGGCTAATTGCTATATAGCTTACATAGATGGTCCTTTAAACTCTGGTTCATCTTCTCAAAATTCTGATATATTAGTTGAAGGTGGTTTTCTTAATTTTTCTAAAACAGCACCTATGCTGGGTATGGATATGATAGAAGATTTATTATTTTTTACAGATAATAGAAATCAACCTAGAAAGATAAACGTAGAAACAGCTATAGCAGAATCTGCTACGTCAACTTCTCCTTATTACACTAATGAAGATCACATTTCAGTAGCTAAATATGCTCCTGTTGAGGCTATAGAGTTTTTAGATTCGTCAGACAATATGGGATTGTTAAACCAAGACAGTGAGTGGTTACCACCGTCAGTAACTGTACCTGTAAAAGATTTTATTCAAGATGCAGATCCAGCTAGTGGTGCTGATGGTAAGAAGGATTTTACTGTCGGAACCCAAATAGCTCCTGCGGGAACATTTAATACAACTACTGCAGGAAAACTAAGAGGTATTAATTTAAATTTACCTGAATTAGGTTATTTTTTATTTAAAGAACAATTAACTGATTATTTAGCAAATTGGTGTAGAATAGAATACCCAATAGGTTCTGGTAATAATCCTGAAGAATCAATGGACGCAATAAAGTTAGCTGCTGAAAATATTAATGCAGATCCTAATGCTGAGCCTTTTAATCCAGGTGATATTTTGCAATGGGAATATAAAAACCCTGAATACGAAGCTGCATTTGACGGGGATAAAAATTACTTAAAAGATAAATTTGTTAGATTTAGTTATAGATTTAAATACGATGATAAT
>TARA_R110000772_G_scaffold95415_1_pt1 | contig 10820 bp, 13 predicted proteins | sample TARA_R110000772 | Tara Oceans TARA_R110000772 (sample SAMEA4397948) | marine metagenome | biome: Polar Biome; feature: [SRF] surface water layer (ENVO:00010504); material: water (ENVO:00002006), including particulate matter (ENVO:01000060) such as... | depth 5 m | reverse complement strand
AAAGATCACCACTTGCACTTATATTTCCATTATCTGCAGTTATATTGCCCGATCCTGTTATATGAGAAGTTACTCTTAGATTACCATCAACATTTACATTTGTATCCTGGTCTGATATTGATAATATATCTGTATCATCAGGAGAGATGTTAATAATATTACCCGTAAGATAAATTTTATCATCATTAGTTCCGAACTTTATCGTTGGATCGCCACCACTATTACTGTAAATCTCGACATCTCCATAGGCTTGTATATCTTTACCAATTATATCACCACTAGCACTTATATTACCTGAGGCTGTTACGTTAGCTGTAACAACTAATGATCCAGTAATCTGTGCGTTACCGTTATGAGTACCGTCCCACTCACCAGTTACTCCAGTTAAACCTGACCCGTCACCTAAAAATGATCCAGAGTGTGATCCAGAAAATTGTCCAGATGCTGATACTTCTGTCGTCGCAGTACCATCGAGTGCATCGATAATTCGTGTAATATGTTCTGCATCAATTGTTGAGGTATTACTAATACCTATCTTAGGAATATAAGCCATTTATGTACGTGTTTATTATAAATAGCTTGGAATATAATTAAACTTCGAAAATGGAGTCGCTTAATCTTCCTAATCCATCCGGATGATCCATTCCATATCCAAACACCCACTCATCTTGGATTGTATATCCAGAAAAATCCAACTCCATTGGACAATCATGCCTTTCTAGTAGAGTAGCTTTATAAACACGTTTAGCTCCTTTGTCGTAGGCTAATTGCTGCAAATATGCCATAGTCTTTCCAGAATCGCAGATATCATCAATCAACCAAACATCTTTATCAACTAAATCAGCACTCCAATCCTTATATAAATTTATCTCACCACGAGACTTGCCTTTATATGAAGCAACTCCTACACAATCAACATAAGCATCGAATAATAGGTTCTTAGCTACGTCTTGAAAGAATGTGATACCTCCTTGTAGGATAGGGGTTAGTACTGGATGCTCGTTTGGATTGGTACGTTGGCCTGGAGGATACATTGAATTCAATTGATCTGCCAACTCTAAAACTTTATCCTCTATTGCAAGAGGACTGAATAATAACTTTTCCATACACTAATATACGAAAATTATATTAAACTTTCAACTTTTTACTTGATGTTTTGAAGTTAAATTTACGCATGACTGTCTTAGATATTAAGTCAAGCTTCTTAGTTCTAGAATTGAATCTCAATACAAATGGGACATTGATATTAGACTCCATATCTGTTATTACAGCTTCTGCACTAGCTCCTAAACTCTTAATCTGTTGTCCGTGATCTTGATATGCCTTTGTGAATAAATCCTCAATCTCTTCTGGCTCTATCGACTTACGATTACGTATATCATTTACTCGATCCATAAAATGTTTTGTGAATTCTATATCAATTCCAATAGCAGCAAACACCCGATCTAAGTACGCTTCTACCTCATCTAATTCAGACTGGTTTACCGATTCTAGTATTTGTTGCAATTTAATCACTTATCCGTAGTAGTCTCTATAACGACTTTTATCTTTGGTTCATAACCTTGTGGTAGTTTATTTACTAATCCTTTAAAAGTAGAGTTACCAGCATCGTGCCTAAACTCAAATTTAAGATTACTAAGATCCATCATCACTTGTGAAGATGTTGTAAACCCAAAGCTATTATCTCGTCTATAGGGATTCATCCACTTATCGCTATCGTGCTGCTTCGATAAAGCATCTAATACCTGCTCTTGCGATGAGATGTCTGATAATGCGTCATGAGCTATCTGCTGTCTGGACAAGGAAGATTTTCTTTTCAATCCACCCGTATACCCAGTATCTGGATATTCAATCCCATGATTAGTTCTTGTGATTACTTCATCTGGACTTATGCGTTTTATTATTGGAACGTGTTGAGATGTCATTTCAATAATATAGCTATGCTTAGCGTTTGACACAATTGTAAGTCCCTTTACCCCAACATCATCCTCATCATCTCCTCTAAAATTAATTACTGATCTCATGGATTGGGATAGTTTAGATTGCTGTAATGCTGTTCTAATCTTCAATCCATCATAAGAAGGTTTGCCGTTTTTACCCTTTTTAGCTTTATCTTTTGCTAAATCACCCTCCTTTTCATCGAAACCTACCATTAAAGAGGCGTTTACTACACCAATACCCTTCTCATTCAAACCTTCACTCCAATCCGTTAAGACATCTCGCATATACACCATCTCTACGCCATTCACAATCTCATGGACTACTTCAAGGTCTGGAGCATACATTCTATCACGATTCTTTGCTAATACGACATTACCATCAACACGACAGCGTGCAATAACACACTCGTTTAATTCAGTAAGAATATTACGTAATTTGATCATGATAGGCTTTATAATAAATAGTCAACTATTCTTTAGTCTCTTTGTGTTGATCAATTTTTTTAAGTATCTTGCTAACAAGATCCATCTTTATCCATCCGCTTAGCGATGCGTTTTTAAGTGCGCTAATTATTTGGAAGATTAAAAACGGTACAATAACTGTTTCGCTTAACCAGGAAGTACCTGCAAAGCCTTTCTCTATAGAAAGTAGGACTCCTAAGATAACCCACCATAAAACTAAAGTTCTTAATACTTTTATTGCTTTGTATGTTCGAAACCCCTCTCTCTTAATCCCTGCTATGATTCCAAAGAAACCATCTAACAAGACAACACAACCTACAGACAGAAACTGCTCTGCATTATCCATTGCAAGACCCAAGAAATAGGAGCATAAAAATGTACATGTAGCTGTTATTGATATTATTGTAGTCTTCATAAAGCTTTAAGCATTTCTACTAATTCAGGTTGTGGAAAGCAGTCGAACTTGTCTTTACGAACATTTGTGTGAGTCCATAATCCAAATTGCTTTGCATTGTAAGCATCTAAGTTAAACTCGAATGCATCATTTGGAGATACACCCTCCTTTAAGAGTTTAGGTAATCCGTTGACTAGATCCATTTTTGGATATATGTCTCTGAGATGTAATATTAGCAATCGAAGTGATTCAATTTGTTTTTCTGTATATGCATGCCAGTATTGGTGTCCTCTAAACTTGTATCCTAGATCACAAACATATTCTGATTTTACTTCTGTATTAACGTATGTGAAGTACTTGTCACCCTTCTTGGTTAAGTACCCAAAGTTATTAAGTTCTACACCTCCTGACATCTTTGAAATTGCAAATTTGCCTACTTTCCCCAAATGCCAACCTACATAATTATCCGGAAAACATTCTACCACAGTTCCGTCATATTTAGCTTCTTTACCTTTAACATTAGACCCTCCAATACAGTACTGAGTAGCTACCCTTCCTCGCTTATCACGATTCCAATTACTAACAGTATTATATGGATTATCCCAACCTGCAGTGTGATGAATAAAGAATCCTAGTGGTTCAATCTTACCATAATCCCTTACATACTCATCTGAATCTAAATACACTTTATCAATTACTAAACCGTCTTTTGTTGTGTATGTTCCATGCTTTGCAAGCTTGTTATCTTTATCATATGCAGTATCTTCTGCAGTAGTATTCTTGGTATCATCTGTATCGACTCCTGCAGCTTCCCAAGTTGCTCGACCAACAATACCATCAGCTGTTAAGCCATTTTTCTTCTGCCATTCAATTGTCAATCTCTCTGTACCAGCACCAAATATACCATCAGCTGCTGTACCAATAACCTTCTGCCAATCCTTAACCTCTAATCCTTTTGATCCTTTCTTTAACAACATTATTTTGTTTTTTTAATTAAAATCCACTCATTATCGACTCATCAATAGCTTCCTGAATCTCCTCCTTTGTCGCTGACATCTTAAACGATATATCCGCTTGATATCTTTCAATCTCTTCGCCATCAAGAAACAATACAATAGTTGGCACAACGACGACTTTGTATTTTTTTTGTAGGTCTGGATACTTTGTTATATCGTAGTATTTTACAGTACAATCACTCAGCTTTCCTAACCAATTAACTTTGTTTACGCTATTCCAAGCGGCATTAAAATGCTTAACAACAACCTGTGATTGGCAATTAAGCGTAAAAAAGAAACCTAAAGCAAACAATAATAATCTCATGTTTTTATCTTAATTTATCAATTTTCTCTTCTATTCGATCCATGTCATCTTTTAATTCTTTAACATCTTCCTGCGTAGTCATAATTGTTTGCCTAATCAGTTGATCCTTCATATCGTACTCCATACGAGTTACTTCCGGATCGGGAGGTACTGGAAGTTCTCTCGCTTCTTGTATATCTGCTTGTAATGCAAACCACATTCCCACAACTGTTGCTATTGCGAACGCAAGACCTATCAAAGTTTTGATACTAACCTTGAAACCTGTATCTTCATTTAACTCTTTTGCCATTTTTAAAAAATTATGTAATTGACACCAACACTAAAGTTATGCCAACTACGATTCCAGTACTTGTTGTATTTGCCCTCTAAGAATACTCCTAGACTCTTATTAAACTTGTAACCGAAAATTAATCCTCCTGAATAGTCAATCCATTGTCCATCATTAAAATTGTGATATGAATAGTCATTATTTGACTTTACATGCACTGGCATAATATTACCCCATGAATGCAACCAAAAATTCTTTGTGTAGTGATAAAAGTCAAAACCAATGACTAATGAGTGGTTCCATTGTGCTGGTAGAGCACTTCTCTCGTTAGCCGTATACTCAGCCAACACTTCCGGAATTACGACTGCCTCCCACACTTCCGTATTCTCAGCTGCTAAATTTCCGCCTGGATCGAGGTATGTAACGCCTCCTTGTCCATCAAACTCAATAGAGTAACCCTCTTGTATTGCTAGTTGAGTGTAGTGTAGATTGCCATTCGATAGCAACCAACTATCCAATGGATTGTACCCATAAGGCTCAGATACTCGTTGTACTGCTCCGATATTGAATGATAATTTGTCTCCTACTTTCTGTCTAAATCGCTCTGAAGATTCAAAATATTTAATGTCAGCAAAACCGTCTTGTACATACTCTACTTTAGCAATCCATCGATTAGCTACGTATCTCAAAAAGTGATCTTGGTTAAAGAAAGAAGTACCTTGCTGTCTAGTCCAATCTGCTTCAAATAGATACTCAAAGCCGTTCATTTTTCCTATTGTTGCCGCATCCCCATACGATTTCTCTGTACCATCATAAAACACATTAGCTCTATTCTCATACCCAAAACGTGCGATCTTTCGTATACCTAACGCAATAGAGTAATCGAAAGGAGTCTTAACTGACTCTGTCTCTAGACCATTTGTTACAGAATATACATCAACATCAGATACAGAATTACCACCAGATACAGCTCCATAAAACGTAGAGTATTTTAATAACTTCTTAAGTGTTTTAGATGCTTTAGATGGTTCCTTTTCAACTCCCTTATATTTAGCTTGTCCAAAAAGTAATGTAGGCGCTAGTAGTATTATTATTAAAAGCTTTCTCATTGTTTTATAATTCTTTTATTGAATCTCTTTCCTTCATGGATTAGTGTTAGAAGATATACACCACTATCATACAAACCTAACTCCAAACGATTATCTGCACCAGTTAGGATTAACTTACCCATCATATCTCTTAACTCATAATTAAAGGTTAGATGTGTTTCAATGTTGATAGTATTGTCTGTTGGGTTCGGATAAACAAGAATTCCATTAATATCCATCTCATCAATTCCTACTGGCCAGCCAAGCTGACAGTAATCGTACATAGATTGGCATGATGCATCCCACTCATTTTCACAACAAAAAACATCAACATCAATTACCCAAGCATAGCACCCATCGTTTAACCAAAAAGGATTTCCTGGGCCTCCGACACAACCAGCATCATATAAGCAGGCAAGTGAGTCAGTTACATTTGCATTTGGATTATAATTAAATGCGTTTGGATCTGTACATCCGGCAATTGGTAAGATACAAGTTCCGTTGTCTGTGTTTGCTAGTGGATCATAGTTTAATGCTGTCGAATCTATACATCCAAAAATAACTGGAACACAAGATCCGTTATCTGTGTTGGCTAGTGGATCGTAGTTGAATTGTGTAGGGTCCATACAACCATATACAACATCTATACAACTTCCATTATCAGTGTTTGCGTTTGGATCGTAATTAAAAGCATTGGGGTCTGTACATCCGTATATTGGATAAATACATATACCGTTATCTACATTTGCTGTAGGGTCGTAGTTTAAAGCAGTTGAATCAGTACATCCGAAGTATATACACGAGCCATCATCAATATTAGCAAGAGGATTGTAGTTGTAGGATATAAGATCCATACAACCATACACTGAAGCAATACAACTTCCGTTATCAATATTTGCATTTGGATCATAGTTGAACGCCAGGCTATTTGTACAGCCCTCTACAATTGCAATACACAAACCATCATCAGTATTGGCTAGTGGATTATAGTTAAATGAGGTAGAATCCATACAACCTAATATTGTTGGTATACAATATGTTCCACAGAATGGTATTGCTGTATATTTTGTATAAAATGGAGGATCAAATCCTTGAAGTGCTCCTTGACCGTTATTTGCAAATGGATTCTGGCCTTCATACATTAACTCAACACCATTAGCATTTGTTAACTTAAATGAATTGTGCCAAGTTTGAAATTGTATTTCTTGAGGTGGTTGTTGTGGTCCACCTATTTCAAAATAGAATACCTCTACCGGAACACCAGGATCTAGTATGATATTGAATATTTGCTCATAGTTTCCTGGTCCCATTGTATATGTACCCAAGTCTATACCATTTTGATACACACCAATATAAGAATTACCCCAACCGTCTCCTCCTGCATCTCCAATCCACAATTCATAGTCACAATCAGGTACTAAATCCATCATTGTAGCAGTTGAATCATAATTAAATGCGTTTGGATCTGTACATCCGTATATGTGTAAGTTAGTACAAGATCCATCATCATTGTTTGCTAACGGATTAAATTCTTGGTAGTCATCATCTGTACAGCCGTCAATTGTTGAAACAGTAGGACAAGGTGTTGCAAATAAGTTTGATGCAGTTAGAGTATCTCCAAAGCCAGGATTGTTCATATACCAAATAGTATCTCCTGAACAATTATATATTACTATCATACCATCTAATGTTCCACCTGATGTTGAACCTGCAAGCCCATCACCATACTCATCAGTAACTTCTAATTCAAAACCAGCCGCTTGATCTATGCAGAAATTGTATGTATATGTTTGTCCTATATCATTAAAGTCGTAGTCACCTTGAGCAGCTGAACCAACAACTCCTAAGCTATTCATTGTCCAACCAGTTTCACTTGGCCAATTATCGAACGTAATCTCCATTGTTATCTGATACTGTGTGGCTGTATCGCATACTGTTCCTGCGCAAGATCCATCATCTTCAGTTGCCCAAGGATTATAAGATGGTTGGAGTGGATCAGTACATCCTAATATACACGGAGTTGGAGTATATGCAATAGTGTCAGATAATGTTCCATCTGCAAATTCTACTATCAAATAATGTTCTACTGACCAATTAGGTGGCATTTGCCCATTACCTGCACCTACTTGAAACTCTGTTGTATTCGGAGGAACTATATATTGATATGGTCCAACACCCTCCTCATTTGTATACCACAACTTGGCAGTTTCACATGATGGATTGTTTTGATCCATAGTCCATTCAAATATAATTAAAGCTACACTGTTTGGTAAACAATCTTGATATGCATTAGATGTCAAAATCCCACTGCAGGCAGGGTATATACAACTACCATCACTTACAGTAGCTAGTGGATCAAAATTCAATGCATTTACATCTGTACATCCTGGTATCGGTGGTGGTGGTGGTGCACAAGGTGCAATTGTTAATGTGTCTGTGTATAGTAAGCCAAAGTCTCCAGCAACAAATGATATAGTATCTTGACAATTATTCTGTATTAAGAATGAACCATCAACTCCACCAAAGGCACTTGCACCTAAACCATCACCAAAAACATCATATAAATTAAATGTGTAAGTTCCAGCATCTAGATTTATTATAGTATCTAAGAGTGAGTTTATTACATAATTAGAATCACTCTCTACTACTACCGATCCATATCCATCTAACACTTCCCAACTTATCTCTGATGGATAATTGTCCGATAAGTATTGGATGTTTATCCAACTATTCTGTGCTAATGATAAGATTGGCAGTAAGACTGCCAGCATAAATACACTATAACTCTTCGTCAGAAACTTCTTCATTTTTATTGTTACTTTTTTTGTTACTAAAAACCTTACCAATTTCAGCAATACCAAAACTTCCCAAGGTTACTATTAAAAACGAGTTGTAAATAAACTCTTCGATTACTAGATGATCACCTAATACACCTGTAATGATGTCAGTGAGTGCAAATACCGCCATCATACCGAATGAAAGAAAACCAACTATAGTCTTCTCATTGATATTATTATTATCTTTAAAAATGTCTCTAAATGCCATGAATTTTTTGTTTAAGAACATCACTATTCTCGAAACCTTTGTAGCATTGTGTAACCTTTTGAAGACGCTCATGTTAATTATAAATAGCTCTTAAAAATAGAAAATGCCGGTCTTGCCGGCATTAACTTTAAGCTCTTCGTTCTTTTATAGGATAAACTCCTCAACGCTAAACGCGTTTTTAATTTCTCGCACATCCTCCATGAAATTTTGTCGATTTTCATTGGATAATTGCTTAGAAATATGTAGCACAAGTGCAGTACTAGTCTTGAATTTTTTTGTAATCTTTTTGTTGAAACCATTGATTTCAGCTACCTCACATATCGTGTCAAAAACGCCAGAATCCATCGGATTTTGGGTGATTTCCGCCATTGTATCTTGGGTATCAAAAAGCTTTTTTAAGAAGTCTTTAAAGGTGGGATCATTGGTTTTTACTTGTGGAAACTCTTGTTGAACTTTACCTAAAAATTCGTTAAAATCACTTGATTCGTCCGCTAAAATGTCCAAGTCTGAGAACGCTCCTTCATCTAGTTTTAGAGCATATCTACCAAGACTTTCTTTAAGATCATCCTTACGCATATACCCTTGAACCACGTTGCGAGGATTAGCAATATCCTTCATTTTGTCGAGAAATTTCATTCTCTCTGCTAATACGCTTTGCATAAGCTCTATCGTTTCAATATCGAATTCATCATTGACATATGCAACGAACTCCTTAGCTGTGAATTTAGGTGCAGCTGCTTCATTAACTGATTCTCCATCAACTAACCTCCAAGTAAGGTAAGCTGTAATTTCTTTTGATTTCTCCTTGTCTTTCTGATATTCTATATCCTTAGTAACAAAGTCAGTGATATCTTCCGGATCTGTTTCATATTGTCTTTTATTAATAGAGATTAGATATTTTACCATTCTACTCATCCACTCTTGCTCCTCCTCACTATCTACTGCATATCGATCTCTACTTCTGTAATCGGTCACTTCTTCATTAACAGCTGGTTCAATTAACGACATCAAAAGTTCTTTCTCTTCTTTAGTAAAAAACTTACCTATTGTACTTGCGTTGTTTATTTTCGTTTTAAGATCACGAATCTCTTTATCGCTTAGATCACCAACTCCATTACCAAGATACTCATTAACTTCTTCCGTGACAATATTACGAAGTCTCGATACTTCTTCCATTACAATATTACTTATATCTTTCTTGTTCATGTTGCGTTTTTTAAGAAAATTGATCAATTAAATCTACAACAGCTTTATTTCTTACACTGTCATCTTTATCATCCTCAAAGTACGGACCTTCATAATCGCTATCACCTCTAAGAGTAATCTCACCTTCATGAACCTTACCTGCTGCATCCATATAATCGAATTCTATCTTAGTACCGTTAGAATACTTCTCTTCAGCCATCTCTAATGCATCAGCATATATTTGATCATCCATTGGTTCGCCATTAGGAAAATCCTGAAGCGTAGATTGATTAGTCATGCTAGTAACTAATACTGTGTTTGGTTGTTGTATCGCTTCATCGAGACCTGCTATCTCCATCAATCTCTTTCTTGAAAAATATCCACTCATTGTTATGTTATCTTACTTCGTTAAAAAACTCTATTGCAATTGCAACAATAGCATCATAAACTTCTGCTTCCTCATCTGAATCAGTACTCATCTTATCTATATCTTGATCAGTTAGAGGTCTTCCACTCTTATCTTTAATCGAATCGATGTAAGCTTCTGAAGTACCATCGTCAGGTCCCATATTTGGATCGAGTCCACCAATGACTAGTGTAGTTACATCAACATTAGGTGCAAGACGTTTAAGATCATCAAACACCGGGTTTGACTCATCCTTTGTTGAGAAGTCGAGCATAACCTCTTCTCTTAATGTATTGAGACCAGCCATCTCCATAAAACGTTGTCTACTTAATCTATTTTGAGCCGTCGCGGATTGTTTGCCGCGCGCGTTATTCAACTTGCGCCCTTGACTTGTTCCATCATCCTTTAGGAACGCTAAATTGGTGTCACCTTCATCCTCTCTAAGAAACGGATTATTAATTGCAGCTAACTCTTGTAAGCGTTGTTTATTTAGTTTCATGTTATCTTAGTGTTGTTATGGTTTTGATAAATATATAGGTTGATAGCAATGGAAATATCATTGAAAATATACAAAGTATCAATATGTTTTTAAGTGGCTTGATTATTGTCTTAATTGCATGCGTAATTGTTCTAAGAACATCGCATAGTTGTGTTCTCCGTATGTGTCTTCTAATTGCAATGCAACTGCATCTGCAAAATCTTTATAACTCAA
>TARA_R110000772_G_scaffold32192_2_pt1 | contig 10836 bp, 6 predicted proteins | sample TARA_R110000772 | Tara Oceans TARA_R110000772 (sample SAMEA4397948) | marine metagenome | biome: Polar Biome; feature: [SRF] surface water layer (ENVO:00010504); material: water (ENVO:00002006), including particulate matter (ENVO:01000060) such as... | depth 5 m | reverse complement strand
ATGATTGATGATGTCTTAGCTGCACTATATTATGATTTCACAGATAAACCTGAAGTAATGAGGACTAACATGTCTTATACTACATTTAATGAGAGATTCCAAGATGATGTTGCAGGTATGACTGCTTCCCTAAGTATCGAAGTTCCAACTGGACTTAATGCTTGTGTAGCACCAATAAACAAAGCTGAACTATAATGACAGTAGATGAAATGGTAGGACGCTTAGATAGATTCGGACAACGTGCCACTGATCTGTCAGACATCTTAACACAAATAGGTAGTGAGATAACTACACAAATTAGATCGAGAGCGCCACAAGACACGGGTGCACTTAAGTCTAGTATAGGTTTTAGTGTAACTACTAACTCTCTTGCTTTACAAATGTTAAACTATGGTGTATTTCAAAACTACGGTGTAGATGGTACTGAACAATCACCAGCAAGAGGTGTAGAAAAAGGCATATTTGGTTTACCAGAAGGTTATAAATTTAAATTTACATCAAAAACAATAGGCGGTTCGCTGCCATTTCCAGTAAAAAGATCAATCGCAGAGAGAGGTCTTAAACCAAAATCATTTTTTAGCATAGCAGATCTTAAAGACGAGGTAATACTAAGACTAGAAGAAGAACTAACCCAATCATTTTAATTATGGCAACTACAATATTACAAGCACCACAACTACCATTCGACCAAGCATATGGTCCTAATCCTCTTACCTTAGCTGGTATACCATTTGATCCTATCACAGGAGCTCTGTCTGCTGACAAGTATGTTTTACAAATATACCGTAATGGAACTCTAATAGCAGATCTTAGACAAACTCCAAATGCAGTAGGTAGAGCCATCTTTGATATTCAGAATACTTTACAAAACTATGTAGCACCTTCACCTAATAATGTTGAAGAGATTGGTTATATTGGTAATGATCTAATGAACTCTGCAAATGAATCAGTACCATATACTTTTAAAACAGGATTCGAATCAGGTGGACAAGTTACAATTGACAATGAACCAACACAGGTCTATTTAGATTTTGGTGGTACTAAAAAATACTTCGAAACGCCTTACTTATCAACACCTACATTTATACCTTCATTAACAAGCAATGGTTTATGTACAAACATATTAAAACAAGCACAACCATTTACAACAATGAAATCATATCGTTTAGGTGCTGATATTACAGATGGTAAACCTGCATGGTTAACAGATGTGATGAGAGTCTATGATCACTATGTAACCTTAAGTGATATGACTACTATAAGTTATTACAATTCTGTGAATGGAACTGGACCTGCACTCTCTAAATCTATTGATGCATTTGTATTCTGGCAATACAATGGCAATACAGAATTAGAAATGAATCCATTATATAATGTAGTAGGAAATGGAGGAGGACCTAATACGTTACCTAAACAAGGTATAACACCAACTTATCCTACTAGAGCAATCACATGTGGAACTGGACCTAGAAACTTTCAAGATTTAGATTCTCAAACAACTCACTATTATGTAGCAACTGCACCACAAACTAATTCATCTTGTACTAGTATAGTTGGAGGTTTAGCAGATGGTTCAATGCACTATGTACACAGATTTAATATTATAGAAGAAGGTTGTAATGACTTTCCTACATATCAATTCTCATGGTTAAATGAGTATGGTTTTAGAGACTACTACTCATTTAAAAAACGTAAAGACAGAGGAGTTAAAATCAATAGAAATGAATACCTAAAAGAGGCGGCTAATTATAATGCGACCTCTTATAATGTTAATATATACGATAGAGGAACTACAGTTTTTTCTCAAACGTTACCAGAAGAGTTCTCAGCATTCACAGGATTTGTATCTGACGCAGATGCACTATACTTAGAAGGCCTATTTATTAGCGCAGATGTTAAAGTACGTTTTGACGATGCACCTGGAGCTGAAAGATACCAATGGGTTCCTGTAAGTTTATTAAGTACTTCATATGAAGAAAAGACTGTAAGAAAGAATCAACTATTTCAATACGACATTAAATTTAAATTAGCACACAATATAAAATCACAAAGAGGATAATATGATTCAATTAAAGGTATACGATACTCCTGCTAAAGAGACTCAACATTGGTTGGATCTTTATGACACAGAACCAATCAAACTAACACTAAGTATAGAAGACATCACATCAACTGATGCCACTTCAACATTCTCAAAAGCATTCAAGGTTCCTGGAACTAGAAACAATGCAGAGTTCTTTAAGAATTCATTTGATGTTGATGGTGTGTTATTCGATGTAACTGTTAAAAAACCAGCAGAGATCTTAGTAGATGGAACTGAGTTTAAACAAGGTCACATTAGATTACAAAAAGTTTTCTTAAACACCGAACAAGATCGTTATGACTATGAGTTATTATTCTTAGGTGAAACTAGAGACTTCTCTTCTAGAATTGGAGATAAAGGTCTTTGTCAATTAGTTATGCCTGATTTAGTAGGTGGTATTAGAAATCCTGCTACACCGTTAGAGGCAACACCAATGTCAGCTCTCGCTGTTTCACAAAGTTGGACTGCATATCCACAAGCTTATAATCCTTCAACTGGTGTACCTTATACTCCTTCGTTAACTCAAGGACTTCATGAAGGTAATATCATATACCCATTGATGGATCATGGTAATACTTACACTGAAGCTGGTCAATCACAACAAACTAAACATGCAATAGAACCTAGTCCATCTACAGGTAATCATGATTGGTTTACTAATTTCCAGCATCCAACCACAATAGATAGGTTTAAACCTATGATCAGAGCTAAAAGAATTGTAGATCAAATCTTTGAAGATGCTGGTTATACTTATACTTCTGACTTCTTTGAGAGTGATCTATTTCATCAAATTTATATTAGTGCTTTTGGTAATGAACCAAGGATTGGATGGGATTCATCTCTAGGTTCTGAAGATAGTATTAATGTAGCTTATGGAGAGGATCTATCTACAGCACAAGGTCTTGGACCATTACTTTTTGAAAATAACCAAATTGATGGTGGTAATAATTTAAGTACAGGTCTTTACATTAATAGTCCATGGACTAATAACCCTGCAACCTTTTATACTATTTCAGTACCAGGAGAATATAGATTTAAAGCATCTGCCTTTTGGGCAGGTTTTGGTGAAGATTATAACCAAAACGAATATGATATTCGTGGTATTTTACAAATATGGAACATGACTACTAATCAACTGTTACGCGAGGGTAGTCCTGCTAATGGTACTGGTGGCACATCTCAAACTGGTATATATGTTATTGATACTTCTACCACAAATCCCAGTACAGGTAACCCTTATATTAATGTAGGTGATAAAATTGCATTAATAATGGATTACGACTTCGGTAGTATACAATATGATTACGTTACTAATGTTAGATTCGAAGTACTCAGCGCGCCTGGAGAATTCAATCCAGTTAACATGCTTGATTGTCAATATAAACAAATAGATTTTATCAAAGACATCTTAACTAGTTTTAGATTAGTCTTAGCACCAAATCCTAGAGATCCTAAAGACTTTATAGTAGAACCTTGGCAAACTTATATTAATAGTGGAAATCTACATGATTGGTCTAAGAAATTAGTAGAAAATAAAGATGTTCAAATCGAACCAGTATTCTTTAGTCAATCAGACACTATACATTATTCATTTCAACCTGGTGGAGATTACACAAACATATACAACCAACAAGCGAAAACTCATCCTTGGGGTTATTTACCATTTACTAGTAGTAATGATTTACTAAAAGGTAACAGAGATGTGAAACTTATTGGTATATCACCAACACCTCTTGTTGCAATTGAAAATGGAGATTACACATGGTCTATTGCTCAATTACATACACATAGTAGTGAAGATGCAGGACTTCAACATTTACCTATTAGACCTAAAACTAGAATGTTATTCTATGATGGTATGCAAAGTTGTGGACCAGTTGGAGATCCATGGTATTGGTATTTTCTAAATAGTACAGGAAATGTTTCAGAAGAGAAATGGAATATTTACCCTCTAATGTCTTCATACCAACAATGGCCTATTGTATCAGACACTCTAAATCTAAGTTGGCAAAACGACATTAAGTATTTTATGGGTAGTAATATTGATCCTGTATATGAACAAGATGGTACAACACTTTATGATAATTACTGGTCAAGATATATTCAATCTCTTTATGGTAAATACTCACGTAGAGTCAGTGCAACATTTATTCTTAACAACATAGATCTTAATGAATTCTCATTTGATGATACTATATTTGTGAATGGTACTTATTACATACCTGAAAAAATCATAGATGTTGAGGTTGGTGCATACACAGAAGTTAAAGTTCAATTATTAACTGCGAATGATTATAGACCAACAATTAACTTGGCGATACTTACAATAACTGATGCGACTGGTGTTGCTAGTCCATGTGCAGGAGGTTTAGGAAGTATAAATATAATTGTAGATGGAACACCAGGATATACTTGGACGCTTTCAAATGGAATGGCAGGTTCTGCTGCTACTAATGTAACACCTACAACACCTCCTTATAGTTTTAATATTCCTGGTATTCCAATTGGTACATACATACTTACACTTACAGATAGTTTAGGAAGAACTGCAGATGTATCAGTTACAATACCTCAATCTGAGGCTGCTCCTGTTACTTCTACAAATACATCTATACTTGCATCTGATTGTGAAACATGTGATGCTCAAATTACTGTAACACCAACTGGTGGAACTGGACCTTATACTATTGAATGGAATGATGGAAACACTTTGTTTACAAGAACAGGTCTATGTCCTAATGTTGATTATAGTTATACAGTATTTGACTCATTAGAGTGTTCATATGAGAGTACTTTAGTTAATATTGGTTGTGAAGGACCTCCACCTACTATATACAAATTTGGTAGAATTGGTGCAGACTGTAATACTATGATAGCAGAATTCAAATATGTTGCATTAACAACTGCTCCTAATATTTCAGATGTTTGGTCATTAGCAAGTATCGGTGGTGGCGAGATATATCCACATTGTTGGTCTTATATCGGAACAACTGGTAGTGTAGCAGATGCTCAATTAAGTAGTGCGTGGATTAATTGTGAAACATGTCAAAATGGATTATTAAACCAAGATTGGTATTTCTTTACACATGGAACACCAACAGTAAGCATACCTGATAATGGATGGGTTCCTTATCCAGATTTAAGTCCTGGTGAACCTCAATTTGCATTTCTAACGAATGACCCACAAAATTATTATTTAGGTCCTGATGGAACTAATCAAACACAAAGTCTTTCAGATGCATTCACTTATATGTTACAAACTGCTGGAACTCCAGCAACTGGAACAACACGTTGGTTACCAATAATAAGTGGTTTTAGTTGGAATGATCCTAGTGTACAATCACCTACCGTAGATGTTGCTAACTTAGAGGCGCCCGGAATTCCAAATAGTTTTATGCAATGGTATGTTGCAGTTAAACAAACTTTATTTAACCAATTCTTTACTCCTGCTGTAGCGAGTGAATATACTGGTCCTAAAATGTGGTATGCATATAACAATCAAGAGTATCAACATAATGGTGCTGAAAACTCAAGTGCATATGAATATGTTAAATCATTCACACTTAATGGTGAATCATATGTGTTATTAATTAACGTCGTAGATCAAAGTTATAATTTAGAAGGTATTACGGATGCTCTGGTTCCAAGTTACCTTAAATTTAGTACAGCTCCACCAGAACCTACTTCTTGGAAAGTACAATCATGTACCCAACCTATTCAACAAGATCCTTTGGATAATTCAACAAGATTTGTAACTATTAATCAAGTAACTTTATCACCAGGTGATGTAATAAAGACTGACCCTGCTGATCAATTCGGTCCTTGTTACACTGTAATAGAACAAGTAACTACTGAACCACCTAACATGACTTTCACTGGAGTTTTATATGATTCATGTCAATCATGTAGTGGTATTACACCAACTTACAATTATAGAATTGCAGATTGTATTACAGGTCTATCATATAACATGGAAAAAGGAGGATGTACATTTATTGTAGGAGAGGTTTTACAATATATTAGAAATTCAGATACTTCTAGAATCTATTGTGGAACTGTTATTGATGTTTCATTCCCAACTGGTTTTGAAGATGCAACTATATTTGGTTGTATTGCACGTGATTGTGATGATCGTATACATTGTAATATAGCAGCACCAACACCAACTGATTGTACAGTATATGAACTTCAAAATGGAGCACAAGCAGATGCTCAATATGGTTATACTAACTGTGCAGGCCAATTTATTAATGATTACCTAGGAGGATTTGAAAGTATTCTTATTTGTGCACAAACAGATTCAGTATTACATGATCAGATAATTTCAGTAACAGCAGGTGCAACATGTTAATAGCAAATTCAACATACAAATAATTTATATTTAAAGACATGGCAGAAGAAGTTAAAATAATATTTGAGATCGAAGGTATACAACAAACTGTATCTTCGGTCGAAGAATTACAAGCAGCTCTTAAGGGTATTGATAAACAAGCCCAAAAGACTGAGAAGAGTGTAGAGGGTGTTGCCGATGCAGCTAAAGACATGGGTAAGAAAGCTGAAGAAGGCGGTAAAGCTGGAGAAGGTGCTCTTAAAGTTATGGACGAGGCTACTGGTGGACTTGCTACTAAAGTAAAAGAAGTTGGTACAGGTCTTGTCAATATGGGTAAGACTGGTTACCAGGCACTTTTAAAATTAGCGAGTGGATCTAAAGCTTTTGCACTTGCAATTGCTTCTACTGGTATTGGTTTATTAGTTGTTGCATTAGGTGTTATAGCTTCTCAATGGGATAATATACTTGGAGCAGTTACTGGTGTTGGTGGTGAACAAAAGAAACTATTAGAAGATGCTAATGAAACTGCTGCTGCTCAACAAGAATCATTAAGTTCTTTAGAGGCGAGTGAGAACAGTCTTAAACTACAAGGAAAATCTGAAAGAGAAATCAGAGATCTAAAGATTGAGCAAACTCAAGAAGCCATTGCTGCATTAACAGTTGCACTTGAACAACAAAAACAAGTTAAGAAAGCACAAGTAGAAGCATCTACAAGAAACAGAGACATCCTTAGTGGTATGTTACAGTTTGTTTCACTTCCAATAACAGCACTCTTAAAGGCTTACGACTATATAATGGGTACAGATTATGCAAATAGCATATTTGATTCAGTATCTGAAATGATATTTGACCCAGAAGAAGTTGCTGCAGATGGTGATGCTACTATTGCAGAAACAGAAAAAACATTAGCTAGTTTAAGAAATAAAAAAGATGGTTTTATATTAGCTAATAAAGAAGCAGAAGCAACAGATAGAAAAGATAAGATAGCGGCAGACAAAGCAGCAGCTGATGAAATAGCAGACTATGAAGCTAAAAAAGCGCAAGAGTTAGCAGATCTTAAGAAATCTATTCGTGATGCTGAGGCTAACACAGAAGCTGAACAGAGAGCGAAAGCACTTGAAGACTTAGATAATTACTATTTGGCTTTAATTGATAAAGCAACTCAGAATGGTTTAGACACAACTGAATTAGAAACAAGTCGATTAGAATCGATGAAGGCTCTTAAGCAAAAGAATATTGATGAAGATAATAAAATAACTACTGATAATCAAGCCATTGTTGATGGAATCTTACAACAAGCTAACCTTGATTCTATGGAGCAAATGTTCGAAAGAGCACAAGCTGAACTACAGATTCAATATGATTTAAATCGTGCAAAACTTGTAGATGCAGGAGCAACTGCAGATCAACTTAAAGTAATTGATGACAAATATGCTGCTGATTCTAAGCAAATAGCTAAAGATGAAGCTCAATATAAAAAGGATCTTAGGAAACTAGAAGTAAATGATGCCTTAAATGCAAGTGCTGATGTACTTGACAGTGTTGTCCAATTAGTTGGAGAAGGTAGTGCTGCTGGAAAAGCTGCTGCTGTTGCCAGTGCAACTATTCAAACATATACTTCTGCTACAGCAGCTTATGCTTCTGTAGTTGGTGTACCATTTGTTGGACCTGTTTTAGCGCCAATTGCAGCGGGTGTAGCTGTGGCAGCAGGTATTATGAATGTTAAAAAGATATTAAGTACTAAAACACCTGGAGGTGGTGGAGGTGGTGGAGCTATACCTACTGCTCCTGCTATACCACGTGGACCTGTATATGATCCTAATGCTGCACTGAGTGCTGCCTCTGAGAATCAAAGTGGTCAGAATGGTATTACATTAGGAGAACAACAAGGTTCGACAGGAGCCACTGTAATCAAAGCATACGTAGTATCAAGTGACATGTCATCACAACAAGAGAAAGATAAAAAAATAAGTGATCTAGCAAGATTATAATTAAAACTTAGATAAATACATTATGAGCCAAATAAATAAAATAGTAGAACTTCAAATAGAAGTAGATGGTTTCGAAGAAGAGTTCGATGACATTGGAATTGAAATCATGTCACTTGTAGAAGAACCTGCAATTGGTGTTTATTGGGCTGCATTTGCTGCTCAACATCTTTTTGTAGATGCAATACCAGGAGAATCTAAAGATGACTATCTAGGTCGTTGTATTCCTAAATTATTAGGAGAAGGTTATGAAGAAGATCAAGCTGCTGCTATTTGTTATGCTGGATTTGCTGAAGACATGCCTCATTATACTGAAGATGGTAAATTATATGTTGGTCCTACACACAAAGATGTAGATGGTCGACTAATGACTGGTGCTACACATACATCAGAAAGTGAATACTTATATCACGAAGGAGAGTTTGAAGTAAATGTAAATGGATTACCTGCTTATGTAGACCAAAAAGGTGATCTTAAAAAGAAAGAAGACGTCTATCTAAATGCTATTTTAGAGATGGCTTCCCAGAAGGATTTTGGTCAAGTCTTAGACATAGAAATGACCACATATGTAAACCTAAAGAAATCTAATTTCGAGACGATAGGTGACTACCTAAGAGCCATAGATGCAATCGATACACTAACTCAAATATCTGATAGCGCAGCACAACAGATACCTGAACCAAGTTACAGATATACTGGTCCATTACAAGCAAATTCCAGAAACTTCTGTAGAGCAATGATTACACTTGGTAAGATTTATACTAAAACTGAAATAGATGCAATGTCTAGAATTCCTTTTCAACCAGGAATGGGACCAGGTGGAAGTAACACCTATAGTGTATTTAATTATAAGGGCGGAGTTAATTGCCAACATTACTGGGAACAATTAAGAGTATTCAGAGGAGCTGGTGGTAGAAATGTAGTTATTTCTGAAGGACCAGCTGCTGGAGATGCTGGTGAAATAGCAAGCTCTAGTAATAATGAATGGAGAATGTCTTCTCTTAAAAAAGAATGGGCATTTGCAGAAGATGATGACAAAAGAGTTATCACTGGACCTGCAATGAAAGCCTTTCAATTAATTCCAAGAAGAGATGAAGATGGTAATCTATTTCATGTATACTTTACTGAAGAAACTATTAAAAAATTATCTGAGAAGTTCTTAAAAGAACACAAACAACATATGACTGATGTAGATCACTCTATGGAAGCCACAGAAGAAAACAATCTGATTGAATCATGGATCGTTGAAGATCCTACTAATGATAAAGCAAACGCTTTAGGTTTTAATCCAACTAAAGGTGATTGGTATGTTAGTTATAAAATTAATAATGAAGCAACTTGGAATAAAATAAAAGCGGGTAAATTGAATGGATTCTCAATCGCTGGACAATTCCTTGAAAGAAACACAAAATAAATATATGAATGATCAAGATTTGACTGCTAATGTAGTCTCTTTAGGTGGTATCGTAATGACACTTGCCCAATTCCAAACGATATTAACTATTGCAGTGCTTGTAACTGGTCTTATATTAAATATAGTTAGAATCTACGAAACCAGAAGAAATAAGAATAAGTAGAATAATTATCAATAGCTATCAATGACTATCAATCAAATATTAAAAAGCAGTGATAGCAAAAAGGCTGTTTGGTTAACCCAATGATATATTTTTATACTACTATCAATATTATCAATATAATATAAGAAACCTATATAAAAATATATAGAAATTAATCATATAAAAAATATGGATAATATATGGATACCATATTTTTAAAATCATTGATAATAAAAGTTTTGTCACTATTGACACCTTTTATATTTATTAATATCAGACACTTAGTCTGATGAAACTAAACAAACAAAATACGAAAACATTATGAACGTAAATCAAGCATTAAAAAGGCTTAAGATCATGTTGAGTTCTCAGTATTCATTTGCAGAAGCTAAATTAGTGGATGGCACGGAAGTATATACCGAAGGCGAATTACAAGATGGAGCAATCCTATTTGTAAGAGCTGGAGAAGGTGCTTCAGAAGATCCATTTGCTCCTGCTGGGATGCATGAAACTACAGATGGTAAACTTATCACTGTAGGTGAAAACGGAGAGATCTCTAAGATCGAAGACAAGCCAGAAGAGGCATTAGAAGACGAAGTTAAAGTTGAAGAAGTAATGGAAGAAATAGAGGTAGAAGTACCTGTTGCTCCAGAAGTTGTTGCTCCTGCTGAAGACTTATTAGCTGGTATTGCTGAGCTTATCGCTCCTTTTACTGAGGAAATTGCTGCACTTCAAGAAGAAGTAGTTGCATTAAAGAAAAGATTCGAGGCAATGGCTGCTGAACCAGCTGCTCCTAGAGTTAAAAACAATTTTGCATCTATTGTAGAAGACAAGAGAACACAAACAAACTTAAGATTAGAGCAATTAGCAGCAATGCGT
>TARA_R110000772_G_scaffold7228_9_pt1 | contig 10885 bp, 13 predicted proteins | sample TARA_R110000772 | Tara Oceans TARA_R110000772 (sample SAMEA4397948) | marine metagenome | biome: Polar Biome; feature: [SRF] surface water layer (ENVO:00010504); material: water (ENVO:00002006), including particulate matter (ENVO:01000060) such as... | depth 5 m | reverse complement strand
CAAGGGACTACGGTAAACTCTCTTACCTTCATCCAATATACTCGTGGGTATAGCATATTCTATTTTTGTGTCTCATCATCAGATCGTAGGAGTATAAGTTATTCCACTTGAGTTCGCCTTGCTTTGCTCCTTTGCCAGCAGGTGGATAAGTCAAACCGTTCTTCGGTAGGCGTGGATTCGGTAGATTGCCACCTTTTAACAATCGGTCATAGTCTCCTCGACTCTGCATATTGTGTGTGGTTGGTCTCCACTTGGGGGATACATTACGATACTCACCAAGTCGAGGGTGTGCTGTCTTAGAAAAGTATCGTTTACCTTCTGCGAGCATAATCTCACCAATGGCATCCGAGAAACGAACACCAATACCCATTCCTTGAAAGTCAGGCAGAATCACCGTTCTATGTCCTCGATAACACGAACCTTTAATACTGCCAGTAGGGAATGCTATGACTGCATTAAATCCCACAACGACTTCGTTCCAGATTGCGAGGTAACACCGTGAACTACCGTTGAGGTTTCCGCTGAGATAGTGATGGTCGCGGAACATCTCCCACGCTTTTCGACTACAAGGTACGACTTCCACAGTGATTTCGGGTCGTTTAAGTGACCCCCTTGTGGTAACCGAACCAGAGGCGGTGTCGAACACCCAATCTGGTTGCAACCACTCAACAATGTCATAGTGACATGTTGCAAAGGTGATATTTTTAAGTCCCTTCTGGTCAATGTATCGTCTCGTAGCAAGAGAACAACTCTTTGCCACATTACGGTCTACAACTGAAGTAAACTCATCGATAACTGCCCCATCCTTGAGTCGTCGTGCTAAATTGGCACGAAATTGTTCGCCATTAGACAATACATGAAATGGGCGCATCCAAGAGGGTATAGTGTTAAAACCAACGGCAGAGAGACGCTCCTGTGCGTCTTCAGCACTATTAAAATGAGAACAGACTGCTTTGTCCGATTCCCATTCAATTGATTCTTCAGAACCAAAATCCTTGAGCATTGACGACTTACCAGAACCAGACGGTCCTACAATTAAACCGATAGAATATTCATCACCGATAGAGGATGCTTTATCCAACGCTGATATCTGTGGTACTGTAAACTCGGTGACACCATCAAACTCATAGTCAAATGCACGACTAAGTTCTTTGGTTATATCATCAGTTTTTACTTGACTCTTCATGAATAGTTATACTCCACAATATCAGTAACGATTTCTTCAAAGTTTTCTAAACGAACCATGTTTGCTCCATCACTAGGTGCATTGTCTGGGTCATCGTGTACTTCCATAAAGAAGTTCTGAATACCCAAAGCAGATGCACTGCGTGTGAGTCCTGCGACATAATCACGATTACCGCCAGACGACATACCATTCCCACCCGGTTTCTGAACCGCGTGTGTAGCATCTAGTATAACAGGAACATTGAGATTTTGCAACATATAATCGAGTCCAGTAAAGTCTACGACTAACGTGTTGTAACCGAATGATGTGCCACGCTCAGTGACCCACACTTCCTTTGCACCCTCTGTCTTAGAGAGGATGCCGTGTATATCCCAAGGTGCGAGGAACTGCCCCTTCTTGATATTCACGATCCAAGGTGTGGCGCATGCGACACGAATCAAGTCAGTCTGACGACACAAGAATGCTGGAATCTGCACCACATCGATGGCATCTGGATGAAAGTAATCAATCCAATCGATTTGCTCCTTTTCGTGTACGTCAGTCAGAATCTTGAGTCCATCAAACTCTTCTTTCATTATCAGAAAGTCTTCGATGGTGCTCGGCAAACCTTGCCCACGCTTACCGCCCATGCTAGAACGGTTTGCCTTGTCGTAGGATGCCTTAAAGTAATAGTCAATATCGAACTTATCGCAGATACTTTTACAGTGCTCTGCGATTTTCAAAGAGTGCTCTAGACTTTCGTGCTGACATGGACCTGCGATGATTCTCACTTATCGTATCCCAAAGGTTTACTTCCGCTTGTCCTACGTTTAATGTCGTCATGGTTGAATTCTGCCCAATACAACTCAAACGCAACACCATCTTCTAGTCCTTCAAACTGATGGTATTTACCAGGTCTTACCTGAGTGAATTCACCTGCTTTAAGTACAGTCTCATCAACCAATCCTTGATCATCTTGCCAAACGCGAACAAGCATCTCACCAGATTCTACAAAAAAACCATTCCACTTGTAATCGTGTTTGTGTTCAGAGCAAGTATACCCTTTCTTGTATTCAATACGATGGAACTCAAGCACACCATTTGCGTGGATAAGTTCTGTTTGTCCCCAAACTTTACCTGCTTTGATACTCATTTATCGTACCCCATTTCTTTGCGAATCTTTGTAGCAGAGATATCATGAATCTCATCATTGAATACTTCTTCTTCGATCTTGTAACCAACATCTCGACCATAAGTGATATTGACGACATTTGGTACTAGCATGATTGTGTATTCATTATTGTGTGTGTAACCGTACTCGCTGAGTTTCTCAATGATCTTCTCTTTGACAAACTCAAAGTCAAATGGATTAGAGTCGTTCCACCCTTGACAATCACGAACTTGAATAGCGACTTGTCCTGTCTTTGCTAATGCGCGTTCAAACAATGCAAGGTGTCCATCGTGGAATGGTTGCCACCGTCCAAGCATCTGAGTTGTTTCCTTACGCCATGAAAATGGTTGTAGATGCTCTGAGATCAACTGAGACTGTGAGTCTGATTCATATTCAGTAAACCTAAAATCTACCTTTTCAAGATTTGGATATTCAAATAATGAATTAGTATCCTCATACCGACCCCTTTCAATTGTATCCATGAATACAACCATATGTGGTGCTACGACACCGCGCAGTGCTTCAGTCGGACATATAAAGTCGAGGATTGCCCATTGCTTCTTAGAGTCCTTACCAAGTTGTGCCATACGCTCTGCTTGACGACGACGACCCATCTCTGAGAAGTCCCAATCGTTAAACATCTCACGCACTTGATCTGCGTTGTAGTGATCTGCGTCCAACTTCTTTGACAGTTTGTTGGCGAGAGTGGACTTGCCACTTCCGGGCAATCCGAATAATAAGATTGTCTTTGCCATTATTCTTCCTCTTCCTTTTGCTCATCTAACCACTTGAGACACTCATCTATGTCGTCATCAAAACGGTTGCTGATCACTTCATACATCACTTCACGATACTCGTCTACTGCCGCGTTCGCTTCTTCTGTCATATCACCGTCTTCATCAGTTGCCCACTCATCAGCATCTTCATCCCAATACTCTTTGAGGTGTGGATATGCGTGGAAGATTTCATCACGAATCTCTTCATCATCCCATTCACTACCATCTTCCAACTCAGAACCAACATAGACAGACCACCCAACAAAGTTTGGCATCTCATCATCATAAGTCATTTTAGCACGAACCTTTGGATCAACTTGCTCGATTTCTTCAAGAATCTTGACTAATCCTTTTTCTGGTTGTACCCATGCCGACTCAGTGCGGAACTGAATCTCATCGTCCATCTCATCGATGTCTTCAATGTGACACCACTTAGGACCGATGTGTTCTAATGTCCAAGAGTATTGAAACACATCTTCTTCTATTGGTGAACCTTCCTTGCCATCTACAAACAGATAACCGAACCACAGATTACCGTCAGACTCTGGACGATCCTTTGCTCGCTGAAAGATTTCCTTCAACTTTGCTACACCTGCTTCATTTGATGGGGTGATTTGGATATTACTGTATACATGATTTGCCATTATTCACTTACCTCTGGAAAACGATACTCAACATCATGACTGCGATTACGATCACTAAACCAATCGTCTTCACGTTCATATTCATACTCGGCAAGGAAGTCGGTAAACTTTTCTGTATCTTCGTAAGTTACTTCTTCATCTGCTTCATATTTTTCATCATCAACCGAAAACCCAATGTCTTGGAATCGGTAAACCGAACCGAACTCCTCGATAATGTCTTGCTCTTCGATGTCATAAGTCATATACGAATGGACTTGATGATACTCAACACGCTGTACTGTCACGCTCATAATGCATTCCTCTTACGCAGTTTATTCAGTTTCTTTTGCTGTCGCTTTGCAGCATCCAAATGATATCTACTCATACGATCAAGATAAGTGATACCTTGCAGATGATCATACTCATGCTGAAAAGCACGAGCAGTGAAACCCGAAATCTCAGCAGTATTCACATCACCCAATGGATTGGCAAAGCGCACACGAACCTGGTTGTATCTTTTTACTTTACCAAATAATCCTGTCCATGTCAAGCACCCTTCTTCGCCTAAGACGATTTGGTTGTCATTGTCTACGATCTTAGGATTGACTACGCAGATGATCTCATCTGGGGTATTTGGGTGTCCAATGACGAATACTTGGTATGGTACTCCAACTTGGTTGGCAGATAGTCCAACACCTCGTTCTGCTACCATCGTATCACAGAGATTATCGACGAACTCTTGCAAGTCAAATGGGGGGTTTTCAAAGTCCCATCGCTCGGTTTTCTTTCTGAGGATTGGGTCTGAGGGAGGAACAAGTTTTAGAATCATAATGCTATCCTGCTGAAGTTTTTCACTTTTTCAAATCGAATCTGACTGCGGAACTTGTCCGTTAGCACATCACCCTTGTGTGAAATCACAAAGACATTAGTGTCACTGCTAACCTCTTGAAGAAGTTTGAGGAACTCATCACACCCACTCGTATCAAGTGATGCGTCAAATACTTCGTCCAAGATTAGCAAGTTGGTGTTTGTACTATTCTTGAGTTTGGCGATTGCCCTCCATGTAAATAGTAAGGCAAGGTCAATACGCATCTTCTCTCCTTCGGAGAAAGAAGCATAAGAAAACTCGTCACGATAGCGACTCTTAATAACCTCATTGAACTCTTCATCCAATTCAAAATTCACAAAGAAATCTAGCGATGCCAAATATTTATTGACTAACTTATTGATGATTGGGATATACTGTCGGATAATCTTTTTCTTAATTCCACCATCTTTGAGCATCTCAGTTGCAATTTTGAGTACCTCAGAGTCCTTGGAAAGCGATTCTTTCCTGGTCTCATACGACACATGTTGCGTTTCCAACTCAAGTATTTTGGCACTAGGACTATCTTCGGACTCTTCAAGTCCTTCTGATAAGGACGAAAGTTTGCCTTTAACTTTCTCCATATGACTCTGGTAAGTCTCCATCGACGATTTGCAATCACGCCAGTATGTTTGGTGCTCGGTAATCTTTGATTGAGTATGGGTAATCCTAGAAAATTCCTCGTTAAGTTTGGTCTGCTCTTCTTCCAATTGCTGAATGGCGTTTCTAGTTTCCGACTCAATGCTACGAGTTTTCTCAAGGTGCTCTGCTTTTGCCACAGCATCGATGATCTGTTCACATGTCGGGCAGTTATCATTCTTCTCATAAAAACGAATTCTCTTCTCTGCCTTCGTAATCTTGTCATGCAGTTTCATCATCAGTTCAGAAACCTTTGCTGACTTCGCATGTATCTTATCAGAATCAGCAATCGTTGCAGACAACTCTTCAATCGCATCAAGGTTCTCTTGCTGTTGAGTTTCAGCAGACTGATACTGTAGAGACCACTCTTGGATTTCTTGTTGCAACTCTTGCTTCTGCTTCTCGATGTCAGCATTTAATTTCTCAAGGTACTCTTTCTGTATGCTGATCTTCTCACCAAGCAAGTCAATCTGGTAATCCACCTCTTGCTTCTCGCTCTTGTTTCTTGCGATACGATCCTTGAGTAGTGTGTTCATATGACTGAAGATTTGAATGTCCAATAAGTCTTCAATCACTTCACGACGATCCTTTGTCGAGAGTTGCATGAAAGGAGTGAATGATGCGTTACCTAACACGACGATTTGGGTGAACGATTTATAGTTCAGTTTGAGAATGGTATCTTCAAACTGAGTCTGGTAATCTCGTATCGAACCCGGTTGGTCAATGAGGTTGCCGTTTTTGAAAATCTCAAACACAGCAGGTTTAATGCCCCTACGCAACATGTACTCCACATTACCAATAGTGAATTCGATCTCTGTCATGAGACCTTTCTCATTGATACTGTTGAGTAGTTGGTTCTTGTTAATGTTGCGAAATGGTTTGTTGAATAGAACAAAGCACAGCGCATCGAGAATGGTAGACTTACCTGCACCATTCTCGCCAGTAATAATAGTAGATGGGGAACGATCCATCTGAATCTCAGTAAAGACATTCCCTGTTGAAAGCATGTTCTTCCAACGCAGTTTCTTAAACTTGATCATTTATAACCTTTGATGTAATCTTTCACAGTCATTTTAGGTTTCCACCCAATAGATTGTAAATACTCAGTATCTAAAATATTTGTTTTTGGTTCATCACTAGGATTAAAAAGTTCTGCAAAATTGCCAAAACTTTCTGCCAGTTCATTTATTTTGTGAACATCTCCTGTAGCAACATTTATGATACCACATTTATCCAAATCAATCAACTGTATAATCAAGTCAACAAAATCTTCTACCCATATAAAATCTCGCTCATATGAGGAAATGTACTTCAAGTTGTTGTTTAAGATTCTAGGGACGACCATGTTATCCCTTGCATTTTCACCATAGACTGTAGTGGCACGTAGTCCTATTGCATTGTTGTGAGACTTAGCATCAATCTCGTTGAGGTACTTTGACATTGCATAGAAGTTTTGCAGATCGTGCTTTACCAAACTGGTTGATGTGTAGATTATTCTTGACCTTGGAAATGTCTCAAATATTTTTTTGGTCGCCACCACATTGTTAAAGTAGATCTCTTCCACCCTATCCATACTGTCTCTTGGGTTGGTTTCTGCCGCAAGGTGAATGACTGTATCGGGGTAAGCATTTTTCTTGATAAATGCATCCCAATGAATATTCAGTAAGTCTGTACCAATTTTTCGATCAATACATACATACGGTCTCTTGAGTTTTTGTTGCAGACACTTGCCCACAAACCCTTCACTTCCAGTAATATAGATCATATTTCAAAGTGCAATGCTTCAGTATACAATGATTTCATCAGTGAGTCAAGTTTCTTCTTGGGTATATTGTCTGGCATTCCATCGATGTACTTAGATAGAATCGTCATGGTATCCTCTGCCTCATTCACCAAATCATCATCATCATCCAGATCAAGGTTAAGGTGATCTTCTACGATTTGGATGCTGATTGGATCTGCTTTGAGGAGTTTGTCCATAAACTTATCGAACCAATATGGGTTACCGTTGGAATTCTTGACAACTTTGACGTATGTGCCTTCATATGCTGAAAATTCTTGATCGAGCAGTTGCTCCATCGTTTTCCCTTCATCATTATAGAACACTTTGTGAAACATCGAGTACGGGTTTCGGATGAACTCCAATTGTCGAGTCTCTGTGTCGTATATGTGAAAACCTTTGGGGTCTTGGTAGTCGCTCCATGTGAGTTCATAAGGGCATCCCAAATAGTCAATGTTTCCAGTGGTAGACTTGTGATGGAAGTGTCCAGACATCACACGATCAAATCGTTTGAAGTCTGATATTTTCAAACCGTGATCGTTAATATTACCACGATCCATGAGGCAACCTGCGATCTCGAAGTGACCAAAGACAACTTGTGCTTCGGTGTTCTGCATGAACTCCATCGTGCTTGCATAGTTGCCATTGTTGATCCAAGGAATGATTGCATGAGGCACATCATCAAAGAGAACCTCTGCCACCTCAGAGTAATACTTCACATTGGTTGAATCGAACAACTCTTGCATTGCGTTAATCTCGTTGGTGTTCTTGTATGGCACATCATGGTTACCAACAATCACATGCAGATCAATGTTACGATACAGACACGGTTCGATGAACCCTTCTTTTAATCTGCGTAGAGTAACATAAGAGATATATTTCCTACGATCCACAATGTCACCAAGATGAAGTACAGTGCTGATTCCACGTTTATCGAGTTCTGGGAAAAATATATTACTGTAAAACTTATCAAAATAATCGAGAAAAGCAAGATTGTCATTTCTTACGCCCCAGTGAGTATCCGTAACGAGTGCGATTCGCATTTACATTTGTTCCATAAAAATATTTATTTCTTCTGGTAATAGTATATCAACATTCTTCATTCTTGTCAACACATTACCGATTTTGACTATTAAGAGGCAAGGGCATATAAGATGAATCCTGCACCAACTCCAACTATTAAAGTTAACCAGAATTCGACCCACATGACATTTCCTTTTTCCACACATTGTATATTTCTTGTAGTGAGCACCGAGGGGTTTTTCTACGGTACTCTTCTCTCCACTTCATAATAGGACAGATAATCATTGCAATATCATCAAACTTTAAATTCATCTTTAGACTCTACTACTCGCTTCTTCTTCTTGCGTCTTTTGTGATCTTCAAAGTTTTGGATGAAGTTGGACATATATTCCTCTGTCCACTCTGCATGTTTTATACTATCATTGTAGTCATGTCCATAGTCGTGTGGTTGTCTATCGCTGACTTGACCAAATATATTTGCATGTTCTGTTGCTTTGTACTTGGTGTATAGGTGCTTCTTTTCTTTTTGAATCCTGCGTAAGAAGGCATAGTAGATAATCTGTGTAAAGTATGCAAAAGGGTTGCTTGATTTCTCTGGATTAAAGTTGTCAATATACTGTAGACTGTTCTCGATACCGTCCGAGATCATCTCTTCGCGAAATGTGTAGTTCACAAAGTTAGGTTTGTACGATAGATGCGTAGCGATCTTCATAATACACTCTGCAATGTACATCGGCACAATTGGACGAAGTTCGTCTTTCTCTCGCGCATTATGTACCGACTCACGAAATTCTACCATTGCCTCAAGGAACTTTTTATTGTCCACATAGTAGGGTTTTTTTCTTTTCTCTGCTCTTGTCTCTGCCATCTTAATGTACCGTATTTGCTGATAATTCTATTGGTTGACCAAACTTTTCCATCCAAGGATCAAACACTTTTTCGTCTTCTAATAAGTCGAATTCTGTTTCTCCAGACAAAATACGCTCGGAGATACTTTCAAGTTCTTCTTCACTTGCTTCTTCTTTCATAATCTCACGCAGTTTTTCTAAATCTCCTCTGATGACAGCAAGCGACTTGATATAGTATTTGTCTATATCCTCATCCACATCTGCCATTGCCACCACATGATTTGTATTCAGATTGACCATATTGATCTTCTTTGTAAGAGGAACCCAAGTCATTGCCACCATCATTGGTTTGCCTGTCTCGCCTTCACCAATCTCTAGTGCTAGTGGTTCAAGAATGCTCGTCGTGGTCTCGTCTTGATGTACAATCTCACCGACGATTGTCTCACCGTTGGTCAGTTTTATAATTGAGTTCATTCTCCTACCTTTATGTTGTAGATTTTATAATCAAATTCTTCTTCATTGTAAATCTTCACTCGTTCAGCAAAGTGCTTAATCGTATGATTGCTCCAAGACTTATAGGATAAGTCATCTGCGATATCATAGAGCGTTGCCACTTCCTTGTTGTCACTCTTACGCAATGCTCGTCCTATCGACTGAAGATTACGAACGCGAGACTTAGAGGGGGAAGCAAATACGACATTATGGAGGTTACGAATGTTGATGCCTGTGGAGAAAGTACCGTAACTTGCCACAATAATGGCATTGTCTGATTGCTCAACTCTATGTCTAATCTCTTCTCTTGTAGTAGCATCGATGCCTCCATGTACGAAATAAACTTCTTTGCCCGATTCACTTATACTATTGTATAATATTTGACCGTGTTTGTCAACCATTTGATACAAGACTAAGGTGTTGCCCTCGCGTGTGAGCGCGAGGTTCTTGATGAACTTATTGCGGTATTCATTGGCAATCAGAAACTGAATCTCGTCTTGATAGTTAGACTGTTTCATCTGCTTACAAGTTCCCTCTGGATACTTGAGCATCAATGCCTTGATACGGAAGTCCGACAGAGTTCCCTTCTCGATCAACTCCTTCGTCTGAATGACCTTCATCACTGGACCGAACAGACCTTCTAATACTAACTTATTTGTATGTGTGCCGTCAAGTGTGCCTGTCAATCCGAATCGCCATTTACACTCATCGAGTTTGGTCATAATCTTGGTGAGAGAGGTTGCCTTGAACTGGTGTGCCTCGTCACCTATCACCACATCAAACTGATCAAACCATTTCTTCGGTTGCTTATAGATGGACTGCCATGTGCTGATAAAAATTTGTGCTTCAGGGTTATTTTTCTCTTGACCTTCCATGATAAGGTGTGTATAATAGAACTGTAGTTCTTCAGAATACTCTATAAAGTCTGTATTCATCTGATGTACTAAAGAGGTAGTGGGTACGATAAGTAGTGCCTTCTTTTCACCATGAGAGAGTAAGTATTTAAGGATACAGTAAATAATGAATGATTTACCAGATGCCGTAGGCGAAAGGATTAAAGCACGATGAACACGCAAAGCATGAGCAATTGCTCTGAGTTGGTAATCTCTGGGGGTGTATTTACCTTTGAGGAATTCTTCCAACTCATTCAAAGGGATGTCATTAACATGATCGAGTCCCCCATGTACGACACATTCATAGTCCCTATCTTGGCAGAACTTTTTAACTCTGAGAAGCAAACCCTTATAGAGTGTATGACTCGAAGTATTGAACAGTCGTATCTTACCATCCCACATGCGATTTTTATATGAAGGCATGAACTTAGCACCGGGTACTTCAAAGGTAAAGTAATCAGAGAGTTCTTGTCCTAACCCTCTATCACACTCAATCTTTACATTCACCTCATCCTTGGGTAGGATGTTAATTCTATCCATTCGTAAATCTTAACCAATCAATTGCATTTTTAATTTGGAATCCACGGTTGTTGATACTCCTGAGAACTGC
>TARA_R110000772_G_scaffold48402_1_pt1 | contig 10898 bp, 25 predicted proteins | sample TARA_R110000772 | Tara Oceans TARA_R110000772 (sample SAMEA4397948) | marine metagenome | biome: Polar Biome; feature: [SRF] surface water layer (ENVO:00010504); material: water (ENVO:00002006), including particulate matter (ENVO:01000060) such as... | depth 5 m | reverse complement strand
AATGATAGAATTAAAAAGAGAGAATGGTATCGTCCATACGCTCCAATTATTTTGGATAAGTATGTTGATCAAATTCTAGAAGATTATCTACCAGTCTCTCCTTATATGAGTACAAGCGGAACAATTAAAGAAGAATGGCGTGAAAGATTAGATGCAGTAAATCATGTAGACAACTCTACCAGACCGCAGATTATTACAGAAGAGCAAGAACCTTTTATATATAAGTTGATTGAAAATATTTACGAGAAAACAGGAATACCAGTTTTATTAAATACATCTTTTAATATGCAAGAACCTATTGTTGAAACTCCAGAACAAGCTTTGAATACGTTCGATAAGTTTGACATAGAATATCTTGTATTACACGATTGGCTAGTGAAAAAATGAGTAAATTACTTCGAAGAAAAAATATGACAGAGATTAACGTAATTGAACTTCCAGAAGATGGAGGCACAGTTACCCTATATCAAAATGGTGAAGAATATATCATCCATCGATATGCTGCTCGAGGTAAAGTAGAAAACTGGGTATCAAATTATGAATTAGTTGATAAAGACAATTGGTCAGATCTGCGACCGATAAATCTAGATAAAGGTAATGAAATTTTAGATCGTATTAAAGCTGGTGAAAACTATTCAAACGTATTCATATTCTATGACGATAGCAAAGAAACATATACCTTACCCACAGAGAAAAGCGAAGAAGAGCATCGTTATACTTCCACAGGGATTAAGTTCTGGCGTAATGCTGAACAGATGACTGCTTATAAAAATGGTCTTCCAGGATCTATTATTTCTACACATATTTCACCTGAGGGCAGTTGTAATTTAAAATGCCCTTACTGCTCGGTTACATATCGTGACACACACTCTCGTCTAGATCTTGAAACAATTCAAGATTATGTTTTAAAATTAAAGACTAGGGGATTGAAAGCGGTAATACTAACGGGTGGCGGTGAGCCAACGATGTATAAACAGTTTAATGAACTTGTTCGTTGGTTGAAAAGCGAAGACTTATCAATTGCATTAATTACAAATGGTACTCGCACAAAAAATATTGATGATGATGTATGGAAAATGTTTTCATGGATCCGAGTATCAATTAACGTCTTTGGTAATTGGGTGCAACAGATATCCTTACCCATAGAAAAAATAGACTACGATAAAACAATTGTTGGTTGTTCTATGGTTTATACTGTTGAACACGAAGCTTCCGATGAAATTATGGGGGACAGAGCTGCACTATTAAACAAAGCATCTAAGGTTGCTGATAATTGTGGTGCACAATATATTCGTCTTTTACCTAACTGTTTGCTAAGTCAGTATGATTTAATTCGTCAACATAAGTCATTAGATAATACATTGACGGAAATAAATGATCCACGTTTCTTCCATCAATATAAAGTGCATGGAGCTCCACAAACTTCTACTTGCCACCAATCTTATTTCCGTCCATATTTAAGCGAGGAAATTAATATTGCTACAGGTAAAGCTGGAACCGTTTATCCTTGTGACTCTGTTGTATTGAATGATGGGTTTGCTCACTTTGCTGAAGAGTATCAATTATGTCATGCTTCAGAAATTTTAGATTATCTTGATCGTAAGATCGAGCAAAAGTTTGATGCAAAAGAGAGATGTACTGGGTGTGTGTTTACAGATAATGTTAACATGTTAGATGATTTTATAAATGATAAAGTTGACCGTTTTGATGATTTCAAAGAGGTTTTGTTTCATGAGGAATTTGTATAATAAATCATAAAAAGGTTGACGAAATATGCCAACTATAGTATTCTATATACATATGGTAATAGCAGGAGCTTCCGTTTCGATAGATGCTACTGCTCTGTATGGTATAATGACTAGTGCTGATTGTAAAAGAATGCTTCCACTGATTCTTACTGATCATAAATCAAAGGAAGGTTTTTGTTTCTCAGGAAGTATATTTGAAAATTTTAAAGGTGCATAATGAAAAAAGAGTTTTTTGATAAGAATTATTATGAAAGTGGTCCACAATCCGAGAAGTCTTTATATCAGAACTTTCGTTGGATTCCAGAACTCACTCTTCCCCTCGCCCATCATATAGTTTTTTCGATGGGAATTATGAAAGAGCAAAGTGTAATGGACTTTGGTTGTGCCAAAGGTTATCTTGTACATGCGCTACGTATGTTATCTATTGATGCGTTTGGAGTTGATGTTTCTGAATATGCTATCAACGAGGCGTTGAAAGAATCAAGTCAATATATTAAAAAGATAGAACCATTTAGTGATGATTTTAAATTTTGTGATCATTTAATTGCTAAAGATATCTTAGAGCATATTGAGTATGAGAATATAGGTAAACAGTTAGAAATTCTTCGTGCTAAGTGTGAATGCATCTTTGCAATAATTCCTCTTGGTGATGGTAAAAAGTATACCATTCCCGCATACGAGTTTGATAAATCCCATCATATTCGCGAGGATCAAGATTGGTGGCAAAAAAAGTTCAACAAAGCAGGTTTCTACAATATAATAACAACAACAAACTTGGGACCATTTAAAGTAAATTGGTCCGATATACACGCAGAAGGTAATCTTTTAGTAATTGGTTCGTAATAGGAGTATTGAGATGAATATTGGTTTTGTCGGTGTAGGCAAGTTAGGTCGTGATGTAGCAGAAGTTATGAGTAAATTTCATGATGTTGTTGGATATGATATATCAAAAATTGACACAACTATAACAATGGTTGATACAATTCAAGAAGCAGTACATGGTAAAGATATTGTTTTTGTTGCTGTTCCAACACAACACGATCAAGAATATGATGGTCGCCATCCTTCAAGCCATCTCGAACCAAAAGATTTCAATTATGATATTGCTATTGAAGCAACTAAGAATGTTGATTTAGCAGCATCATCAGATACATTAATTGTAATGATTAGTACGATGCTTCCAGGTACGGTTCGTCGTGAGATTAAACCACTAATCAATAATGGTCGTTTTATCTACAACCCATATCTTATTGCTCAGGGGACTGTCAAGTGGGATTTTGTTAATCCTGAGATGGTAATGATTGGTACAGAAGATGGTTCAACTACAGGTGATGCTCAAACGCTGATTGATTTCTACAAGCCAATGATGGAGAAAGAAAATATTCGTTATGAAATTGGTACATGGGAAGAGATGGAAAGCACGAAGGTATTCTATAATACTTTTATTACTGCTAAGTTATGCCTCGTCAATATGATTCAAGATGCTGCAATGGCAGTTGGTCATATGAATGTTGATGTTGTAACAGAAGCATTGAAACATTCAACTGATCGTATCATGGGTCCAAAATATATGACTGCTGGTCTAGGTGATGGTGGTGGGTGTCATCCTCGTGACAATATTGCTCTTCGTTCATTTACAGAACGTCATAGTTTTGGGTATGATTTGTTTGATGCTATAATGGTAGCGCGAGAAGAACAAGCATTGAATATAGCCAAGCACTTTGAAACAATCGGCGTTTCAAAAGATATGCCTTGTATTGTTTTGGGGTCTGGGTTTAAGCCAGGATTAGATAAACAACAAGAAGGATCACCATCTATTCTCGTTGGTTATTATCTCCAAACTTTAGGATATATTGTAGGATATGATATTGTATCAAGCGATCCAGCAGCTTATATGCTGGGTTGGCCAGAGCATTTCGACCATGAAAATTTTGCGCCAGGATCAGTAGTAGTTGACCCATGGCGCAATTGTAAAAAATTATGGAAAGATGTTGATGTATATCACTATGGTGATACGCGGAATAATATGTTAGGTCGCGTCGATTAAACTGTCGATATATTCGTGAATTTGTTCTGTATTGGGAAATGTATAAGAGCCACCGATGGGAGCAGAAGAAACATTACCTGCTGGATCTGTAATTGTATGCCAGAGTTTCTTATTGTTTCCATCGGATTCAAATTCCCATTCTGAATTAAAATGATACTCCCGATAAGCCATTCCATAATAATTATTTACCATTTTCTTTCTCCCAATTAGTATTCCATAATTCTGCAGCACTCATAGTGATGGTAGGATATTTACGAATTTGATATCCTGTTCCAGCTTCAAGTGCCTTTTTCTTAACGAGACTTTTATGTGGATGTTTAATCTCTTTCCACATATCTATAATTCTCCTACACATAGTATCATAGTCACTGTCAGATAGAACAGACTTGTCTTTTTTATAATAGAGATAAGAACTCATAAGATAATAAGGCACAAGTCTGTGACATGATACATTGTTTATATCAGGATACACTGTTTCAACCTGATCAATGAATGAAGATAAATCAGCCATTCATAGCGTCCTTTATCCGTGACATCAAATCTTCCAAAGAATTTTCATTAGCTTGATATTTAATTGCTACACCACCAGCTTTCATCCAACGATCATTGTTTTCTGGTTTATCATCAATTAAGATGTTTGGAGTACCATTTTCATTAGTAGCATACTTTTCTTTGCGACTAGTGAAGATTGCTTCCTTAGGAACGTAGCCGTTCTTATCAAGCCATTCACGTTTCCAGAATGAACTGTTATCATAATCTCCACGAAGAGGAGCAGATAAAATACACCACTTACCATTGGTGGCTTTATCAACAAACCGAATTAAATTATCAGATGTCTTAAACTTAGGAAGCCGACCGAAAAAGTCAGTACCTTGTAAAGCTAAAATTGATGTTTCTTTATTTGGGATGTCTTTCCAGCTTTTCACCTTATTTACTTCAGCCCATTCGCTAAAGAAATCGGCAATTACACCATCCATATCAACGTATATAGTCATTTTTTTCCTTTAATAATACTCATACCTTATTTTACTATACATCAATAAATAAGTAAACAAAAATCGTACCTGCTAAGTCCTTGATTTTAAACAAAACCTGAAAATACTTCAAACTTTTCTCTAAGTCACTAATATCTAATAAAACTTTTTTTTATAAAAACAAAGATAACTGTTTATTTATTTATCAATGTATAGTAAAATAAGGTATAGTTAGAAACAAAGACGAGGTCCAGAACATGATGAAATTTAAACTTTACCAGATCCAGCTTACAGACGCTGAAGCAGATAAGATCAACGCTGAAGGGCACGATGCTGTAGAGCGTCATGCAATGAAGTTGAAGATGTCCTTTAGCGAAGATGCTGGTGGAATTGCTAGCCGCATGTATGGTCAGGGCTTTTATGATCACGTTGCTAACATTACTGCTGATAGCCTCGAGGGTGTGTTCCATACAGGTAACATGGGTCCTGAGGAGAACATTGAGCGTTTGAATCGTATGAGCAGTGTTAGCGTTGGTGACTTGGTTATTGCTGAGAACGGTGATAAGCATGTAGTTGCTAGTTTTGGTTTTGACGAGGTATTCTAACAAATCTTTTTTTTGTAAAAACAAAGATAACTGTTTATTTATTTATTAAAGTATAGTAAAATAAGATATAGAAAGATTTTAAAAAGGAAGATAAAATGCATTTAGATTATTTAGATATTAATGCCCTCACAATTGCTGACCTTCAATTTTACATTCGTGATCTTGATGGTCACATTGATGATTTCAAGATGATGCGTAAGTGGAATCTTGTTCGTGAATGTGAGTCTGAGAAAAAATTAATGAAAGTGAAGCAGCTTGAATTGTCAGATTTAATTTTAGGATTATAATAATGGAAAATTTTGCTTTAAAAGAAACAGATGTTCGTAGGTCTTGTTCACGTATACGGTTTCTGCATAGCTACGACCTCTATCAAGTATGGATGACCAATTTTGGTTATTTTATTGATCGTGATTTCTATTCTCTTGAAACAGCTAAAGAAGCTGGTAAAGAATCAGGATTTGAATATCAAATACTATTGAATGGTGATATTTTAAAATGAAAAATTCTAAATTATGGAAGTATTTAAAAATGAAAATTTATACTTTAGAAGATACGGGTGAGAAATATTATCGTGTCAATGTAAATAACTATGGTCACTTAGATCCATTATTTAAGTCTCACGAAGAAGCAGATGCTGCTGGTAAGGAATTTGGATATAAATTTTTCATCAACCCATATACGAGTGGGTATAGATTTAAAATAGAGGAGGGTGAATATGAATAGTATTATAATGGTGACTATAGTTGCTGGTAATATTATCAGTAAAGCAGTTTTCCCTGACATGGATACTTGTATGGTATCCCGCGATAAAGTTGTAAAACAACCAAGTGTTACTGTTAGCTGTGTTTACTCTACTAAAAAGAAAGACAATAGCAAACATATGCTGACTATAATGTCAGGTTTCCTTAAAGCAATTAATAATGCCGCGAAAGAAGAAGCTGCAAAATAAAAAAAATAACTGTTTATTTATTTATTGAAGTATGCTATAATAAATTATATAATGATGAAAGAATTTGAAATGAAAAAACAAACATTAAATGTTAACCACGTTGTTATTGATGAGTTGAAAGATGAATATCTGAACTATAGAAAAAAATTCTTAAACAAGTGTAGTCAGAAAAATATTCCTAAAACACTAATTGAACTAGATTATGAGTTACTGAAAGCATTTCGATATGCGCTTGAATATTATATGACCGCTGAAGAACTTGAACTGTGGAACGACTATTTAATTGGATAATATAATGAAAATCGGTGATAAGATAAAATTAAAAGGTAAAACTGGACACGGCAGAAACCGTATACGTGAACAAGGTGAAATGTGGGAAGTGATCGGTCTTCCTGCTAATATTGTTTCTATGACACCAAATCCTGTTCAACCTGCCTTAAAGGGATTATCACGAGGTGATGAGCGTTGGTTCAACCCAAGAGACTTTGAGGTAGTAAAATGAAAAAAATGTTATTTACAACAACAGCATTAATTGTGTATGGTACTGCAGCTGCTGCTGGGCAGACATTCGTTGAAGTTCCTGTTATTCGTTCGGTACCTATTCAACAAACTTCTGAAATCCGAACTCCACAAAAAAACTGTGCACATCGTATGATTCATGTAGACGATAGAGGCAGAGCTCTTCCAGGAGAAAATGGAAATATTCTCGGAACAATTATCGGCGGAGCTCTTGGTGGTTTCGTTGGTTCTAATGTTGGTAGTGGTAAAGGTCAACTCGCTGCTACAGCAATTGGTGTCCTCGGCGGTGCTACTATTGGTAGAGCGTATGCTCCTCCTCGTCGCGCTCAATATGTAAATCGTGAGGTATGTGAAACATCTTATCGGATTCAACATGTTACTAATATTGTTGGATATAATGTGACATATAACTTTGAGGGGCAGGTATATACCAGCCGTATGCAAGCAAATCCTGGTACATCTATTCGCCTGTTATTAAACACAACACATAGTGTATCACAATGATAAAACGTACTTTACTCCTTTGTGTCCTCTCATCTACAGCAATGGCTGATGAATCGTGTGGGTACAAGTTTGATGTGAATACAAAGTTTGAAGGTGTTATCCAGTCATCTAAAAATTATGACAAGAAAGCATCTGACTATGTAGATGATACGCGGAAATGTGTAGTTAGTATGGATCTAAAGATATTCAATAAGTGGTATCCTGCTACTGGCACATACATCTTTGGTCCAGACATGACACAGAACGAAGCTTGTAAGCGGGCAGAGATTTCTGCAAAAGAAGATATTCTTCGTAAGAATGTACCTGAAAAATTGAACAAGAATGCTCAAAGTAATTGTCAAAAATCTATTGACATTCCTGTTAGAAAAAAGCATACTATATCTTATAATACGGATAAACCTAAAGTGTGCAAAAAGATTTGGTATTCTGTTATAGTTAATAGTAATGAAGTATTGGCATATAAGGAAGATTGTAAGTGATGAAAATTATTATAGGTATTTTTATAGGTGTGATAGCAACATCATTCTATCCAGATGTTGTTCCTCACGTTACGGGATTTTTTGTGGAGTCGGGTGCCCGTGATTCAGTTATACAGACTCTTACTAATATAAAATGAGGTTATTTATGATGGTTATTAGTTTGATAGTAATTGGTGGGGTTGTTGTTGTTAACACAGTTCTTGGTTTAAGTGGATTATTTTTTTAAAGGTGTACAAATGAAAATATATATTATGATGTTATTTGTGATGGCTTCTTTATCTGCATGTGGCAACACTGTAGTAGGAGTTGGTCAAGATATAAAAACAATGGGGGAACGTATTATGGAGCCTAGTGAGGAGAAAAAAAATGAAAAATAGTATTAAATTAGTTGGCATTGCGAGCTTATTGGCTCTCGGTGCTTGTCAGTCAAACCAGACACCGCCTGATCTTTCAAGAGCACAGTTGGTTTCTTATGAATACAAACGTGATAATGTTGTAAGCCAAGTAAGTACTATCCCATCCTGGTTTGTAGAAATACCAAATGATGATGCAAGTATCTATTCGGCTGGTACATCTACAACTCCTGATATGCAGTTCTCTATTGATGCTGCTGTATTGAACGCAAAAGTTATTCTTGCTGATCGTATCAATTCTCGATTGCGAGCTCAAATTAAACAATTCCGCGCTAAAGTTGGAAGTGGAGATTTTGATGTTTCTATGACAAGTGAGCTTGAATCTGCGGTTAAGAACATTACTGCTAATACAGACGTGTCTGGATATCACATTGCTAAAATGTCAGTAGTTCCTGCAGGTGTTCAATATCGTGCGTTTGTTCTTCTTGAATATTCTGATCTAGAAGCTCGTAAGATTTTAACAAATCGTATGCGTAAAGACCAGATACTAATGGATAGGATCCGCGCAACCAGAGCTTGGAAGGAGCTAGATAAAAATGCTAAAGAAAAATCACTTGATGATGCTGCTCGTCTTAATGCTATCATTAACAGTAGCAAAAAAATCTGAGGCATTTGATCCAATAACTATAGCTGGTGCTTTTGTGTCTCCTGTTTTTTGTAAGATGATTGGGTGTAAGACAAGTGAATATATATTTGTTGAATACCCAGAAAAGAATCATGAAAGGTTAAATGAAATTAGCAATGCTTTTAATTGGGATGAACTTACGTTAAAAGGTTTTGATACTTATCAAGAAGGCGATTGCACTAAGTTTATGACAAATACTCCAATAGATAATAAGTATACAGGTAATGCTTGTTATATAAAAGGTAAATGGAAAATACAGCCAAATGAAGAATACTGTTTCGGAAATCCATTCTCAAATGAATGTTCAGTATCAAGCATTCGATGAATTACCTAAAGAAGTGCAAGATGTTTTAAACTACGCAGATATAGGATTCACATTAAATGATATTCTATATCTGCACAATCTTTATGTTACTGGTGAAGCTGATAAAGATAAATTAGTTCAGCTGTTAAAACAAAAAGAAGCTTGGTCATTATTAACCAGAGGTTTGAATGGAATTAAATTATGAATACACAAGAAAAAGTTGATTATATAATTAATTGGATTGAAATGTATCGAAGAGATAACAACATTGAATCCTTGGTTGTTGGAGTTTCTGGTGGTATTGATTCGGCTGTTGTAAGTACATTGTGTGGTTTAACTGGAGCTCCTACTTTTGTAGTAAGTATGCCTATTAAACAAAAAATAGAACAACATGCTCTCAGTATAGATCATAGCGAAAAATTATCAGAAAGATTCACAAACGTGACTCATATTAAAAAAGATCTATCAAAAATATTCAATGAATTTGAAGATAAATTTGATGATATGAAAAATGATCTTGCATTTGCAAACACACGTGCGCGCATACGTATGACGGCATTATATCAGATTGCTCAATTTAATAATGGTATTGTTGTTGGCACAGGCAATAAAGTCGAAGATTTTGGTGTAGGTTTCTTTACAAAGTATGGTGATGGTGGTGTTGACATCAGCCCAATCGGCGACTGTATGAAAACCGATGTTTGGCATATGGGTCGATTACTTGGTGTTAGCGAAGAGATCATCAGTGCGGCTCCTACCGATGGTCTTTGGGATGATGGTCGTAGTGATGAAGAACAGCTAGGTATGACATACGTTGATCTTGAGATGGCTATGGCTGGTATGGGACCAGTAGGTAATGTTGAAAAGTATCATGATATCAAAAGAAAAAATCTCCACAAGATGAATCCAATTCCTGTTTGTAAGGTGAATTAAAATGGAAGAACAAAGATTAATATATAATGCTCATCAAATGATTAAAATGTGTAGAGAGTCAAAATCAAAATGGGGTGTCCGATATTGGACAACTGTTTTAGAATATCTTTTGAGAAAATTTAACAGGTTAAATTGATGATCGTCATATGGAAATAAGATAAAAGTATTGACTTATGAAGATTTATAGTTTAGAATATGAAAAGATAGTGAGAGACCCTAAGTTTTCGGAAGCGATTGATAATCAAGAGCTTGGGGTCTTATATGAATGGATGTGGGAGATTTTACAAAATGACAATGCACTTGCTACCAATCTATTACACGACAACCAGCACTCAGAAACGCAAGAAGAAGAAGAAGACTAAATCTTTGATTGCTGCTGAGATTCATCATGAAAAGTATTTGCGAAAGATGGGTATTCATTCTGATCAAAGGAAAGAGACACAAAGTAAATTTATTAACGGGAATAAGTGTTACGGAAGCACGGCAAGCTCCAACATTGCAAGAGTGAGTTCAAATCCTACACTCCCTGCCAAAATTGTCTACGATAAGAGTATGGCCAAGCCAGCACCTAAAGTATATACTGGTACAGAAATAACAGGTATTGCTGTCATGCATAAATCAAATGCCGTCCCCATTCGAGGCAAAGAACAAGCGATTGAAATTGCGAGAATGAGGAGAGGGTAATGATGGAAGAGCGTGTATCCTTTATTGTCGAAGATCATTAAGAAAGATTATGACTAAAAAAATAATCCACATCAATCGTAATATCATTCAACAGAATGAGAAGCACGGTAGAAA
>TARA_R110000772_G_scaffold135192_1_pt1 | contig 10901 bp, 12 predicted proteins | sample TARA_R110000772 | Tara Oceans TARA_R110000772 (sample SAMEA4397948) | marine metagenome | biome: Polar Biome; feature: [SRF] surface water layer (ENVO:00010504); material: water (ENVO:00002006), including particulate matter (ENVO:01000060) such as... | depth 5 m | reverse complement strand
AGCGTTAATTACGCTGAACGTCTTATAAGAGAATCTAACAGCACCTAAGTGCAGTTCCAGAGAGTTTTGTTGATCAGGTCTATCCTTGTGTCTATTGACAAACTTACGAAGCTCAGGCTCTTCTTTGTACAAATCGTATATTTTATATCTGGGATGCTCAGGTAGCTTGAGATTGTCTTCAGTGTATATTCTCAGATTAATATGATCGGGCCATTTATCTATGAAGCTCTCGAGCATTACACTGCCAATCTTATCGTAGTAAGACTGACTCATTGATGTTACGACTTCAAACGTACTCATAGTTGATCCCTGATATGCTGCCATGCTCGGCCATCTTTTATTTCTTTGCGCGACCATTGAGCGTATGATAAGTTGTTTAACCACTGCTGTCTGTCGTTTGATCTTACTAAGTCTTCAATCTGAGATATCTTATTATTACCTAGCGAGTAAGCAAAGCTGCCCGTATCCATTGCAATGGTTGGAGTACCCCGAATAACAGAGTCAATCCCAAATCCAGAGCTATACGTTACAGTAGCATAGGCTGCGTCGAGAGTCTCTATTAGATTATCCTTTGTACCTTGCTGCAGAGCTACTCCATCAATGCGTGTAATACGTACAATATTCTCTCTATCGAATTGTCTATCGAGCTGCGGTGTCCGTACAATAATATGTCTGTCAGTGTACATCCTGAGCTCTTCGGCAGTGTCAGCAGCCCATTTAGTTACGTTGATACCTCGAAGGGAAGCGTCACCTGGCAGCTGCAATGCAATTACAATATGGCTACCCTCTTTCTTCCACGGCTGGAGTTCTACATTAAGATTCTTAGATATTTTTTCCCAACGATCGGATGGATAGCTCTGGTTTTGTCTAAAGAATCGACCCGTATCAGCCAGGAAGCCGTTTACACCTATTCTATACCAATCATCCTGCAATATATTGCTGACAGGACCTCGGCCGATCAAAGGAGTTTCTATACAGACAAATGGCTTACCGCTCTCCACTATGCTTCGCTTACAGTTATGCCAAGCTGTGTCACGGTCTTTCCATGATCCGAAGATTACTGCAACGTCACATATATCGATATCATTATCGTCTTGTGTTACAAATGCATCCCCACCTAGCTCTGTGATGCCCCATTGTACATCATACAGTAGAGCTCTAAACCTTGGATCATTAGCACTATTTAAAAATACACCTACTTTCATACTACTTACCAATTATGTTGTAGGCCCCGAAAGGCTCTTCAGGAATGTAATCACTCACTTTATACCCTGCGTCAATTGCATCAAGTTTTGATTCATTCCATAAATGTATTAATTCAGGTCGTTTATGATATTCTTTTGCACCTGTAAACCATGCTGGATTCCAAGGTTGCGAACCCATATTTGTAAAATGTAATTGCCACATATCCTCTATTGGTCTATTTTCACCGTCAAGGCAGTTCCAGCGGGCGTCAAGATGTCCAACAAGAGATTGCGATTTGCTGAATTTAGCTATCAAGCGGTGGTGTGCTTCAGGAACCACTTTCATCCGGTTAACTGGTAGAGACAGCTCTTCGAAGAGCTCGCAATCAAATACAGTTACACAAAACTCCTTGCCACCAAACCGATTACCTGATCTTGCTACTATAGGTTTATCTTCCATGTCAACGTTAATTAACTCGGATATATCTTTAAGATTCAGCATATCGCAATCTGTGTATATTGCTCTGCCTTTAAAACCGCAGGCTTCAGGTATAGCCCACCTGAAGCCAGAAAATGGTGTAGACCATTGACTAGTGTTCCATTCGCCCCATAAAGATGAGGTATCATGAGTTTGCTTCATCCATGTTATATCTAATTCTGCAGCTGTATTCTTACGTAGTGTATACTCATACGTCATTTCTGCTTCTGCATCTTCACCGTTAGCAGATGTACCTATAAAAATTTTAATTGGTTCACTCATAGTTAATATCCAAATTTCTCAAAGTCATTTTGATAGCGCTTATGGATTCTTTCTATCTGCGTATCACTTAGTTCTGTAGTATCAATAGACTTATTATATACTGAAAGAGGCTTATGTTCAACGTTAATTTGCGATGTTAGGTTCTTCCAACCGCTCTCAAGATCTTCGAGCTTAAGTATATTGATAGGATCGTAGTGAATAAAGGAGCACTGTGATGCAAAGTGTTCATCTGCTTCTTCGTCCGGATACTCCTCTATCATATCTAGTACTGCGTCTACAGGTTTAGGCTTAAGCTTAATATTATTATCCGAGTAAAATGTTGGTACATTGTTCCTAATATCTGTTGTACCAGCAAACAAGTCATTGTAGAAGCTCTTAAAGCGCTCGACAGGATCTCGTACAACTGTAAAGTGAAACCAATTAGAAAATAAACACTGCATACTACTTAATTCAGGATATACGGACCCACCTTTACTATTGCCTTTGTGTATCCACTGCTTATTGCCATTAAACTCGTGCCCGTGCTGATACTCATACAACGCATTCTTTACACTTGTTGAAGCGTTCTTTGGAATACCGTGAAAGACTACTTTAAGGTTTGTGTATATACACGGCGTTTGTCTGTTATACTTCATTACACTTTATACCTTCATTCTCTAGCGCGTTAATAATTAATTCATCAGTAACAGTAGGGCTATCATTCTCAACTAAGAGCTTGCCATTACGCTGTACGTAGAAGTTGGGATGAAACTTAGCAAGATCTCTGTAGTACTGTACCGTTCTTGTCTCTCTATGCCATTCCACGTTATGATTTTCAGGATAGATATGTACTGGCTGCACGTTACTTTCAATCACGTTTAAGCATGCGTGTCGCAAGTATGTTCCATATACAAATTCAGGTTGAAACTTCCACCCTGCAACGTCTTTGTTAAATAGTGAGAATGGTATCCATCGATGGAAGTGAAAGTACCATGTCATTGCTGTATAACTGCCTAAAGCAAACCCGTCCCATACGTTCAGAGGACTCGACTTACCGCCCATCTTTCTTGTTACAACAATATCATTTTGATTCTTAACGAGAGGTATATAATCAATAAGTCTACCTTCATACTCAAAATCGTATCTAAGTCTAACTACAAAATCGTATTTAATATTGCTTGCATGAGCAGGGTCAAACGCCATACCTGTCATATACTGGATACGGCCGAGCATGAATATGGGATGGTTAAGCTTGTTACTAAGGAGAGTATTTTCGAAATGCCAGAGATCAGGTCTATCAGGGCAGGTATAGTCTACAAGTGCTATATTTTTTAGGTTGGGTGCAAGTTTAATTTTCTCAACATCACCGGCTGGTGTTTTTGTCCATGTAGAGTGATAGGTGTCATAGTCAAGTCCCTCTAGAAATTGACTTGTATGTTGATTGACAACTCTTTCAAAAGATCTTGGTTCGCCACTATATACAACTGCGATTTTCATAACTTAAGCTCATCATTTTATCAAGAAGTTTATTATCTATATTATCATTTATGTATTCAATAATATGCGGTTTATCATTTAGCATATCATTATCATTTAAGTCAAGCTCTCGAGCTCTTTTTGCATCAGTAAACTCATCGCTATGCTGTACTCGTTTAGGGTCAACAAATCCCGGCTTATGTACTAAGTTATTCTCTAGAGCTATTTCTTCAAGTATTACAGTGCGTGAGTTATCCTCAAGAAGATCAGGGTACCATACAAATTTGCAATTACTATGCTCTAACCATGCATTATAGTGCTTGTTCCATCTCTCAACCATCTTAGGTATGCTAACATGCCTGCCTTTGTATTCGAAGTATAAATCTCTATCGAACTCATCAGTTACTTCCCACTCTGATGACATGCTCACACCCCACCATTTCCACATATCAGCGTTAAACCTCATACATGAATTAACCCACTTGATAGGGTGTTTCGCTAGCAATATACCAAAGTCTATTTCTTTATTCCATACTGGTGAGAAAGAGGCATGCTTCCATTGGCGCTTTGTATGTTTGAATTCAAGCGACGTACAGTTCTCGTAATTATCTTCGATAAGTTTTTGAAGATAATTAGAACCTGATCTCTGTGCACAAAATACAGTAAACTTAGTCAAAGCAATGCTCTATTTCATTGAATACATCAGGATGATTAATTTTCATATCTTCTTTATAGAAGTTAAACGTTGTCTTTTGCTTATTGTCAAGAGATTCAGAGCGCTCTTTCGTTGAACGATTATACCACTCTTCTCCGTTTATCTGTATGCCAAGTATATTACTATGGTATGTTCTTTTAAGCTTAATTACTCGGTCTAGATACCATCCAAGAGTGCGTTCTGCTTTTAATACATCGTCATGATAGTCAAAATAGCTAGGCAGCCAGGTTGAAAAACCATAATACTTTAACATATTAGTAAATGATCCGGCCGCAAATCCATCGAACACCTGTCTTGTATCTTTCCATAAGTCGTTAGGGGCACTTCCACCAATATCTTCTGATAGCAGTATGCTGTCTTTATTAAGCAACGGTCTTAGATCCTGCAAGTATTTCATATCGAATCTTGATCTAACAACATAGTCATAATCACTTGTTACAGGTCTGAAGCTATTCTTAGCCATCATTTCAATACGAATTAAGTTCCAGACGGGTATCGGAGCCCAGTTGCGTATACTACGTATATCCGAGAAACCTCTTCGAATTACATCCCGCTCGAACTCTTGCTGTGTAGCGAGATCATCGTTAGTGATTTTCTCCAGATAAACAACATTAGAGTTATACTTCAGGCGATTAATATTTCTATTATCTTCATAATCCCATATAGTCGCGTAAATATCTACGTCACAATCTGGAAACGCAGTTTCGATAGTATGCATACAGTGCTTCATGGCTCTCATTTGGCCGCTTAAGCAGAGTGCTATCTTCATACTAGTATTGATACAACGCTGCTAATGTAGATATTTTTGATGGTACCTGTAGCCGTGTCCATACTCTATCATCCCAAGGTAATGTACATTGCTTTGTAAAGATAGATCTATGGAACTCTGTTTTTGTTGTATAGATCCAATTGCTATCTGTCGTGAATACCTCATATCCTCTATTTAAGAGCTCTTTAGTAAGTAGTTCTTTATTATTATGTATACTTCTAACATAATTTTTGAATGTACCGTCCTCTTTGAGATATTCTAATACACTTATAGTAAAATTTGTAACCTCGTACATATTTTGAAGTTTTTTAAGAATATCAATTACATCTTTATTACCAGCTGCAAAACCAAATCTTATACCAGCTGCGCCCATTGCTTTAGAATATGTCTTTGTTACTATAACGTTATCTTGCTGTACACTTTTATTGAGGTAGGTAACGGCACTACTAAATTCTATATATGCCTCATCGATAACAACAAGACATTTATGTAATTTTGCTTTTGCAATAATACGGATAATATCAGCGGATCTTATGGTGTCTCCTATAGGTGAGTTAGGGTTACTAAAGATTACTAACGACGTGTTATCATCTATAGCGTTAATTATACCATCAATATCACATTTTTGATCTTTATACTTTACACCGTGTAAGTTAGCATTAACGATATCGGCATATACCTGGTACATAGTAAAGCAAGGATCTGTTGTTACTACTTTTTGACCTCTTTCAACAAACCCTGTAAATATATTCTTAATAATACTATCTGAACCATGCCCAAAGACAAGATTATCTCGATGTATCGCTGTCGTGCTCTCTAAATGACTGTATACTCTATCTGTGTCAGGGTAGTTTGTTATGTCTTGTGATTTTAGATTCTTTTTTAAAAATTCAATAAACTGCTCCATATCAATGGGCATATCTTTTTCAGATGAATGTAGTCTGATCTGATGATCGTCAGGCTGATCGCCTCTCTTTCTTATTACATTATCTAAATGTTTAGCATATTTAACTTTCATTATGTACCCCGAGTTCCTGTAAAAGCGGTGCTAACTCTCTATAAGAGCACGTTTGACAATGGCTAGTTGGACAGTTTGTTGCGCATCCATCTCTAACAGCCTTGTATCTTATCTTCTCTCGTATAACGTCTATATCTTCTTCGAATAAGTTACCAAAACCTTCTTCAGCGGTATTCAATGCACACATCAACACTCGACCTTCAACAGTAGTGTAAATACCTTCTTGTGGCCAGAAGCAGTCCTCGTAATTCCATTTAGACTTACCTTTAATGTTATCCCGCCAATTATCTTTGAGATAGTTAATCTGATCTCTCGTATAACCGCCAGGCATAGATTGATCAGTTGACCAGTCTTGAGCTATATTAAGTCTAAGCTCCTCTAGACCATAAGGTATTACTATCTCATCATGTATTGTTTGTATGTCTTGAACGTTGTCTGTATTTACTACATAGTTGCATGTAACACGACATCCATGACGCTCTCTGCTTTTAAATTCATCTAGAAACTTTATAAGCTTTGGCCACTTAGCTGGCGCTCTATCTCTCTCGTAGCTCTCTTTATACCCGTCAATACTAAAATATACGAGATCAATATACTTGAACGCTTCTTCTATTCTGTCAGTAAACTTGTACTGGCAGTTTGTTGCAACAATTAAAAATGCCTCAGGAAAGACTTCTTTAAATATTTTACATATCTCATCGAACTTGGGATGCAGGAATGGCTCTCCCATTCCCATAAGCTTAGCTTCTTTAATAGGATGATGCTTTAGATTGTTAAGCATCTCACGCCACTTCTCAAGAGGCATATGCTGTAGGCCTTTAATTACCTCTGTACGATTACAAAAGCTGCAATCGAGATTGCAAAAATTTGTAGTCTCCATATAAGCATATGTTATTGGTTTAAGCATCGAACGCTGTCTCCACACGGATAGCACCGTGTAATGCACTTCTAATATTCTTCTTCGCGGCTTCGCCTCTGCAATGGAATCCGCTCGTATCAGCTATCACTAGACTATTTGCTTTAACTGTTACAGGCTCAAGCTTAAGATTCATATCTTTGAGGTCTTCTGGTAACGCTCTGAACGATCCCTCTCCATGGCCTTTATTTCTACTTAGGTCCCAATCACCCTTAGTAACAGCTACAGATTCTCTATAGAAGAAATCTAGCATCTCGTCCGTTATTTGCGTACTACCTTTAGCATACATGAACGGTCCATTCTCTACAGTAACTTCCTCAGGAAAATACCAGTACTTAACACACGGGTAAAAAACATCGCTATGACATACTTTTTGTATATCTCCATTATTAGGAGCGTTAACAAGCCTTTGAATATATGTAGTCTTTGCAAAATGAGCTTGAGCTGCTTCGTCTGTTTCTTCTCTATGTACCGCTTTTACACACGTATTAAATATCTTAGTATTCTGAATTGTATTTTCGAGATTTGCATACTTACTTATTATATCTCTATTATTAGATGGTTGTATGTTTTCTGACAATGGGAATTTTAAAATTTCATCTAACACATTTTGATGTGCAGTCTTTGACAGGAAATTATTATAAATCTTAATACCTTTGCTATCAAAATCCTTAAACCCTTTTCGTCTTAGATTATGCGCATATCTTGCAAATACTAATCTAAATATATGCAGTCCTTTCTCCATTAGATCAACGCGAGCAAAAACAGGGTGAACTACTTTAGTGAGAAAGAATTTGTGACCTGTAAATACAACAGGATCTGGTTTCTCACCAAACACAATTTTATAAGCAGCTGTTGCTTGATCAAGGAAGTTCTCATTAGTTAGACTATCTTCGATTTTCTTTAACTTATTACTTTTTGCTTTTGTTAATAACTTTCTACTATAAAGGTAGCTTGCTAGCGAAGTTTTCATTACATCTTACCCCAATAATCATTATCATCTCTCGGCACATTTATTGCTACAGCAGATGGGTATGGATTTGTTTTACTTGTATCATTAATTAATATTCGTGGCGCATGCGGTATATCATATAAAATTCTATACTCTTTAAAGCCGATTTCATCTAATGCTTCTTCTGTAACCATACTATATTTACAGGGTCTTGATGTTGTAAATATAAAGGATGCACCCTCATTCTGCTTCTTAAGAAGGTATTGTACAGCATTAGGAATTGGAACAGGTATATTACTATAGTCATTACTGAATAGCTTAGATTGATTATAAAATACGGTTCCATCTAAGTCACAGAAGATAGCAGGTCGCTGCTTATTGTAATCGGTAAACTCTACGTATGTTCCTAGATCTACATACTCTGTTACGTTGTTTACAGTAAACACGCTACTGGATAGCATCTGCTTAATAATATGGGAAACAAATATTTCGCCCTGGGTACTAATACTCTGTAGATGATCGTAAGCGGCGCAATATTCCTTTGCAGATTTAAAGCCATATCCACCTACGCAAACATAATTACTCACTACAGACTTCTCGACAATATTAGTTAAGATGTCTTGGTCATTAACGATTGCAAAGCTCTTTGCTGCCACGTTAGATACGTATCGATTAGTTCTAAGATCGACAGTACAAACATGATTGTCTTTCTTTAACGGAGCAGTGAAGAAACTATCACAGTCCTGTATGAATACAGGCTGATCCTCTAGCTCTGCAGCAATCTTATATACCGTCTCAGCTGGACCTGAAGTAGGCTCATCTAGTATATGTATAAAGATATCATCTCTATGTGCAAATGCTTTCTTTATTGCAATTTCTGCATCATATCGTTGAACATGCTCCTTAAGAATAACGAAGTGAACGTCCGTCTGCCCGAGATAAGGCTTAGCAGCTTTCTCGAATAAACAGTCACCGTCCGCAACAGTAAGTAAAAACTTTGGTCTTGTACCAGGGTATCTAGAACTTTGCCCTGCACAAGGTATAATTACGGCCATATTTTATTAAGCTCCGTTGTAAGAAAAGTTATAGTCTCTTCATCTTTACAGTAAGGTAGTATACGTGAAAGCATAAGACTATATAGTGCATTGTCATTCATAAACTCATACTCGTATTTTAACTGCTCGCTTATGTTAAGGCAAGCTGTTTTAAAATTTATTCTATCATCTCGCTTTCTTAAGAACCAATATCCATCTATATCTTGTCTTAACTTCGAACCATCAAAGTATATACTATTAAGACTTGTTGGGTTTGCATCTATTAAATAAAACTCACCATCTTTATGAATAATATTATCAAATGTAAAGTCACCATGTATCATGCTTTGCGGCATTTTAAAGTTCATTCTTCTAATAAGCCCGAGAATATTAATACTATTACCTATTTCAATAGCTTTATCTCCCAGTTCAACATGAAAGTTATAAGCTGTAGAGCTATTGAGGCACCAGTCGAAGTATTTCTCTATAAATTTAGTTAACATATCAATACCTTCGTTACCACTATACTCTAAGAATGACGCAATATCATCACCATTAATGTATTCCATCACTATAGATGTATCTGACACATCATATATTTTAGGTGTATTGAACGGCAGAGCATCTAGAATAATGGCGCTCTCTCTAGACTTCTTGAATCCATTTTTAACAACAGTATTATCGTCATAGAGTGAGACGGTCGCTCCACTATGCCCTTTAAGCTCTTTAACTATAGATTTCATATATTGTTTAAAGCTTCTCTCAATCGAGAGATATCAATTTTCATATGAGCGTTCTTTGGCTTAGGTCTCTCTTCGGGTATAACGCCAGTCTCAGCCTCAAGAGTATGCCAATTTAAATCGCATACATCTGCTATGTTGTTCCATCCACATTCTTCTGCTACTTCAAAACTATGATTAAAGTCTATCACTGTGCTACCAGCTTTCATTGCATGAGTATGTGTAAGGCCTGCTCCCGTCGGAGATACTACAACGTCGGCAGCAGCGAATAAGCCAAGCTTCTCTTCAAGAGTCATTCCTGACATACTATTTGTTTTATGAGTATTAATAGGAGTGAAGCCGAATTCGGCTACGAGCATATCTATAACTGCTGGTTCATTAGTTACATTTCTAGCAACTGCATCGTTACGTGAGATGTATATCTTTTTATGTTCTGCTTCTTCTTTAGGTTTCAGATTATCTTTTAGAAAGTTTACAGCCCATGATGCAACGCGCCCCCTATAAGAGATAGCTGGGTAGGTAACAGCGTGCACGGTCTTGGCTTTTATAATCGCAGGAGTATCGACTACTTTAATTCTCTCTTTAATATCAGGAAAGAAGTCTAAGGAGTCAAGTTGAAACTGAAGGAGTGTATTAGTGATTATTGGTATATCAGGTATTTTTCTGAATGCCTCGATCAGGGGCAGGTCTTCAAAGAACCAGTGCCAGTATTGTCCAATATTAAACCATGTGAACACTTCGTCTAAATCATAGCCATCACAAAATGAATTTTCAATATCAATATCGAATTGATTTCGAGCATTTTTCCAGAATGGGCTTTTAGTTCTAAAATTATTAGCGTCTTTAGTAAAGCGTTCATGATAAAACTTATTGTCTTTAACAATACCAGCGAGACCGTGCTCCCAGCTTCCGCTAGTTAACGCACAGTCATCGAATGTGACTATCTCACAAGAGGGAGCGGTATAACTAAATTGTCTACCGCTAATTGAATATTCTCTATGCTCCGAAGGGTGTACAGTGCTACCCGTTGGAGTTTTCACTTCTGTAACTAGCATAATTATATTTCACGGTTATAATCTATCTTGATAATCTTTTATAGCTGCTTTTACTGCATCTTCTGCTAACACGCTACAATGTATTTTTACTGGAGGCAAGGCTAACTCGGTTGCGATATCTGTGTTTTTAATCTCGGCTGCATCGGCCATTGTCTTGCCTTTGATCCACTCTGTGAGCAAACTAGAACTAGCAATAGCGCTGCCACAACCATACGTTTTAAACTTTGCATCTACAATAATACCATCGTCATCTACTTTAATTTGTAAGCGCATAACATCCCCACATGCAGGAGCACCTACCAT